>Ga0213866_10002041_pt1 | contig 14573 bp, 13 predicted proteins | sample PICome_11_FD_160079 | JGI IMG/M metagenome (GOLD analysis project Ga0213866, IMG submission 160079) | Coastal seawater microbial communities near Pivers Island, North Carolina, United States - PICO284 | ecosystem: Environmental > Aquatic > Marine > Coastal | place: USA: North Carolina...
AAATAAAAAGAAATATCCATTGAGGTATTGTTTTTAAGTTTAATATTTTTGATTTTGATTGAGCAATTTCATCTTTTTTATTTATAATTTTTATACCTGAGTAAATTGAGAAAATTGAAATTAAAATCAAAATTAAAAATATTGGTCGAGTAAATAATTCAGAAAACTTATAAAACTGCATTGTCTGATAAAGGTATGTTTCAATACTATCACTAAGTACAAACCCAATCATTAAAGCAACTCTAGAGTAATCAAATCTTTTCATGAATACTGCCAAAACACCTATGAATGTTGCAAAAAGCAAATCCCCCCAAGATCTTGTAGAGTTAAAAATCGCGAACAAAATTAATGAAATTAAAAATGGTGCTAAGACGGTAAAATTAATCGTTGTTAATTGAGAAATTGGTCTTGCCATCGCTACACAAATGATTGCACCAAAAATATTTGCAACAGCTAAAGACCATATTATGGTGTAAATTAAATCAAGCTGTGTATCAACCATTTGGATTCCTGGATCAACACCCAACAAAATTAAACCACCCATTAATATTGCAGTTCCTCCTGAACCTGGAATTCCAAACAAAAGAGTTGGAATAAGCGCTCCTCCTTCTTTTGAATTGGAACTAGACTCTGGCCCTATGACGCCTCTAATGTCTCCGTTTCCAAAATTTTCATTATCTTTTACTGTAGTTTTTGCATGACTATAACTTATCCAATCAATACATGACCCACCTATACCAGGTATCAATCCAATAAAACTTCCAATGAAAGAACATCTTAAAACTAAAAATTTATTTTTTAGAAAATCTTTTAGACCAATAAGCCATCCTGATTTTTCTAATTCTGCTTTTTCTGAAACTGCTTTATTTGATCTAAGTAGTTCAACAATTTCAGGAAATGCAAAGATTGAAATAGCTACTACCATTAAATGAATTCCACCACCTAAATACATTACAATTGGATTCTGTACTTCTAAAACAGTACTAAAATCCAATCTATATTCGGAACTTGCTGGTGATATACCAATACAGCCAATAATCATTCCAAGGCATGCTGCAACCAAACCTTTAAATATACTTGAACCTGTAAGAGTACCAACAACTGAAATCCCAAAAATAGCCAGCATCAACATTTCACCTGTACCGAATGCTAAAATAATTGGTTTAGCTATTTGAATTACAGCAGTTAATAAAACAGCGCCAAATAAACCACCAAATAATGATGAAAAGAATGCGGCTGATAAAGCTCTTGCTGCTTGTCCTTTTTTTGCTAAAGGAAATCCATCCATAACAGTTGCTTGTGCTGAGACTGATCCTGGGACACCAATTAAAACTGCAGGAAATGTATCTGATGTTGCAACTACTGACATCAGTCCCATCATCATAGCAATGCCTGAAATTGGTTCCATGCCAAAAACAAATGGAAGCAATAGAGATAATCCAACTGTTCCTCCAAAACCAGGAATAACTCCTACAACTAATCCAAGCATTACTCCAAGTATCAAAAATAATATTGATGGACCCGAAACAATAGTTACAAGTGCTGAAAAAAGAGCTTCTAACATAAAAATATTCTATAAAAAAAAAGGGGGCATTGCCCCCTTTTTTTTAACTAAAGGAAAAATAATTACTTAGTGTTTTTCCACTCTTGTAAAAATTTCTCTGACTTAGAATCAACTGAAGTAGCTTTTTTTAATGAAGATTTTAAATTTTTAGATCCAGTTACTTGATCGTATTTACCTAATTTTTTATTTAAAACTTTCATTGCCTCAGGATCATTTACAATAGCTTCTGCAGCTTTTTGCCAAGCTTTAACAACTTTTTTGGAAGCAGATTTTGGCAACATCACATATTTTTGTGTTGCAAAACCAGCATAAAATAAAGCTGTCCAAGATTTAGCCTCTGTTCCTTTAAATTTATTTCCAGTCACTGCCTCATAAACTTCAGGAAATGAAGGTAGATCTGGGAAATTTGGATCTCTAGCAACTTTACCATCTATTGGTGCGCCCCATGTCATAACAGCAACCATTTCACCTTTTTCTACTAATGGCTTAACATGTTTTAAGTATGACGCTGTTGTTTGATAATCAATTGTAGTTTCACCTCTAAGGATAGCAGCTCTACCAGCTTTTCTTCCTTTCATACCATAAACTACATTTACATCTAATCCTAACATATCAAATGCAAGGATAGGAACTGCATCTAAAGAAGTTTTACCTTGAGAACCATAAACAAGTTTTGATCCTTTTAATTTATCAAAATCTTTAATGATATCAGTAACACCCATATCTTTTCTAACATATGCAACTCCACCTGTTCCACTTGCAAAAATTGGAACCATATTTTTGTATTGGTATCTTACTCTTTCATCTTTAAATATGAATGGTAATTGAACTGATCCAGATGTTCCAAATACAACTGAACCATCTTTATCTTTACCATGTTCAGCAAAATATTTATTTGATGCACCAATTGCTTTACCATCTGTTACGTTTTTAACAACAACAGTTGGATTTCCAGGTAAGTTTTTACTGAAAGCTGGACCAATTGCTCTTGCCCAAGTATCAGATCCACCACCTGCTTTAAATGGAATCCAAATTGTTACAGTCTTTCCAGAATAATCTACTGCTAATGCAGAAGACGTAGTTATAATTATTGCAGCTAATGCTGTAATTAGTTTTTTAATCATTTTTCCCTCCTCTAAAATTTAAGGTTACTTTGACAAGCTGACAAGAAACTGACAAAATCATTCTTATGAAAGTGCTTATAATTGAGGATTCTAAGGAATTTTCTAAATCGTTATTAGATTTTTTTAATTATGATGGGCACAGCACAGACCATGCTTCAAATTTATCTTCAGCTTATGATTATTTGTCAGTTTCCAAATATGATATAATTTTATTAGATATAATGTTGCCTGATGGAGATGGAAGAGATTTTCTAAAAAAAATAAGAAAACAAAATAAAAATATCCCTGTAATAGTTATGACAGCTAGATCTGAAGTATCTGATAGAATAGATTTATTAGATGTTGGTGCAGATGATTATATCATTAAACCTTTTGATCTAGCAGAGCTTGAGGCTAGATGTAGAGCAGTCCTAAGAAGACAGAGTGGACAAAATCAAACTTGTTTGAAATTTAAAAATCTATCTCTTTTTCCACTATTAGCTAAAATTGAAATCTCAGGGAAACCGACAAGTTTAAGAAATCGAGAATTAAGATTATTGGAAATATTTTTTAATTCTCCAAAAATTTTTTTTACTAAAGAGCAATTAACTGATCGTCTATTCTCAATTTCTGAAACTATTTCCGAAAATGCTATTGAAGTTTATATTGCAAGATTAAGAAAAAAAATAAAGAATAGTAAAGCTAAAATCGAAAATGTTCGAAGTATTGGATATAGATTAATAGAAAAATGATTCCATTAAAAACAAATAATTTTTCTTTGAAAAATAGATTGTTAATTCAATTAAGTATAATCGCAGCAATTTTATCAATTATTATATTTATTGGTATCCGTACTCTTGTTACTCAAACATTGACCACTACACAAGATAGTTTGTTAAAAGCTTCTGTAAACTCAATAGTAGAAGGTGTGAGGGTTGGAAATAATGATATTTATTTAATCTGGCCATTTGAAACTTTTTCAACACTAGGAAGACTTGGGGAAGATCGAATATTTTACAGACTAGATAAAAACAATGAGTTTCTTATTGGTTATAATAAATTTCCAAAATCAAAAATTTATGGAAATTTAAGTAAACCATCATTTAAAACTATAAACTATAAAGAAAAAAATATCCGAACTGTTTCAGTTAAACATTTATTTACAATTAAAGGTAAACCAACTGAAATTTATATAACAGTCGGACAAACTCAAAATTTTCAATTTAATATTTTAAAAGATGTTACAACAAATATATTTGTGATTGTTTTTATTTTTTTCATTATATCTATCTTTTTATCATTTATTACAACATCACTTGCACTAAGGCCCGTTAATTTATTAGCAAAAGAAGTTAAAGAACGAGGTCCTCATGATTTACAAGAAGTAAAATATCCATCACCTAAAGAACTTAAACCATTACTAAATTCTTTAAATGGATTTATTAAAAGATTACAAAATTCACTAAAAAAGACTGAAATTTTTATTGCAGAAGCTGCTCATCATATCAAAACTCCACTAACTGTAGTAAAATCAGAAAGTGAATTAGCTCTAAGAAAGTCAAAAACACCTGAAAATAGAGTTCATTTAAGAAATATTATTAGATCAGTAGATCAGACAAGTAGATCATCAATACAATTACTAGAGCACGCTATGGTTATGTATAGAGCAGAAAAGAAACAGAGAGAGCTTTGTAAAGTTAATCAAATAATTAAAAAAATCGCAGATAACTATAAGCCAGCGGCTAATTTAAGAGATATTAATATTAAACTTAATTTATTAACTGATTATAATATTGAGATTTTATTAGACAGAATATTGCTTGAAGTAACTTTAAGAAATTTAATAGATAATGCTATTAAGTACTCACCTATTGAAGAAAATATAATTATAAAAAGTATTACAAATAATAATAAGTATATAATTTCTATCGAAAATGTTTCTTTAAACATGGATAAAATAAATAAAAATCAATTGGTTAAAAGATTTTCACGTGGAAAAAACCATAAAAATATAATTGGAACTGGTTTAGGACTTGCGATTGTAACAGAGGCAGTTCAAGCTCTAAAAGGTAAATTTAATATCAAAATTGAAAACAAAAAAAAATTAATAACAAGTATTCTTTTGCCTTTAAAATAATTTATTGTTTTGTATCCATCCAAGAGGATAAATAAATATAAGCTGGTTCGTCGAGAGTTGAAGCTTTTTGAAGAGCGAAAATTAAATTTTCTCCTATAATTTGATCATATTTACCAAGTTTTTTATTAATTATTTTCATTGTATCCAAATCATTTACGATTTGGCCTGAGGCTTTTATCCATGCTGTTACAACGTTGTCAGATGCAGATTTAGGTAAAACTATAAACTTTTGAGTGGCAAAACCTGCGTTGAATAAAACTTGCCAAGCATCAAAAGCCTCTTTGTTTTTATTTTTTATTACTTTATCGTATACTTCACTAAATGAAGGTAAATTTGGGAAATTTGGATCTCTTTTTATTTGTCCATTTATAACAGATCCCCACGTCATTAATGGTACCATTTCACCTTTTTCTACTAATGGCTTAACATGTTTTAAGTATGACGCTGTTGTTTGATAATCAATTGTAGTTTCACCTCTAAGGATAGCAGCTCTACCAACTTTTCTACCTTTCATACCATAAACAACATTTACATCTAGCCCAAGCATATCAAATGCTAACGCCGGAACAGCGTCAAGAGAGTTGACGCCTTGTGACCCAAAAACCAAAGAAGTTGATTTTAATTTTTTAAAATCTTTAATTATATTATTTATGCCCATATCTTTTCTGATATAGACAACGCCTCCTGTTCCACTACCAAAAACAGGTATCATATTTTTATAATCATATCTCACTCTTTCATCTCTAAATAAATAAGGTAATTGAACAGAACCAGATGTTCCAAAAACAACTAGTCCATCTTTGTCATTACTGTGTTGAGAAAAATATTTATTTGAAGCACCTAGTATTCCACCTTCTGTTACATTTTGAACTATAACTTTTGGGTTTCCCGGCAAGTTTTTACTAAACGCTGGACCAATCGCTCTTGCCCATGCATCGGTTCCTCCGCCTGCTTTAAATGGAATCCAAATTGTTACTGTCTTTCCAGAATAATCTATAGCGTAAGCTGAGGTTATTGTTGTAAGAACTAGTAATAGTACTGTTAATATTCTATTGATCATATTTAATTATTAGCATTAAAAAACAAATTAGGATAATTTAGCAGCATATTTTCCAGCTATTCTTCCAAAAACAGAACCTGACATTAACCCACTTCCACCTGGATAATTTAAGTAAAATATACCACCAACCATTTCACCTGCTGCATACAAGCCTTTGATTGGTTTTTCTTTATTGTCTAATACTTCACACTTATTATTTATTTTTAAACCCCCAAAAGTGAAAGTTATTCCACATGTAACTCCAAAAGCATAAAAAGGACTTTTGTCAATTTTATTTGCCCAATTAGATTTATTTATTTTTAAACCTTTGGTATTTTTTCCATCTTTAATTGTTGGATCGAACTTTACTTTAGTATTTACACTTTGATTGTATTTTAAAATTGTGCTCAGTGCTTTATTTGCATTAACACCTTTGAGTTTTTTGACGAGATCTTCTAAAGAATTTGCTTTTACTTTGGTAGCTGATTTAACATCATATTCATTGTAAAGCATTGGCCTTACTTTTTGATCAAAGATTTGCCAAGCAAATTGTTTTGGTTGCTTGATTACTTCTCTACCAAATTTTGCATATGTATAATTTCGAAGATCCTCACCCTCGTCAACAAATCTTTCACCATTTGCATTTAAAACAATTCCCCATGGATAACTTATTTTTCTGTATTTAGCTGCAATCTTAAGATCACTAAACTTTGGACCATTAAGGTCATGGAACACTGCGTGACAACCATTCCACTCACCATAACGAGCTGCATTATGTTCAAAAGCCATGGTTAATCCATCACCTGTATTATGTTTGGTACCTCTTACTTTAGCTTTATCCCAACCCTTTCCAAGATATTTAGATCTCATTTTAGAATTTGCTTCAAAACCACCACAAGCAAGAATAACTGAATTACATAAAATTAATTCTTTTTTACCTTTGTTTAGAACTCCAATACCTTTTATTTCGTTATTTTTTTTTATTAATTTTTTAGCTGCAACTTCATACTTAATTTTAATTCCATTTTTTTTAGCTATATTAGTAAGTGATTTTACAAGACCTTCACCTTGATTTTTAACTTCTAAAGTTAAACCACCCCAATATTTAGTTACACCATTAACTACAAAAGATTGTTTTCCTTTTATTGGCACAAATTTCAATCCTTTCTTACTTAACCAATAAATCACTTCATGACTATCATTTACCAATGTTTTTGTAAGTTTTTTATCTGTCTTATTTTTAGTAACTTTGATCATGTCATCATAAAAACTTCTTTTAGGATATTTTCCATAATCAATTTTTTTTGACTGCTTTAATTTGGGAATAATTTTTTTTAAATCCGAAAAGTTATTATAAGCAAAACGATAAGAGCCATTTGTATATCTGCTATTTCCGCCAGCTTCTTTTTTGGAAGCTTTTTCTATTATTAAAACTTTTTTAGCCCCATTATCTCTTGCAGATAATGCAGCACAAAGAGCAGCATTACCACTACCTACTACAACAACATCATATTTTTCCATATATGATTTTTTATAAAATTTTAAATTCATTTTAATTTGATATACTTACAAGAAGCTGACACAAAAAAATAATTTAAAATATTATTTAGTTATAATTTTTTTTTAAAAATGATTGATGAAATAAAAAATATTGTCAAACAGAGCTATTTAGCACTTTTAATTGGCGCAATTGGAGGATTATTTGCATCTACTATCAATATGCCATTGCCTTGGTTGCTAGGTCCTTTGTTATCAAATTTGCTTTTATCTTTTACAAAAATTAAAATAACTTTTTCAAAAAAACTTCTTAGTCCTATTTTTTTAATAATAGGAATTATTATGGGAGGAACCTTAAATGTTTCTTTACTTTATAAAATACATTTATGGATATTTTCATCCTTATCTATGATTGTTTATGTTTTTATCAGCACAATTATAATAACTTTTTATTTTTTAAAAGTTTGTAAATTTGAAAAAATGAATGCAATTTTAGCTGCATTACCTGGTGCTTTTGTTCCAATTTCTACTGCATTATTAGAATTAAAAAACAATAATAACAAAAGAGTTTTGGTTCCTCAGGCTACAAGAGTAATTTTTATTGTGTGTATGCTACCTGTGATTTTTATTTATCAAATGGGTAATGCTGAAATACAAGGCTTGGGAAATCAAAACATTTATGATCTTAAATATTTTATTGAAATAGTGCTTGTGTGTTTTGCCTGCTATATTTTTGCTTTGTTTCTAAAAAAATTTAATATTCCATCCTCTACTCTATTATCAGGTATGATTATTTCGGGAATTTTGTATACACTCGAATTTGTTAACGCAAGATTTCCAGATATTTTTATTAATATATCTTTTATATTTTTGGGCACAGCTTTAGGAAGTAGATTGAATGGTTTAAAGATTAAAGAATTGTTATTTTATATTTTTCACGGAGTAATTATCACAATAATTTTAATGACCCTGGCAGCTTTTGCATCTTATTTTCTTGAAATTGCTTTTGGGTTTGATTTTTTACCAACTTTTTTAAGCTTTGTACCTGGTGGTATACATGAAATGGTTATAATAAGTGTAGCTTACAATATAGATCCTATATTTGTTAGTTATCATCATTTCTTAAGAATAATATTAATTGTACTTTTAATTCCATTTATAATAAAAAAATTTAATCATAATGAATGATCAAGTTAAAATTCCATGTATGTTTATTAGAGGTGGTACTTCTAGAGGTCCTTATTTTTTAAAAAGTGATCTCCCCAGTGACATAAACAAAAGAGATAAAATTTTACTAGCAGCTATGGGCTCACCAGATCTAAGGCAAATTGATGGACTAGGAGGAGCTGAGCCTGTTAAAAGTAAAGTTGCAATTATAGATAAATCTTCTGAAGAAGGTATTGATATAGATTATTATTTTGCCCAAGTAAAAATAGATAAACCTATAGTCGATACCAAACCTTCTTGTGGAAATATTCTTGTGGGAGTTGGTCCTTATGCAATTGAAAAGGGATTGGTTGAAGCAAAAAATGGTGAAACATCAATTATTGTTAGAGATAAAAATACAGGCATGAAGATTGAACAAATTGTTCAAACACCAAATAAACAAGTCCAATATGATGGAAATTTCAAAATTGATGGTGTTCCTACACCAGGATCACCAATTCAACTTAAGTTTTTAGACATAATAGGTTCACAAACAAATAAACTTTTTCCATCAGGAAATAAAATTGATGAAATAGATAATATAAAATTTACTCTTATTGATTGCGCAGTGCCAATGGTTATTTTTAAAGCTACTGATTTAGGTTTAAAAGGATCAGAGAGTTTTGAAGAGTTAAATGAAAACAAAATTCTTATTGAAAGAATGAACACGATAAGGATTAAAATTGCAAAAAAAGTAGGATTTGGAGATGTAACTAATTCTGTTTTACCTAAAACTGCAATTGTTATTAAGCCTGATAAAGCAGACATCAAATCAAGATACTTTATGCCATGGGATTGCCACCCTGCTTATGCAGTAACCGGCTCTATGGCTTTGTTAGGTGCTTGTAAATCTAGAGATACAATTTGTTCTGAATTCTATGATAATTATTCTGACAGTGGTGAATTTGAAATCGAACATCCATCAGGAAAACTCAAACTTAATTTCAATATAGTTTATGAGAATGAAGATATTAAAGATATTAATGTAATTTCTACAAGAAATGCCAGATTAATAATGTCTGGTGATGTTTACATTAAAAAAAGTTTAATAGACTAATTAAGTTTTTCCGATAATTTTTCAAAAACTTTTTCTGCTGAGAGTTTTGATAATTCAGGGGCTTGTATCGCTTTAAAGTTTTCTCTTTCAATACTGACTTTAAAAGGAGTTGTATGTGAACCAAATAAAGCAACACCCTTTGATCCTAAGTGAGCAGTTATATGAGCAGGTCCAGTATCATTAGCGACCACAAACGAACTATCTTTAATTAATCCAGATAATTGTGAAATATTTAAAGCTTTACCATTATCCAAAACACACAATGCATTTATATTTTTTGCATCTTCAATTTCGTCTGGTCCAGGTGCAGTAACCACTTTAAATTTATTTTCTAATCTTTCATTAATCATTAAAATTAAATCATTATAGTAAGGCCATTTCTTTGAAGTTAAATGAGGTGAGCAAAAAGGAAAAAGTATTATGTATTTATCTAATTCGTAATTATTTTTTATTTCTGAAATATCAACTGTACTCCATGAAAAGTCTGGTTTAACTGTATGAATGGTATTAATTCCTGAAGATTTTAACTGATGGTCAAATCTTGAAAGAACAGAATCTTTATCAAAATCTTTTTTAGTTGTTCCTTCTGGTAGAGTTGTTTCTGTTGAACACCAAATAGTCTTGTCAGCTTTAGGAAATAATATATTTTTGTAAAATGATGTTCTGCTAGAATTTTGAAGATCATAAACTTTTATGAAATTATATTTTTTGATCTCTCTCATTAGTAAATATAAATAAATTAAGTTTATCTTTGATAATCTCTTGTCTAGAATAACGTTTGAAATATGTGGGTTTTTTTTAAATATTTCAAAATAAGGTTTGGTTGTTAATAAATGAATTTGATCTTCTTTATGATTTTCAGAAATATCTTGAATTGCCCCGCATGCTTGAGCTATATCGCCTAAAGATCCATGTTTAATAATTAATATATTAGACATAATTCTAACAACTTAACATAGTATAAATTTTTATGAATAAAATTATAGTAGAGGTTTCTGTTGGAGAGCTTTTAGACAAGATTTCAATATTAGAAATCAAACAAGATAAAATTAAAGACCCAGGAAAATTAAGTTTTATAAACAACGAACATTCTATTCTTAAAAATCAGTTAGAAAAAAATGTTAAGTCTGATGAGAAACTTGAAAAATTATTTAAAGACTTAAAAGATATAAATGCCAAACTATGGGTAATAGAAGATGACAAAAGAGATTGTGAAAAAAATAAAGATTTTGGAGAAAAATTCATAAAACTTTCTAGAGATGTTCATTTTTTAAATGATGATCGTGCAAAAATAAAATTAGAAATGAATAACCATACAGGCTCTGCTATTAAAGAGATTAAAGAGTATACTAGTTACTAAAAACTTTTGGAAACCAATCCTCTCTCATCCGATCTCCTGATTTTAAATTAATTCCATCGAATGGAGGTGATGTTGGACCACCTCTTTCAACAAATGTAACATCATCACCTATGAATCTCATTGAGAATGCTCTACGAGATTGAGAACTTTGATTTCCTGTGGAACCATGAACAGTTTTAAAATTAAACAAAACTGCATCACCTAAATTTAAGTCTGGAACCAATACATCTTTTTCAAATTCTTTTTTTTTTGGAAGATTCATAAAAGAACTATCATCTTGATACCAAGGTTGATCGTTAGACCATTTAGTAGGTCTTAAAAGTTTTTTCCATTTGTGTGATCTTAAAATTAATTTAAGGTTATTTTCTTCATTTACTTCATCTAATGGTATCCAAAAACTTCCTGTATTATCTCCATCAACACAGTAATATGGCATATCTTGATGCCAAGGTGTTTCTTTGTTTGTTCCTGGATCTTTAATAAAAAGATGATCATGAAAAATTTGTATAGATTTTGAATTTGTAGCCTCAGCAACTATTTGGGCTGCGGGAGAATTAAACATGCAATCTTTAAATTCTTGAATTCTTTCCCAATTACAATAGTCTTCAAAAAATCTTCCCTGATTTTCAGTTACATTTTCTCTTCCATGTTGACTTGGGTTGTCTAAAACTTTTTGAAAACCATTTCTTAATGGTTCGATCCAATCTTGAAATGCATCTTTGATAATTATTACACCATAATGTTGATAATCATCGATCTGTTTTTGAGATAGATACATTTTATTGTTGGAAACTATATTTTTTCTCTAAGTATTTAATGACATTATGAATGATAAAAGTCATGAATAAATAAATTCCACCTGCAACAATAAAGACTTCTATTGGTTTAAAGGTTGTTGAAATAATATATTTCGCAACACCTGTTAAGTCCATTAAAGTAACAGTACTTGCTAAGGAAGTCCCTTTCATCATTAGTATTATTTCATTTCCATATGCAGGCAATGATTGTCTAATCGCTATTGGAATTTGAATTTTATAGAATATTATTTTGTTTGATATTCCTAAGCTTTTACCTGCTTCGATAATACCTGGTTTGATTGTCTGAAATGCTGATCTTAAAATTTCAGAAGTATAAGCACCTGTATTTAATGTAAAAGCTATAATTGCACACCAGTAAGGTTCTTTTAAAATAACCCACAAAAATGTTGATCTTAAATATTCAATTTGTCCCAATCCAAAATAAATGATAAAAATCTGAACCAATAAAGGTGTTCCTCTAAAGACATAAGAGTATCCATAAGCAAATTTATTAATAAATATATTTTTATTTAATCTTAAAATTGCAAACAACAATCCAAGAAATAATCCAAAGAATAAAGAAACAGATAAAAGTTTTAAAGTAACAATCGTTGCACCTAATAATTTGGGAAAGCTAGTAAACATTAATTCAAAATCCATTAATAACCCCTGCTATATCTAGCTTCTAATCTGTTGATTAGTTTCATGCTTAAGTAAGTTAACAATAAATATAAAACAGCAGCAAATGAGTAGAATAATAATGGATCTCTAGTAGAGCCTGCTGCAATATAAGATTGTCTCATAATCTCAACTAAACCTGTAACTGAAATAAGAGACGTGTCTTTTAAAGTAATTTGCCAAACATTACTCAAGTTTGGAATAGCAAGTCTTAACATTTGAGGTAATATTATTTTATAAAACTGTACAAATTTACTTACTCCCAAAACTTTAGCAGCTTCAAACTGACCTTTATCTATTGATTGAATTGCACCTCGAAACACTTCAGTTGAATAAGCACCTGAGATAATCCCAATTGCCATCGAGCCTGTAATAAAAGCATTAATCTCTATATATTCAAAATAACCAAAGATAGATGCCACATACATAATTGCACCGCTTCCGCCAAAAAAGAAAAGGTAAATTACTAAAAGTTCGGGAACACCACGAATAACAGTTGTGTAAAAATTTCCAATTAAATTTAAAGATTTATATTTTGATAGTTTAAGTGGAGTAAAAATTAAGGCGAAGACAAAACCTATCAACATTGCTGTAACCGATACAGCTATGGTCATTAGGGTTGCGTAAAATAACTCGTCCCCCCAACCTGTTTTACCGAATGCGAGAAGTTCCATATAGACTGGCGACTATATATTATAGTCGCCACATCTGAAATTAATTACATAGAAGCGTCGAAACCAAAGTGCTTAATAGCAAGTTTGCTAATAATTCCTTGTTTTCTAGCTTTATCAATTGCTTTGTTGAAGTCTTTTAGAAGTTTAGCGTCTCTTTTACCGATCGCATCATCTCCACCTTGTCTTATTCCAACACCAACACCATTACCAAATGCACCACCTGAAAAAGTTGGTCCAACTAACACAACTGGCTTACCTGATTTGTCAGCATAATCTGTAAATGCAACTGCTGCAGCTAAAGCAACATCACATCTTCCAGATGTAAGATCTAGGTTTACTTCGTCTTGAGTTTTATAAGTTCTAACATTTACACTTCCAACATCACCAGACTCTAAAAAGTTTTGGTGAATAGTTCCTGTTTGAGTACAAACAGTTTTACCAGCAAGTGCACCTGTTATAGTTTTAAGAGCTTTTTTAACAGCAGATCCGCCTAAAGTTAAGTTAACACCTTCTGGTGTATCCATTCCTTCTAAGCTTGAACCTTTCATTACCGCAAGTGAAGCTACTTCATCTGCATAACCTTGAGAAAAAGTAATTGTTTTTTGTCTTTCAGCTGTAATTGACATTCCAGCCATAATCGCATCAAACTTTCTCATCAACAAAGCTGGAATCATTCCATCCCAGTCTTGCTCAACGATAGTACACTCAGCTTTCATGATTGCACAAAGTTCTTGAGCTAATTCCACCTCAAAACCAATAAGATTGCCAGAAGCATCTTTAGAGTTCCATGGAGGATAAGCGCCTTCAGTTCCAATTTTTATTGTGTCAGCGTAAACATTTCCGATGACTAATAAAGAAGCAAGAACTGTTAAAATAGTTTTTTTGAATATATTCATTATTTTCTCCTTTAAATTGGAGCAATTATTTCACAAATTTAATAATTAAAAAAGAAAAATTAATGATTTATTGACGATGAAAAATTCCAAGAACAATCAAAACTAGGGATATAAACTCTTGATAATTTAGTGTTACCAAAGTGATGGTTAAATACATTTAACCAACTATCCACTTGTTTAGGTTTTTTATCTTGGCTTCCAACCTGAGCAGTGATTACCCCTTTAGGTTTTAAAATTCTAATCATTGCATCCATGTTTTTTGCGGCAAGATCTATGCAAAATTGATCATCATTAAGATCAACAAAAATATGATCATAGGTATCGTCTTCTACTGACTTGATACTTTCAAAAGCATCGCCCCAAACACACTTTACAGAATTTTTTTCAGTAGCTTTTTTTCCTATATCTCCAAGGTGTTTATTACAAACGTCAACAACTTCTGGATCAAGTTCAAACCAATCTACAAAATTAAAATCTTTAGAGATACATTCTCTTGCAACACCTCCGTCTCCACCACCAATTATAGCTGCTCTTTCATTATTTTTATTTAAATTTAAGCCGGCAC
>Ga0213866_10002043_pt1 | contig 14566 bp, 36 predicted proteins | sample PICome_11_FD_160079 | JGI IMG/M metagenome (GOLD analysis project Ga0213866, IMG submission 160079) | Coastal seawater microbial communities near Pivers Island, North Carolina, United States - PICO284 | ecosystem: Environmental > Aquatic > Marine > Coastal | place: USA: North Carolina...
TAAGGCCGTTGCCTCATCGATCAATTTTGGAATTGCATTGTTCCAACGACTTACCGTTTCACCTCCTTGGCAATTAACATGAGTCTTTGCCATGTGCCAACCTTTATTTTTTCTTTGCATCCCCAATCCGAAGAAAGATTGACGTACTCTTACATAAAAACGTCTAGCATTTTCAATATCATCTGCAGACCGTTCCCAACAACTATCGTATTCATCTATCGAACACGGTGTTAATTCGAGTAATCTTATCAGCTCACTTTCATTATCACGAAGCACTCTAAAGAAATTAGTCACATCGCTGTTGATTTCGTTGGCAGTCTTAATCACATTACCTCTGTAATTGATCGATACTACCATAGATCCAGCAAACACATCAACTAGGTGTGTGAAGTTTCTAGGAAAATGCTCATAAAGGTTATCCAACCAACTGAACTTTCCACCGAAGTAGTTAAATGCTATTTTCTTTGAAGTATTTCCACTCATGATAATTACTATTAAAATTTAATTTGTCAGGAGGCGGGAGTCGAACCCGCGCATTACCTTTTGCGTCTTCCTATTCAGGCTTCTGTAATGACCCTCCGATCGCATTGCGTTCGGTCTCCATATTTTCAGACCAAGTAGAGTTCCTTTCAATCTCTGGCTAAAGTCTTACCTGTTATTAACCCAGTTTCAGGTGATCTGGTCGTGAATAGAATTAATATTGAGCTAATTATACTAGCTTGTTCACTCAAGTAAAAACTATCCTCTTCTCTAGGCTTTGCGCCATCTTTTATATTGTGATGTAGTGCGACCACTACAGGTTTATTTTAAAGTGTTTATGTCAATTGCTAGTCCTTCTTTAATTAATCCGAAAATATCATAATGATATCTAAGCATTAAATCAATAACTCTATATTGCTGTACAGGAATCTTCTTGACTTTTATGACGTTGTCATATTCTAAGAAGAAATCTCCTAATGGATCTTTTCCCTTTACAAAATCAAGTAGGTTTATTTTTACTTTTCCGTAATCAATTTCTTTTCCAAAATCAGTTAATGGTCTAAGAATAGGCCTGTAATAAGAATATCCACCATTATGACTTTTTAAAACCGCCTTGATTCCAACCCAACTTCCGCTTCTTCCATCTTCAAGATTCATAACTCTAATGATATTTTCATAATCACCCTCATAACCTTCCCAAACTTTTAGTTTGTATGGTAAATAAGGTGCTAAGTGTTTTAATTCTAATTCCATGATTTTAAGTGTTTAAAATGTATTCAGGAACATGAACTCTACAAATTCCAAATCCCTCTAAAAAATCTGTTTTATCAAACATCGTTGGTTCGTCTTGTGAAGCTCCTGAGTCAGAGTAAATTAATTTTATCCCAAATTGGGTTTCTGTTTCAGTTACGATTTGGAATAATTCCATCCCCATTGACGAACGTGTTAATGTGTAATAATCATTTAATTTTGGTAGCCAAGATTGATGGTTGTAAAACCTATTTTCAATCGCAGCTAACTTTTGTTCTGGTGTTAATTTCATTTTTTTTAGTTTTTAAGTAGTACCTTTTTCCTGATGTCGGGAAATTGGTTAACTACAGTTATTAATTAAACGTTCCTTGTCCGTTACAGGTCATGCAACCTTCTTTTTCTTCTATGTGATTTCCATCAACATATCCTGTTCCACTGCATGAAGGACACCCATCTACAGGATAACCCATTGCAGCACATTCCTCTGGATTTTCACTCCAAAGTTTAATCCCTGTGTTTGATTCTATTAAAGCATAATGGCTTATAGTACCATTATCTGCAAAGACTTCTATGATTGTTGGCTTCTCCATTGTTATACTTTTTCGACACATTGAAGAGGAATTTCACAACATAAATCAACTGTAATATATGTCTGCCCTTTATGTTCGTATACATCGTGGGCGGTCTGTTCAGTATTTTCAAACATCTTCATACTTTTAGATGATGATTCTTCAAAACCTAGATTCAATAATTCTGAAACTACGTTGTCTTTTACCCTAATTTTATCTCCTTTTAATATCATAATTTTATGTTTTTCGTAGCTCTCTAGCTACAATTAATTTTGATTTTGAAATTTGAATTCTTCGACTTCTATTTCTCCTTGAATATTGAATCTACTTTTAAAGTCTTCCCAATTAGTTTCGTAGTCTTTCTTTTTTGCGCCAGCAAAACTTATGTAGGTTTTACTGTTTGCTTGTTGAAACCAAATATGCCTTCCAACTAGAAAAACATTAGAGCATTCTAAAATCTCGTAACATTTATTTATCCCTAAAAAAGTATCGAACTTGACTAATTTCAATTTCATCGTTTACTACTGTTTAATTTTTCTAGGCAACTAAGGCACTTATGGTAGAGTTACGTATAACCTCTTGCTAAGAGCCTCGCCTAAAGTGCCTTTTCACACTATTTTTGATTAAAATTATTTTTATTTTCTATTCATAAAAACCTGTTTTTGGCTTTTATATATTTTGAGTTAGTTTCTTGTAATTTGTTTTATAAATAGTCTTTAATATGCTTTCCTTCCTTATGAATTAACCTATTGAAGAAATCTTCTAAGAGTGATATTTTAGATTGAATAATAGCTTTTTCTTTATCTCCTCCGTTCTTGTCTAAGAAAATATTGTACTTACGTCTTTTAAGTTTTTCATCAACTTTCAATATCTCTTTAGATTCTAAATAAGTATAAACCCAATAGAAGTTCTCGTGAATATTATTTGACTGTTTAAAATCATCAAAAAGCATTGTTGTAAAAACATAGTCTCTCTCTTCTTTTTCAGAATTAGGGTCAACTTTCTTTATATTTAAAGTGTTTTTATGTTTTATATATGATTTTACTATTTGACCAAGCAAAACCCTATCGAAGTAATTTGATTTAGGCAGTACGTCTAACTTAGAGTCTGCATACAATTCAAACATCTTTTTTATTTCTGAGAATCCCATAGAAATACATTGAGTTCTTATCGCTGGCAAAGCCATTTCTAGCCTGTTTGCACTTACTTCATCGGTCAATGATAATAATTTACACAACCAAGGCATAAAATCCATTATAAGATGCTTGTTTAAATCTTGCTCAACATAAGCTCGAAGAGGCAGATTCTTTTCAAATACTGCAGGTAGGTTGTTCATTTAATTATTATTTTCTATTCCGTATCGTTTCATTAATATATCGCTCGCTGATTGCTTTTTATTAACGGTATTGTTTTTGTGTTTTATCATCAAAGGATCGTTATCCTTCAAAGGAAAAAACCCTTTCCATTCTTCACTAATTGAGTTTTCAAGTATTGCAATAGCTATTTCTTCTATACCGTTTGAATACCTGTATAACTTCTTTAAAGCCATAGACATAGAACGATTATTCTTGTACTCAAATTTATGATTTTCTTTTTTGTTTATCAAATACTCGCTCCATAATTCAGCGAAATCAGATGATTTAAAAGGTAGTTCAATCATGGTTTCTACTCTTTATTTATAATCTTTACAATCTGTTCTTTTGCAATTTGCTCCTAAAACTGGATTCTCAGGCATTCCACATTTAGAACAAGTTTTTATTTCTAAAGAAGAATCAATGACACCTTCAACATATTCACTTGCAGATCTTCTCATCGCTTCAATAACTAACCTTGTAACTCCATTTTTTTCATGGAAATTGATGTAATCATCTAATAATTCTCTTGTTTGTTCTTTTGTCATGATTATTCGTTTACTACTGTTTTTAAGTGTTTATAGCATATCCATGATATAAATCCCATCCGAAATGCTTCTTTGCTTCATCTACTGCGCTATCCATGGTTTTATAATACCAAGGTTCATCACTCATCCCAGAAACCGATACAATATGTTTCCAAAATTTTCTACCGTACCAGGTTTTAAATTGCCTTTCAACAACCCATCCTCTTTTATATTTCTTCACCCTTACTTTGGGCATATTTACTAAATGCATTACCTACAGTATTAAAATTGTTATTGCTGATCCTACTATTATCCACTTTAGCAGCCTCAATAAATCTTTATCTAATTCGCTCATAGTATTTACAGTTTTTGTCCGTATAGATTATATCCGTACTTATCACACATCACACTAAGATGATTGTAATACATTGCCATTCCTTGAAGGGAATTAAATTTCTGTTCAATGAAGTGTCCAATCTCACACATGAACTTATGATACCACCATCCTAATGGTTTTCTAAATGGTTTTTCAACTTTACTCCAAGCCATAACTACAGTATTTGAATTTTTTCCCAACGGTAGTAGTTCCCGTTCGTTGTTTCGATTCTTAAACCGATGCGATCTGAATAAACCACATCCTTGATTTCCATTGTAACGGTTGATTCACCATAAGGACTCAAGTACTTTACCTTGGCTCCGATTAAGCTAATTTTATTTATCATACTACAGTTTTAAAAGTTTAGATGTTATTTTTTGCATGTCTATCAAATGGTTTTCAGTTGCCTCGAGCTTACCTTTGAGCAAATTTTCATTTTCAGTACTAATTCCCATTTTCTTACCTTCTTGAGTAAAAGCTTTGATTATTGCATCAAAATAATTTATAGGCAAAACCATAAAAGGTTTTATTTCTTGAACTGTTGGATCTGTTGGGTCAATAGTGTTTAAAACTAAATTCTCTCCATCGTAGTGAACAAAAGCATCAAATCTTCCCCTTTGTTCTTTCAAATAGATTTCTACTTGATTTGTCTGAAGATGTTTTTCTATAAATATTTCCATAATTAATGTTTTGTTATAATTTATTTATATTCAGGGTTTATTACTGTCTAAAGTATTTTATCTTTTTCTTTTTAGATGGTTTTTAAACTTATTTACCCACCATTTATTATTTCCGTTCTTAACATACCATCTAAGGTATCTTAATTGTGATTCTGTTTTCATCATCTTTAAAGGAGTTTGATCGTATTTACCAAAATCAATAGTAATCTCAGAAGACAAATATCCGTCAAATTGATTTTTTAATAATTTAATAGCTTTCTTTTTATCATGAATATTTAACTTAAACCACTCTCTTTTAAATCTCTTATTCTTAAACTCATAATGTAAATCCTCTTCAGATATTCCTACTCCGTAAGCAATTAAAACTATAGAAGGATTTGCAGTCAACATACTCTCTATCCTTTTTACAGGATTTTTGCTTTTTCCTATTTTATATAAATCGTTACTATATGCTAAATACGTGTATTCCATTTAATTTAATTATATAAAGACCCTTATACCATGCAATATATTTTATTAAAAGACATCTCTTGTTTTAATATACTCATAATAGAAAAAAAGGAATTTTAAAACCTTTTATTTTAGCCATTTACTTTTCCTCCCATGCATAAGGTATCAGCTATCTGGTAAAACCCTATTAAAGGGTAAAATAATTGCATATTAGACGAGAGTTGACGGTCTTTTGGCGGATTATTAATCGGCGATCATTGCTCCCTTTCGCTGAATGTAAAAACTATATCTAAGAAACCTTAATTTTCGTGCGTCCGAATCGAATTGTATTTCTTAATGTTGTTTGAGTTGAGGTCAAACCTTGAAAACACCATTTTCAAGATAGGGCATAAAAAAGCCTTATCATTTTTCGTTATTTTTAATAACCCTATCTGTTTTGTAAATTCTACAAATCTCATCTATATATTCAAAATCTTCATCTCGTAAATTAAACCACTCGCCATTTATTCTCTTATCTTCAAAAGATTTGTGAAGAATTCTTTCAAGTTCTTCATATTTTTTAAACTCTATAAAAGAATGAAGTTTTAATTGAAAAGGCATTAGTGTTTTTAATTCTTTAAATCTTCTGTTAATATCGTTGGTACATCCAATTTTATAACCAAAATCACTTTCTAGGAAATACACAAAACCGTCCTTTAAATAATAACTTTTAAGTAATCCATTATTGAATGAGTAGGTTGATGTTTGTATTAAATCAACCCCGATTGTGCATGATAAATCTAAATTTATATGAAGCCTAAAGTTAAACTCCTGGAATCTTTTTTCGTACTTGTTTTTATTTGTTTTAGAACTTACACCATTAGAAACCTTATCTCTTATAGATACATGACATTGATGAATATATGTTAAAAAATCATCAATATAAAGCACTCCTTTGTTTTCCAAATCACTATGCTTAAAACATAAAGACTTAATTATCTTTTTGTATTGCCTATGCAGTCTAGAAGTTAGAATGTTTTCCTTCATAATACATAAATCCCGATAAATCGATAGCGTCTGACATCTATTTCATTATCGGGATTGTGTTATATTTTGAGTTACTATAACGTCAGACGGTAACTAATTCAGTGCATCAAAGATACAAAAATTATTTTAAACTAGTATTATAAATTTTATTTTCTTTTAATTTTTTAGATTCAAACATGAGTATATATTTTTTTGTTTTGTATTTGTGATATAATAGTTTTGCTGCATTTATACTTTTGAGCAAGATCAGATTGTTTAACTAAATACCTAGACTCTCTTATTTTTAGTATTTCTAAATCTGTAAAATTACTTGGCTTACCTTGTTTTATTTCTGTTAGTTCATTGTAAACATTTATCGCTTTTTGATAATATTCATCTGTAAGTAAATGTATAGTTATAGAACTTTTATTACCGTATTTACTTTTAAAAGATTTATACTCTTCTTTCAAGACAAGACCATGTTTTAATTCTAAATCACTAACTCTAGTTCTATATCCGCTCATCCAATAAAAGCTTTCTACGCTTACTTTACGATGAGTAATTAAATGATATAATACTTCTGTTAAATGTGTTTTTGGTTTTTGTAATTTCATTAGTTATATTTTATTGAGTTCTACAGTTACAATTATATTATCCTATTATAAATTTTCTTCCTATCATTTCTACATACATTACTTTTCCTGAATTTAATCTTTTCAAAGCTGCTGGTTGTGATATATTTTCTCGTTTTGCGTATTGAGAAACAGATAAGAAGTTATATTTATTAACCAATATGCTAATCATTTCTAGTTCTTCATCCATTCTAAAAAAGTTAACATCTATAGCTTTTTTAAATCTTTCCGTTACTGTCATTGACTTTTCCATAGGTTAAGTTTGTTAATGTGTTATATAAGTAGTTATATACAATGCTAGTATTCATCCCATAATTGACACTCACTAACATCATAAGATTTAATTGTCTTACCATTTGCATCGGCTATTATCAAATCAATATTAGAACCATAATAACCATTATTTGAACCATATCCTGGCACTCTTACTACGTGTCCATTTATTGGCTTTAGCTCAATTCCATAATCTTCAATCCTATTAAAAAAGTCATCGTTTGTAAGGTCAAATTCCAAACCATCAAAGTCGCTTATATCTAAATCCGCAAAATCCAAATAATGGTGTTCACAGCAATCTTGGTCGTGATTTGAAAATAGCCTTGTTCCATCGTTAAAGATTAGTTCGTCATTCTCAATTTTTACTACTTTTAAATTTTTCATTTTAATTAAATTTTGTTGTTAAAACCCGCACTGTATATAACAATGTATAAAATGCACCCTGCGGGTCGCTATCGCTGCATCTTATACTAACCGTTAGGCAACATTAAGCCTACGCACTTTTAATCCAAGTCCAAACATTTTTGTAAAGGCTTGTTTTGCTCTTTTCAATTTTACATCATCATCTATATCCGAACCTTTAGGTATGTTAAAAAATACATCAAATCCGTCAGTTTTTACGAACTTTGCACCCATATTTTCCATACCTAAAATCATTCCTTTTAATTTAGTTAAGTCATTCATAATTAACGTTGCCTAACAATGTGTATAAGCAATAGCCGTCAGACATTTTTACTATTGCAGTTGTTTAATATTTAATTTTGTTTCTATTTACTTTGTTCGTGCAGGCTACTGCTCATACACTCGTCCGTTAGTAGCAATATTTTAAAAAAAGCCACCACTCATACGTACTTACTCTTATGGGTTTGAATTATAAAATGCTTTTGCAAATCCTTGACTACACCAGCTTCTTATACTCATATCATCGTTAATTAGATGTTTAGCCCATTCCATTTCTGGAATTAATTCTTTACTTGATTTGTGTAATATTGCTAAAGATGGTTTTGTTCTTTTAGGTCTAATGTATAGCTTATCGTTTTTTGGTACATCTTCCCAATTATTATAAATCTTTTCAGGAATATTAAATTTACCCCATAAAGCAGTTTCTTTAGTCCAAGGGCTACCATATTGCCAAGGTTGATATTTTAGTACTGGCTTTCCTAAAAACTTATGTAAATCGCCCTTTGCAGGGTTTTCTATTACCCAAAAATTAGGTTTACATTCTTCTATAATTCTTATGCAATGGCTTACTAAAAACATTCCTTTTTCATAATCTTTTTTACTTTCGCTTCTTCCTTGTATGTTGCTAAATTCTGTGCATACTGGGTTTGAAATTACACCGTGAACATTTTTAGGCGGTGTGTAATTTTCTACGCCAATTTCAATCCCAACCTTAATAACTTCATAATTAATATCTAATTGGTAATATCTACTATCACTTCCAATATCAGCGCATAAATGCAATATTATTTTCTTACTCATACTTTATATTTTTGTTCGTGCCTCACAAATGGCTTTTTTTAAAATACAGCAACTAACACCATATAAAAAACATTAAAACGATTTTTTATACTTTCAGTTGTGGAGAATACTCAAGTAATACCATCAATCAATTTTTTTGCATCTGATACAGTATAAATGGGTTTTGGGATTAGTGTATAATGAACATCTTTTACTCTACCTGCTGGCCCTCTCTTACCAGATTCATTTATCACTCCAATTGCAAAATGCTTTAGATTGTCAGACCAGTAAAGTGAGTGAAGCACATGTATTCGTTTTACACAATCATAATCTTTCATGCCATAGCATTTTGAAAACCCATTTTTCATGAGCCAATTCAAAACCGTACTCTCCACAACACCAGATAAGGGTGCATGGCTGTTGGTTTGGGTAGCTTCTGTCTCTTTGCTCATGTCATTTTTATTTGAAAGTTTTAAGGCACTTACAGGTAGCCAAGACACCTTATCATCAACGTATACACAATTAAAATTTATTACGTTCCTGCTCATATTTACGTAAAGCATTTAAGCAATCAACAAGCATTTTTTGTACTTCATCATACGCAACATCTTTATTTACGCTCATTCCTCTACCAAAATACTTATACCAAGAAACCTCAATGTCTTTGTATTTAAAGTTATAAGGTTGCTCATATTCATCATCCCAAGAATATGCCTCTAATTTAAAAGTATCACATTCCCATCTTGCTCCAGTATTACTAAATGGGCTATCCATTTCTTTTTGGTTAATATTCCACATTACTCTATCCCATTCTTTACTAATCATTAATAAAGATGCTTCTAGTATTTCTTCTACAGCATATTCTTTACTTTCTTGTCCAAAAAATGCTTGTCCTAATTCGGGTTTATATTTTTCCATTACCATAAATTTTAACAGATGTACAACAATGCATAAAAATAATAGCTACTTTGTTGCTTAATCTGTGGTTTGTATTTGTTTAATTAATTCGTTTTATTTCTAATACTTTTTGCGTTTTTATACGCTACTATTCTTATGCTAGTACGTTAGCACAAATTAAAATACTCTCGTATCAATTTATATTCATCTCTTATGTTCCCTCGCTCCCCTGTGTCAACTTTAAAATATCTTGTTTCATATAAATCAAGTCATTTATTTCCATCAGTAATCCTAATTACATTTTGTGAAAGCCTTTTACAGTCTAATCCGTAATCTCTTTTAATTGCTTCAACCCTTGCTTTATCATAAGAGGATTGTGCTTCAAATTGTGTTCTAGTATGCCAATCTCGGTCTTCTTCTGTTTTAAATCTATTACTTATCATGATTCCGTATTTTAAAATGTGCTAACAATATGTAACAGGCATTAAAACGACCTGTTACAAGGGGCGTTAGGTAGAGACGTGTAACGAAACATTAAATTTTACTGATTACATAGTCAAGATGCTTCCTAAGAGACATCACATTTTCTTTATTTAACCAAAAATATCTTTCGTCATCATCACCAAAGTCTATCATTATCTCAATCTCATTATCTTTATCTAAGTCAGAAAACGTGATTTGTTTGTTTCTATCTACAAATGTTAATGTATTTTCCATAGGGTAAAATTTAAAATTTCTACTGTTACACTCTATTCTACCTAACGCTCAACGTGTAAGGCTCGTGGATGCGTAGCATACACAGTAGAGCCGATTGAGCTACGCATCTATGATCTTTAAACATTGTTAGGTTGTAGTTGACCATCGATAAGCGATAATTAACCAAATAAACAACTACCACAGTCGATGCGTTGCCATGCGTTGAGCGTTAGGCACAATAAAAATTATTTAAGTAAGTGCTTTAATTCATCATAGTCATCACTATCTACTTTTATAAATAACCTTAAACCAGATAGAATCAATTTTACTTCTTCTAGATTTGTTATTTTACTACAATCTAATTCTTTTTGTGTTTCTTTTAATGTTACCGTTTTATTTTCCATAACTTTAAAATTGCCTAACAATGTATAAAAACAAAAGATATTATTAGGCTATTTATAAGGCTTTTGCTTGTTAATTAATGTAATTACTTGTTCGTTACTTTTTACGTGTTTAAACGCTTCAATTTTTATACTCTACCGTTGGATGCAATAAAAATTACTCGTAAAAACCTTGTCTCAAAAATTTACCTTCTTTAGTAAATTCAAGGTCAGAGTAAAACCCACTATAACCATCAAACTTTTCGCTTTCGGTTGAGTGGTCTTCCCATCCATTTAAGTTTATTCTAATTTTATCGACATCTTCATAGGTTTTTACATCTATTTCGAATTGTTTGTAAGTGTCTATAAATTTTTCTAAATCTGTCATTTCCGTAATTTTAAATCAGGTAACAATGTGTATAATCTATTGCTATTTTCTGCTTGGTTAATGTTTATTTTTTGTTTCTAATTCTGTACTCTAGCCAACTGTGCATAAAACGCATTTTCATTCTTGGGTTATCTATTACTGGAAATTAAACAAGATTCAGAACAATACATTTTGTTTACATCTATTTTTTTACCACATTCTTTACATTGTTTTTTATCATCGAGAGAATCCTGGTATCTTTCGTATTCTAAATCAAATGCTTCCATTTTTTATAATTTTACTATTCTAAATTTAACTCTTTTAAGATCATCAAGAGACAAACCTCTTTTTATTTCTTTCATGCTTATTTTAGCTTCTTTAAGAGTGTTAAAAGGAATGCTTTTAACCTCTATAGTGTTTTCATATTTCTTTAATTGTACTGCCATTTTATTCCAACTTATAGATTAACATTATTTTTGTCTCTTTATGTAAAACATATCCAGCCGCTTCAAGATCTTTTTTTCTCTTATTTACCTTTTCTTGAGACAACATCTCTTTACTCTTACTTATGAATTGTATATCTTTACTCATGACCAAATAATATATTTATATTTATTTTTTATATTTATTATTTCATCCTGATTATTTGATAGCTTCAAGGTTAACAAATCCGCTTTAACATTATCTAAAACAATTTCTTTTGTGGTTAGAAAAATATTTCCTTCATTGTCTTTAAAGGGCGATAAACTTCTTTTGTCATTTATCAAGTCGTCAAGCTTTTGAGACATTTTTTGTATTAGTTTTTTCTTCATGACTTTAGTTAAGATTAGTTATTTTATTTAGATCAGGGGTCAAATACTCGTTTTTAAGCAGCTTTCCTGTTGTTAGTATAAAATGAGTAACCTCAATCCTTTTTAACTCTCTTAAAACGCCTAATAGTTGTTTTGATTTTTTGCTCATTGTTTAAAAAATATTACAAACAAGAGTAAAAAGAGCTACAGATATGTATATTAAAGAAATACATACAGCTATATTTACAACTGTGTTTTTAGTGTCTGTTATTTTTGATAGTAAAGTGTTCATGATTTATTTTATTTATATTGTTAATTTCAAGCCATTGTAAGAAATCGAATCTTAAATCCCTATTATTTCAGAATCACACCAAGTCAAGGCATATATATTTCATCATTATCAGATAGTGATTCTATGAAGTTGTTTACGCTATCGTATAGTTTTTTCTTTTTTTCCTCTATTTCTGCACATCTTTTTTGGTAGTAAGTTATAGCATCAACGTAAGCGTCTTGTTCTGTTTTTGCTCTCATTGATAAATTCATTCCCCTTGTTTTGTCATACAACCAATAACCATCCCTACATTCTGAAATAGTTAGGGTGTCAGATAGTTTAATATTTCTTATTGATTTAGTTGCCATATTTTTTATTCTTTAATTAGTTAATTTTTTATACTCTTGAATAAGTTAACTTATCATCTTTAGACTTAAACCATTTTTTTAATTCTCCGAAACGGTTTAAAACGTCTTTTCTTAAAAAAGCTCTGTAATGAGTCGATCCGTATCCTTTTGCTAATTCGTATGCGTTTGGCTCTCTACGATAATTAACAGCCTCTCCAGTTAATAAAAGTATTTTTTCCGTCAATGATTCTATGTTATAAGACTGAAACACAATACCTCCGCCATATTGCTTATTATGAAATTTACGACCTCCAAGTTTTTTAGCTATTTTTAAAGCTTCTTCATATTCAAATCTAACATAAGTATCGTTAGCTCCTTGTAATGGTTTAAAAGCTAAGTAGTGACAAACATATCTAGGATTCCCATTTATGTCATTATTTATTCTAGTCCAGTCGATTGAGTTTTTTAAAGTATTCATTTTATATAATTTTAGGTTAATTATTTCTTACTCAAAGATACAACCTATATCAGCATAAAACTGTTAAAGAAATGTTAATAAAATGTTAAAGTTTGTGAGATCATAGAGTTTAAACCCTTATAATTGTTTAATTCTAAACAAATTGTATTAAAATTCTAACTAATTGTTTAGCTTTGACCATTGAAAACAGTAACTAAATGAATAAAAACCCAATACAAGAAGAAAGATAAATAAAAAACTATAAAAAGAGATTTCTTAACTTAGCACAGAAATTGACCATTGATAAATGAACACCTACAAGAACAAATTAACTAAAGCATAGAATAAAACAGACCCATTAAAAGATATAGAAATCAAATATTTCGATCATTGAAGAAAGACCCCAAAAGAACAGAGAGAAACAAATCACACTGCAAAACACCAATCAATAAAAAGCCAAGTATACTAAAGTTCCGCTCATTGAAAGAAGTGAAAACAACCAAAGAACAAACAAGAAGAAAAGAATAAAAAAAAGAAACAGTAATCTAAATGTTAAAATAAATGAAAAATAAAGGGAAGGCAGAAAAACAGAAAAAAGAAACTCCTTTAGTGAGTTCTTTTGGTGTTGTTAATGATATCAAAGGATTAAGCGATAAACACAGGGCAATCCTTGATGTTTACTACGAAAACGGATATAATAAGTCTAGGGCAGTTATGGAAGTTGTAGAGGGTATAAAGTATCAAAGCCAGGCAAACGCGATGTTTAATGCTATTATGAAAAAGCCAGAATGCAAAAAGTATCTAGAGTCAAAGAGAGTAAGGCTTAAGGCTAAGTGTGATATATCCAATGAGCAGGTATTGCGGGAGCTTATGAGCTGGGCTTATGCTGATGCTACTGACTTCATTTCATTGAGCGAGGAACAAATAAAAGAACTTCCTTCTAATGTCAGGCGTTGCATACAGTCCTTTAAGACTACAGAGCGAACAGAGGTTGACCGAAAAGGGAACGCAGTAACGACTAAAACCATTGATTTAAAGCTTATTAACAAGGCTGAGGCAATGAAGGAGATCAGCAAGCATATAGGGTTTTATGAGGCTGACAATGACCAAAAGCGACCTGTCATTGACCTAAGTAAAGCAACTCCAGAAGAGTTAAACGTACTACTAAAGTTAACCCAAAGCAACACCAAGGAGCAGCCAAAGACCATTGATATCACACCTGATTAGGTAAAGATATATTCATTTATTAATATAAAAATGCCTGATTAGGTAAAAAGAACATTAATTTGTATCTTTATATTATAAACTATATACAAATGAACAAGTTAATTAATTGGAAACAGCTAAGCAGGTTCTTAACAGGAAACGAAAATAGTATAAAATCATCTAACATTCCATCTAAATACAAAGATAGAGTTCATTCACTGATTCAGATGCTAGAAGACTGGAGTAATGGAAATGACACAACGTCTCGACCATTGAAAAATAGACCAAGACCAACAGATAAGAACGGAAAGAAGAGAGACCTAACACCCGCAGAAATACAAGCAATGGTTGACACTTACAATGCTAAGATCAAGAGACAGAAAGAAAGCAACGGAACTGACACAGCTATTAAGAACTCATCTATTAAACAACCTAACGATAAGGTTAAAGAGCTTCAAAATATCGCTGATAGCATAGAGTAACCCCCTTAACAGACACAAGTATAAACATTTCAATCATACCCACCCCCTTCCAAAACGCTCGGAGAGCCATTCCACCCCACATAATAATTTTTCTAAGATTTGGTGTTTCCTTGGTAA
>Ga0213866_10002044_pt1 | contig 14565 bp, 15 predicted proteins | sample PICome_11_FD_160079 | JGI IMG/M metagenome (GOLD analysis project Ga0213866, IMG submission 160079) | Coastal seawater microbial communities near Pivers Island, North Carolina, United States - PICO284 | ecosystem: Environmental > Aquatic > Marine > Coastal | place: USA: North Carolina...
AACTTCGCTCCACGACCGCCTCAGTTGCGAGGTGGCGGAACAATGCCCTGCGCGAGGCGACATGACGGGAGCCACAGCGAGGGCAATTACTCACCGGACGTTGCCCGCCAGATACCAACGCGCGCCTGCGTGAAAGACCTTACCGTCTTCGAGAAGATCTTCGAGCACGCGTTCCACGACGCCTTCATGATACTCACCGGGGCCGTCTGGCGCCCAGTCGTTGAGGAACTGGGCGATCTCGGTACTTGTTGCGCCATGCCGATGGGCCACTCGCATAGCGAGGTACACCATTGAGCGAATCATGCTCATGACTTTGTCGGTCATTACTACGATTGGATTTTCCACAGCACTTCCTCCGTGTAGGTCTGGGCACACGATACGGAGAAGCCACTGATTTTTAGATGGCCGCGGGCGCCAGCCGCATGGCCGACTGCGACAGATTAGATAGACCGGGGACTACTCGGGGTTATCGCGATACTCGGCCGGGGCCCTCCCGGTCCAGCGCTTGAATGCACGCGAGAAGGTGCTGGGTTCCGAGAAGCCCAGCAGGTAGGCCGTCTCTACCACCGACTTGCCAGGCTGTCGCAGGTACTTCCGGGCCAGCTGAAGTCGCGTATCCTGCAGCAGATCCATGAAGCTGGTGCCCTCATCCTTGAGTTTGCGCTGCAGGGTTCTGTTACTAACGCTCAGGTCACCGGCAATCAGCTCCTGGCTAGGGGGGCCATCAGGCAGGCGATCAACAATCTTGCTGACCACCTCGCGTGAGGTGCTCTGGGACAGGAAACTGTCGAGATGCGCCTGGGTCTGGTCGTCGTTAACCCTGGCCAGCGCTGGGTCTCCTGTCACCAGTGGATCCATGATGTCGGCGCGCGCCCAGGTGATACGAGTGACCGCAGCTTCGAAGGTCACCCTTGAGGCCAGTTCATACTCCCAACGCTGGGGATCCTGGGGTGTCGGGCGCTCGATAGCTATGGCGACCGGGGCGATAAATTCACCCAGCGTCAGGCGACACATGCGCACAATCATACCCACTGCGTAATCGCGACCCGCGAAACAAAAGTTGGGTATTTCGATCAGCCGATCCAGCTGCACGTGAACGAAGTCTTCGTCCTCTTCCAGATGAGGATTTGCCCCAGTGCTGATCAGCTTGCCAAAGCGCGCCATGCGCTTGAGGCCGTCATAGACCGTATCGCTGGCGAGCCAACCCAGACCAAGACCGTGCAGCACCTGAGGCTGCAATTGCTCGGCAGCGAAAAGGCCAAAACATTCATCCTCCGTGAGCCGGACAGCTTCTGCGACCAAGGCATTAAACACCTCGTGGGAAATGCGCCAGTCAGGCCGCGCCAACCCCGCCGGGTCGATACCCACGTCGTCAAAAACCGCCATAGGATCGACGCCACGTAAACGCAGTGCCCTGGCAACCGGCAACACGAAGGTGGCGAGCATCGAATGTTCGACTATTGAAGGATCACTCATGGTCAACTGTAATCACAAATATGGCACCGACTATAGCATCGCTGCGATCAACCGTAGAACCAGTAGGCAACGCCAATCGCCGCCGCAATGCCGGCAAAGTCCGCCGCCAATCCGCAGGCCAGCGCATGTCTTGCGTGCCTGATGCCCACTGAACCGAAGTACACCGCCAGTACATAGAAGGTGGTTTCGGTCGAGCCCTGGAACGTTGCCGCCAGTCGCGCCTGGAAGGAGTCGACCCCGAACGTGTTCATGGTGTCGATCATCATCGCGCGGGCACCCGAGCCTGACAGCGGCTTCATCATCGCAGTCGGCATCGCATCAACCCATCGGGTATCAGCACCCATTGCCATGGCTGCAGCGCGAACCACGTCCATCAACAGGTCCAGCGCACCACTGGCCCGAAAAATCCCGATCGCCACCAGCATCGCGACCAGATAGGGAATAATGCTGATAGCCGTTTCGAAACCCTGCTTGGCGCCTTCGACAAAGGTGTCGTAAACATTCACCGCCCGCCGGTGAGCGACAGTCAGGAATAACACAATCAGGCCGAGGATCAGCAGGTTACTGACAAGACTTGACTGTCGCTGTAGCTCTTCGGCTCCCAGCGTTGCAAACCAGGCAACCAGTGACAGCAGCGCTGCGAAGGCAAGGCCAAGATAAGCGAGAACAACGCCGTCGCGTAACGGCAGGCGCTGTACCCAGGCCGTTACCAGCAAGCCTGCCAGTGTCGAACAACTGGTAGCGATCAAGATAGGAATAAAAACCGCCGCTGGATCCTCGGCCCCCATCTGGGCCCTGTACAACAGGATGGTCACGGGAAACAGCGTCACCGAGGACGTGTTCAACACCAGGAATAATATCTGCGCGTTGCTGGCGGTGTCCTTGATCGGATTCAAGGTCTGGAGATCGCGCATGGCCTTGATTCCCAGGGGAGTCGCGGCGTTATCCAGCCCCAGCACATTGGCCGACAAATTAAGTGTCATGGAAGAGATCGCCGGGTGCCCGGCGGGCACCTCTGGCATCAACCGCGTAAACAACGGCGACAGCAACCTGGCCAGCTTTTCAATAAGACCGCTGGCTTCACCAATGGCAACAATGCCCAGCCAAAGGGCCATCAAGCCCACCAGGCCAATGGCCAGCTCTACCGACAGCGTCGCCATATCGAACAGGGCCGACACCATGCGTTGAAACACCGCACTGTCATCAAGCCACAGCCACTGAAACAGGCCGCTGATAAACGCCAGTAGAAAGAACCCCAACCAGAGTCGATGCAGCATCAGCCGGCCTGCCTGTCGAGAAAGTCCAGCACTCGGCGTGCCGACTCCTCGGGACGCTCCAGGGGGAGCAGGTGCCCTCCCGGGCAGATCTGTATCTCCGCGCTCGGCTGAAGCCTTTGCCAGCGCTTGACGACCCCGGGAGACAATACATCAGAATCCTGGGCTACCAGAGCGAGCGTTGGCGCCTGCAGCTTTACGATGCGAGGCCACATCCAGGGAGGCGAAGCGTAGACACCCGCTTCCCAGCGCCCGGGATAGGCAAGCGCCACACCGCCCTGCTCCTGCGGCACCTTACTGGCATTCACATAATCCCAAAGGGCGGAGTCACTCATCTTGGCGAAAGCGCGCTTGCCGCGATAGAAATCGAAGGCGGCCTCGAAGCTCTCGAAATGATGGGGGCGCCTCAATGCGCCGCGCACCGCAGGCAATCGCTTGAGGCGAGAGCGCGGAGCCAGCTTCGTGCCCAGGGTACGACGGGAGCGAAAGATTACGGGGTCGATCAGGATCAGCCCCCGGAACAGTTCGGGGTGACGCGCGGCAGCGATAATCGATACCGCACCTCCAAGCGAGTGCCCCATCATCCAGACGGGTTGCTCGAACTGATGGCGAATAAACTCGATCAGGTCATCGGCAAACAGTGACCAGTTAAGATTCCGAGGCGGTGGACTGGCGTCCCACAGGGGGCGCTGACGATAGGCCGTGATGGTGCAGCGGCCAGACAACTCGTCAAGAAACTGCCGATAACTGCCCGGCGGAAAACCATTGGCGTGCGCGAAGGCAACAGGGACATCTCCCTGTCCGTAGGACTCTAGCCGGTCCTGCATGCGCGCCCCTATCCCTTTATGGTCGTTATGCGGTCAGACTACTGAAATCCTTGTTTCGACCCAAGTCGCCGTGATACTGTTTATTTATACAGTAGTTGGGCAGCCCATGCGCAAATCACCCCCCATACTGATCGCTCAGCAGGCAGCACAAGCCGGTCGCGGCTCGCTCAGTAATCGTGGCTCACGCCTGCAGCCGTTCACTGCTCAGTGGGATGACGGGCTGGCGGCGGCCCGTCCTGATACCGAGTGCCGCCCTGTGACAGCGCGCAGTATTATCTCGCGCAACAACTCCCCGGACGTGCCCTTTTACCAATCCATCAATCCCTACCAGGGCTGCGAACACGGCTGCGTGTATTGTTATGCGCGCCCTACTCACGCCTACCTCGACCTGTCACCCGGGCTGGATTTTGAAACCCGCCTGGTACGCAAAGTGAACGGTGCGGAGCAGCTGGTTCGTGAATTACTTCGCCCGGGTTATCAGTGCCGGGGCATCACCATCGGTGCAAACACCGACCCCTACCAGCCAGTCGAAAAAACCTATGAACTTACACGACAGGTTCTGTTAGTGCTGCAGCGAGCCCGGCACCCGGTATCCATTATCACCAAGAGCAGCCTGGTTACCCGCGACATGGACATTCTCTCTGAGATGGCCGCCGAGGGCCTGGCGTCCGTCGCTATCAGCGTGACCACGCTGGATGACGATCTCAAACGCCGACTGGAACCGCGGGCACCCTCGGGCCGGTCTCGATTGAACGCAGCGGCGGAACTCGCCCGCCGCGGGATTCCCGTTCATATCCTGTTCGCCCCAGTAATACCCGCAATCAATGACACCGAGCTGGAAACGATCGTGAAGGCAGCCGCTGACCATGGCGCCCGGGCGGCCTCCTATATCCTGCTGCGCATGCCGCTGGAGGTCAGGCAGTTGTTCTGCGAATGGCTGGCCTGTCACTACCCACTGCGAGCGAATCACGTGATGAGCCTGGTCAGACAGTGCCGGGGCGGAAAAGATAACGACCCCCGTTTCGGCAAACGCATGCGTGGCGAAGGCGTTTTTGCCGACCTTCTCTCGTCGCGATTCCAAACAGCGTGCAAGCGCCATGGTCTCCTGCGCTCTGAAAGGGGCACCGAGCGGACGGATCTGTTCGATCCGGCGGCCCTCGCCTCGCTGGGCAACGACGAAAGTAGTGCGCAGGGGCGATTGTTCGACTAGATTACGGGCCTGACCCACGCCAAGGACGCACAATGAGTCTTGAACAGCTAGCCAGCAATCGCTGTTACGAAGGCGAGCAACTTCGCTACCAGCACCACTCTCACACTCTCGACTGTGACATGACTTTTTCCCTGTATCTGCCGCCACAGGCCGGCGCAGGGCCTGTGCCTGTAATGTACTGGTTGTCTGGCCTCACCTGCACTGACGAGAATTTTGTTCACAAAGCCGGTGCGCAGCGTTACGCAGCAGAGCACGGCATTGCCATTCTCTGCCCCGACACCAGCCCCCGGGGCGAATCGGTTCCCGACGACGCTGAGGGTAGCTGGGACTTCGGGCTGGGCGCCGGATTTTACGTCAACGCCACGCAGGCTCCCTGGTCAACCAACTACCGCATGTACGACTATGTGACCGAAGAGTTGCCGGCCATTGCCTCTGAATTTTCCACTCTGGATGCCACGCGCTGCAGTATCGCTGGCCATTCAATGGGCGGCCACGGCGCGATGGTGATCGCACTGCGCAACCCTGATCGCTATCGGTCGGTATCAGCTTTTTCGCCCATCGTGGCGCCCAGCGCGTGCCCCTGGGGTAATAAGGCACTGGGCAACTATCTGGGGGAGGACAGCGAAGCCTGGAAAAATTACGACAGCTGCGAACTGATTCGAGCCGGGGCCACCCAACTGCCTTTACTCGTAGACCAGGGCGAGGCCGACCAGTTTCTCGAGGAGCAGTTGCGAACCGAATTACTGGAGCAGGCCTGCGCAGACGCCGGGTATCCGGCCACGATCAGACGCCAGAGCGGCTATGATCACAGCTATTTCTTCGTTGCGAGTTTCATCGGCAGCCATATCGCTTTTCACGCCCGCGCGATGTCCGCCGACTGACAGGCGAGCGTGGATTTCATCACTGATGGTGCCGGCCTGTGACATCCGCCGGCGCTGCAAGACTACTGGGCCTGGCCGCGGTCTGGGGCGGTTCCTACCTGTTCATGCGGCTCACTGCGCCCGAGATCGGCGCCTTCTGGGTAGCGGAGACGCGGCTGATACTCGCCGCCGGGTTTCTGTCGCTCACCGCCCTCTGGCTGAAGACATCACTGCACGCGGCCAGGTACTGGCGACACTACCTGGTTCTCGGTGTCTTCAACTCAGCCCTGCCGTTTCTACTGTTCGCGTACGCTGCAACGACCCTGCCGGCATCTCTACTGTCGATCATCAACGCCATGGCGCCGCTCTGGGGAGCACTCATCGCCACCGCACTGGGTCGTCAGGAACTGGACTGGCGTCGCAGCCTTGGCCTGGCGCTGGGCTTCGCCGGCGTGGGCATTCTGGTAGGCATGGATAGCGCCATCACAGATGCCGCTGCATTCTTACCGGTTGCCGCAGCTGTAATCGCAACGATTTGCTACGGCATTGCCTCCAACTACGCCGTTACCGCGCCACCGGTAGGATCCATAGCCAATGCACAGGGCAGCCTTTGGGCGTCTGCCCTGCTGTTGTTACCGGCAGCACTGTTGGTGCCACTGCCGGTTTCACCAAGCCCCACCAGCCTGTGGTCACTGGTTGTGTTGGGTGTGGTCTGTAGCGGAGTTGCCTACATTCTTTATTTCAAACTGATTGAAGACGACGGGGCAACGTCAGCTTTGAGCGTGACATTTCTTATCCCCTTGTTTGGCGTGCTTTGGGGCTACCTTTTTCTGGAGGAAGCGGTGGGCTTACATACCTTTACCGGGGGCCTGCTGGTTCTGGGGGGCACCGCGCTGGTCACCGGGTTACTGCCCGGCGCCATGCGAAAAAACGCCTGATCGTAAAAGCGTCAGCCGCCAGGATAGAGCAGCGTTTTCCAGCTCACGCGCTCGAACGGCCGCCAGACACCCGCAGGCACAGAGAGGCGCTCGGCCACCAGGAACCAGATAGCCGGATTCAGCGTCATGCCACAGTGACTGCCGCGTACGCGAATGTTCTGGGTTTGCCCGTGGCCATGGCCGTCCTGCTGCAAGGTGGTCTGCCAATTCACAATACCGTCACCACGGGAGTAAATCGCCGTTGTGGGCACCGGGGGAGCAAGGTGCAGCTCGTCCTCTTCTATCGGCAACTCTTCCGGGGGGTTCAGCGCCATGAACAAACGCGCCGGGTAGGATGCCGTCAAGCGGCCCTCGCCAAACGGGCTACCGAGCGAAATGACCTGCCGCACGCGGTCGGGAAGTTCACGTGCCAGTTCTCGCGCAAAAATGCCGCCCAGACTGTGACCCACCAGGGAGACCGGACCTTCGTAGCGCTCTGACAGAAATTCGATGCGCTCAACCAGCGCTTCGAGGACACCTTCACGCGGGCCCAGGTTCCTGCCCAGCCCCCAGCCATGTACGGCGTAGTCAAGCCCGGTCAGGTAGCGGCGAAAAGCCGCGTTGTAGCCGTCAGCACCCAGGAAACCGGGTAACACCATCACCGGGTGACCATCACCGCGGGGGGCTTTTGCGACCAGTTTGCGGGAAAAAGCGAGAGAGAGTACCTCAGCCGCGGCCCGGTGGGCCTCGGTCAGGGCTAGCAGTGCGTGTGGCGGTGGAATTGAGGGCTCGGTATCGAGCATTTCCCCATAGATTGCCGCATCAGCACCAGCCATCGGATATCTCCTGGACAACCATTCAGGAGCCCCTTGCATCCCGAGATCGTACGCAGAGGATAACGAAAATACCCAAAGTTCGAAAGACTTGGAGACACCCGATATTAGTACAGCACCAAGTGCAGGCTGATCATCAAATCGTGCCCTATCCAGAGCGCATGCTCGGTGACCGCGCATTGCCCCGCTACCAGCCAATCAGGCACATTCAGCCAGATCGCGATATCCATCCCTACCTCCACTGTAACCGACCCCCGACGGATGATGCTTTTCGCGTTTCTCCCGGCAAGCCCCTGCCCTGCCCGTGTATCCGGGCATGCTGCGAACAGGGGACTTCAGGGTGTTGTGGTTAGAGCTTTGAAAACTCTTTATTCAGGTTGTACTGGCGAGAAGTGACATAGGACTCCATGTCTTCAACCCGCCGCAGCGCCGCATCCAGCCGCTCCCTGGCCCGCTTCAGCCTTACACCGCTGGCTTCGCTGTAGCGGAATACTTTCCGGGGCCGGTAATCGTGGTAGCGCTCGTCGTACTCCATTTCTACTTCGGGCTCTTCGTAGGCTTCCTCGAACCGGGGCGCGTCGTCTGATGACCGGCGAGAGGGCCGCGGCGCCAGCAGGATCCAGGCGCCAATGTAGGCCCACAATGCCAGTGTGCCGGTAAAGATGAAGGCGCCAACCCAGAGCAGCCGCACTACCCAGTGGGCGATGTCCCAGTGGTCAGCCAGCCCGGCACAAACACCGGCAATCTTGCCCTCACGTGTATTTCGATAGAGATTCATCCCCCAACCCGCGCTTTTACGTGCATTGAATCGGTTCGAATTCCGTCGATAGGATCGGTAATGATCGTTGTACCTTCGGCGTTTCCTCGCCATGCTCTACTCCTTGTCCCGCTCGGGACGTGTCGTCTTCTGGCGCCACTCAGGATGATCAGCATCAAGAATTGACTCCAGGGTGCCAATGCGTTCGGTCAGTTTGTCGACGGTTTCAAGCATGTGCTCAATCGACTCCCTGTCCTCTTCTGTGAGACTGCGGGTCGATCGGTTGAGGCTGCGGTAATGCATCACAATCCAGATCGGCGCCACAATCACCATGAACAACACGGTGGGGACGAACAATAATTCCCAGGGTTCCATTCACTCTTTCCTTGGGCAGCCAGGCGAAAAGCACCATGCTGCCATCATCGTCCTGTTTCGCCAAACAATCAGTGTTTGGCATCGCTGGGCTCAGCTTCGCCCTTTAGCTCCTTCTTCAGCTGCTCGATTTCGTCGGTGATGCGTTCGTCGTCTTCCAGCGCGCTGATTTCCGCCGCCAGGTCAGGGGGCACATCGCGACCGATGTCCATGGACTCCAGCTGGCTTTCGAGGTTATCCATGCGACGCTCGAAGTGCTCAAAACGCTGGAACGCGGTATCGAGGGCCTCGCGGTGCATCTGGCGCTTGACCTTGATGCGCGACTCGACGGTCTTGGACCGCATCATCAGCGCTTTTTGCTTGGCCTTGGCGTCAGACAGCTTTTGCTGCAGCTGGGCGACCTCGTCATTCAGCTGCGCAATGTGTTCGTCCGTGGCCTGCAGCTCGGCTTCAACCACCGTCACCTCTTCCATCACGGCGCGCTTTTCCTGCAATGCCGCCCGGGCCAGGTCTTCACGACCCTTCTCGATGGCAAGGCGAGCCTTGTCCTCCCAGCTTTGCGCTTCCTCACGAACCTGCTCAAGCCGGCGATTGGCCGCCTTGCGATCAGCAAGTACGCGCGCCGAAGAGCTGCGCACCTCAACCAGGGTGTCTTCCATCTCCTGGATAATCAGCCGGATCATCTTTTCCGGGTCTTCGGCCTGATCCAACAGTGAGTTGATGTTGGAATTGATGATGTCCGTCATACGGGAAAAAATACCCATTTCAGTTCTCCTGTTACTTACTTTCCAGTGAACGCGATCCCTCACGCTCACCCGGGCTGCCGCCCAACCAGTACATCAGTTCAATGACCACCGCGACCTGGAGAAATGTCCAGGCGCCGGCTGCAAACCCCAAGAAGGTTCCCATGGTGCAGCACACAACCAGCAACGCGGTGTACACAAGAAATCGTTCGTCGGTTCTATCCATATTGTTACTCCCTACTCGACACCTGCCTGGTATCGGTTCGATAGACACGCTTTAAAGCGCGTTCACCCTCACTAATACAGAATGCGTGCCAACAATCGTTAAGCCATTGTTTTATATATATTTAATTTATTTTTTGAGCAATTTCTATACAAATCACTTCCAATAAATTGGCTATAAATACCTTTATATAGGTTTTCAAAGCCTCATTAAATGGTATATTTCACCTATGTCACGACCATCTGAAAGCATGATCGGCAATTCAGCCGCCCTCGCCCAGGCCTTGGACCACCTTTCCCGCCTTGCGCCCGTCAATCGTCCGATTCTCGTGCTCGGTGAGCGGGGTACGGGCAAGGAACTGGCCGCGCAGCGGCTGCACTTCCTCTCCACGCGCTGGGACGCGCCCCTGTTGAAAGTGAACTGCGCCGCGATGGCCGAGTCGCTGCTGGAATCCGAACTGTTCGGCCACGAGGCCGGCGCCTTCACCGGCGCCACCCGAAACCACCAGGGACGATTTGAGCGGGCCGACGGCGGCACCCTGTTTCTCGACGAACTGGGCACCATGTCTATGCGACTTCAGGAGAAACTGCTGCGATTGGTGGAATACGGCGAATTCGAGCGCGTCGGCGGCCAGGAGACCCTGCAGGTGGATGTGCGCGTCATCGCAGCAACCAACGCCGACCTGCGAGCGCTGGCTGACCGGGGCGACTTCCGGCACGACCTGCTCGATCGGCTGAGCTTCGATGTTGTCCATCTTCCCGCATTGCGACATCGGCCAGAGGACATTCCTGAGCTGGCCGAACACTTCGCCATTCAGATGTCGGCGGAACTCGGCTGGGAGCTGTTTCCGGGCTTCACCGCCGCCGCGGACGATGCGCTGTCTCGCTACCCGTGGCCGGGGAACATCCGCGAACTCAAGAACGCGGTTGAACGTTCTCTCTACCGCTGGGGCGACGGCGAAAACCCGGTGGACGACATCGTTCTGGACCCCTTTATCTCACCCTATGCCGCATCGGCTCCGAGCCCCATCGAATCGACAGACACTGTGGATGCTGTGCCTGTGGAACCACTATCAAGAGGGTTCACTGAACAGGTAGCGGAACTGGAGCAACACCTTGTCAGCCAGGCGCTGGACGCCAACGGGCAAAACCAGCGCCTGGCGGCAGAATCGCTTGAACTCAGCTACGACCAGCTACGAGGCCTGGTCAGGAAGTACAAGCTGGGCGGCCGTCGCAGAAACGCAAACCGCTAACAACCCACCTCCCCCGGTTAGGTATGGCGAGTGGCCCGCTACGGCCCTATCATGTGCGGCGAATCGACCTGAGGAAGCCCCGATGACACTGCCACTGAATGATCCATCATTGCTGAAAACCAGCGCCTATATCGACGGTCAGTGGACTGACGCCGCTAGCGGGGCCACATTCACTGTTGCCAATCCGGCCACTGGCGAAGCGATTGCCGACGTGGCCAGAGTGGGCGCGGCAGAAACCCGCCAGGCCATCGAGGCCGCTGAGCGGGCAATGGCAGATTGGAAAGCCAAGCCGGCAAAAGCTCGTGCCCAGATACTGCGCAAATGGTACGACCTGATGATGGCAAATCAGGAAGACCTGGCCATCATAATGACCGCTGAGCAGGGCAAGGTGCTTGCCGAGAGCCGCGGTGAAGTGGCCTACGGCGCGGCGTTCATGGAATGGTTTGGTGAAGAAGCCAAACGCATCGACGGCGACGTTATTCCCGGCCCTTCCGCAGACAAGCGCATCGTCTGCATCAAACAACCGGTGGGCGTGGTGGCAGCCATTACACCCTGGAACTTTCCCAACGCGATGATCGCTCGAAAGGCGGCCCCTGCCCTGGCCGCTGGCTGCAGCATCGTCATCAAGCCGGCCACTGAAACACCCCTGTCCGCGTTTGCCATGGCTGAGCTGGCCGAACGCGCCGGGGTACCCGCCGGTGTGATCAACGTCATTGCTGGCGGGTCCGCAGAGATCGGCGGCGAACTTACCGGCAACCCGATCGTACGCAAACTCACCTTCACTGGCAGCACGCCTGTGGGAAAACTCCTGGAAGCGCAGTGTGCCCAGACCATGAAGAAAACCTCCATGGAACTGGGCGGCAATGCGCCATTTATCGTCTTCGACGATGCGGATATCGACGCTGCCGTACAGGGCGCAGTCATCTCCAAGTACCGCAACGCCGGGCAGACCTGTGTTTGCTCGAACCGGCTGTTCGTGCAGGAGGCGATCTACGACGCGTTTGTTGAAAAACTGGTGAAGGCCACCGCCGAACTCACCGTTGGGGACGGCCTGCAGGACGGCATTGCCGTGGGGCCACTGGTTAACGCTACCGCGGTCAATGACGTGCACCGGTTGGTCGCTGCGTCAATTGACGCCGGCGCACAGATTGCCCTGGGCGGCTCGCCGCACGCACTCGGTGGCTGCTTCTACCAACCCACAGTGCTGACCGAGGTAACTTCAGAGATGGCCGTTTTCCGGAATGAAATTTTCGGCCCGGTGGCACCGGTGGTCCGCTTCTCCACTGAGGAAGAAGTCATCGCCATGGCCAACGACACTGAGTTCGGCCTGGCCTCGTATTTCTATACCCGAGACATCGGCCGGGTATGGCGGGTTGCCGAGGCCCTCGAGTATGGCATCGTCGGCATCAATGAGGGCATCATCTCCAATGAGATGGCGCCCTTCGGCGGCGTGAAAGAGTCCGGATCGGGCCGCGAAGGCTCGAAGTACGGGATCGACGACTATGTCGAGATCAAGTACATGCTGATGGGCGGTCTGGACCGCTAAGGCCCCCGCCCTTCCGTCAGCCGAATCATTAGCGTTTCAAGTTCGGCCAGGTTCAGACTGCCGTCCTTGTCGTCATCCAGGAACCACCAACGCCAGCCGATCGATTCGCGCAGGCGTTTGGGCATCTCGTCTTTGGCAACGAGACCGTCCATGTCCTTATCCATGAACCCCATCCATTGCGCGGTTTCAGAGGTCACGTAGCTGTGGATGGGAGCGTCGCTGGTCTCCCGGTTCCAACTGAAACTGATCGACCCGTATAACATCTCGTCAGCCGACTGCAGCCCCCAGGGCACCGCCCGTGCCGGGTCCGGGTTGCCGGGGTTGTTCGCCGAGTTGTCATAGACGGTGCGATGGATAATCTTGGTACCGGCTGGCACCGCCTTCGGTTCGACAAAACTATAGGTGCGCTGCCAATTGAAGTCATAGTTCGGCACGGACAGGATCAGTTCAGTGCTGCCATCCGGGTAGGCAAGCTCAAAGGTCGAACTGCGTCCGCGATAGTGCGCGTGCGGCACCAGCGAGTACAGCGTCGCGTCCTCCCAAAAAGTAAAGTAAGCGCCGACCTCATGCGCCTCTGCGCCCGGCGGAATCTTCAGTGCAGGGTTTAACACTACCTGCTGTCGGAGGTAGTTCCCGGGGGCCTCGTCAGCAAAGTACAGGCCCACGCGCGTACTGTCGGTCGCCGCCTTCCCGTAGGGCGTGTAGTGCATCTGGAAGAGGTATACGCCGCCTACTGGCACATAGACACCCGTGCCCTGGGGCATATAGGCGGATTCATTACCCGGCGCGTAACCCATGATGTAGTTCTGGAAAACGCTCTCGCGATCGGTGTTTTTTGGCGCCTGGTCTGCAGAGCCCATCAGAACGTGGTGCACGGCCTGCCCGTCACCAGGAATGATGGTTGCCGCTCGAACCCACACATCGCGATCGAGTGGGTTGGCCACCACCGGGAACTGGTAGTCCACAATGCCGGTTGCAGGCACATCATAGGAGGGCACCTCCAGCACCAGGTCTGGTTGCCCCAGGGGCCAGTCGGTACTGACCGGTGCGACGGACAGTAACGGGTCTTCACCGGTACCACGCGGAGCGCCGGCTTCAATCCAGCTCACCAGCAGGCGCGTTTCTTCATCGCTCATTCCGGCTTCGCCCTGCCAGTGGCCGACCTGGGGATCTGCGTGCCAGGGAGGCATTCTCTTGGTACGAATGACCTCGCGCATCATTGGCGCAAACCCCTGCACCATGCGGTATTCAGACATTGCCCAGGGGGCAATGCCTCCGCTGCGGTGGCAGGTGACGCAGTTATCAATGAGGATCGGGGCAATGGTACGGCTGTAGTCGGGTGTCGCCGCCACGGCCTGGTGGGCGACATCGCAACCCCTTACATCGGCGGACTCTCCAGCAACGTCGACACCGGACATCACGGCAGCGATCGCATCGTCCACACCCACCGTGGAGGTGCTGGCATCATCTGACACCCCAACCCCACCGCGATAGGCCACCGTTCGAGAGCGCGAATCGATCACCAACACTTCACCGGCCGCAGACAGTCCGAGAGACGGCGCGATAATGCCGGCATTGTCGTGCAACACGGGTATCTCCGTGGACGCGGCCGCTTCGCTGGTGGCCAGGTCATCCCGCGAACGCCCGGCAACATCCAGAAGCATGAAATCTACGCCGGATTCCGCGTACTCATGTCGCAGGGACTCCAGCGCTGCGAGCGACTCGCCTTGAGACGGACAATTGGCGCCGTAGGCCATCACCACCACCGCGGGCGCGTCACCGTGATAAAACAGCTCCTGAGCGCGACCCTTGTGATCGATCAGTACAAAATTATCAACGGTTTCGGCCCAACCGGGCTGCGCCGACAGCGTTGCGGCCAGCAACGTCGTCGCCAAGAAATTCCGACCCACCATGATCGCTGTGCTCCTGTGCATAAGCAGACGCCCTAGTGTACTCACAGCAGAAAAATTTGGTTCAAGAAAAACAGGTCAATACTGGCCGCTACTCGGCGCTGACTCGCTCTTTCCCACACCGCTCACAGCGATAGAGCGTCACCAGTTTTCCCTGCTTGACGTCGAACCGGCGAGCCTTGTCGACCCGCCACTTGTGGTGTCCATGACGACAGAGGGTTTTGCCTTTGTGCCTGGTACCCGCGGATGGGCGCTTGAATGGAAGGACGTCAGCCAAAGACAATCAGAGCAGTGTTCGCTCTAGGGCCTGCTGCCAGGAGTCCAGTCGCTCGCGGCGGGCGCGCGCCGACATCTGAACCTTGAAC
>Ga0213866_10002045_pt1 | contig 14561 bp, 14 predicted proteins | sample PICome_11_FD_160079 | JGI IMG/M metagenome (GOLD analysis project Ga0213866, IMG submission 160079) | Coastal seawater microbial communities near Pivers Island, North Carolina, United States - PICO284 | ecosystem: Environmental > Aquatic > Marine > Coastal | place: USA: North Carolina...
AGCTTGCGCCGTCCTCGCCGAGCACGCTCAGCGCAAGCTCCGTGTCGAGCTCGTTCATCTGACACCCGAAGGTCAGCGTGAAGACCTTATTCGCAGTAGAACTGGCATTCATGCCAGTTCCGTGCTCTTGGCCCGCAGTGGCACCGACACTCTTGTCGGTGTCTTCAATCGTAGTAGAACTGGCATTCGTGCCAGTTCCTCGACCTGCCCCTGCAACCGAATCATTCGCCAGCACGCTAAACCCCGCGCCGCTGCGCTTCTCACTCATCGCTCTATCTTTCCGGCGCCGCTGCACGAGTGTTAACCCCGCCGCGCATCGCTCTTCTTGACCTGACCCCACGCGCTCACCACGCGGGCCGCGGATTGTAGCGGAGCAGACTCTTTGTGAAAAGCTCAAGCGCGGTTCAGTGGGGCCTCTTCCAAACCAGCAAGGCGGTTCTAGCCCAACAGTAGTACGTCGCGACACTCTAACATCGTACTAGCGGCCATTCTCGTCTGCCTGATGAGACTTTCTTCAACCACCCTTGATGCGTTCAGCTCACTCGGAATATACGCACAAAGCCGAACGAAAGGGAACTCCACGCCGTCTGGATCAGGCTTGGCAAACTCTGGTCTCATCGGTGTATCACTCGGTCCGCGGCCACTAACATCAACCTCCTTGAACGATACGTCAACTTTAAAGCTTTTCGTGTCAAAGTAACGTGAACGGCGGTTCCCACTAGCCGGATCATTCGGCTGTAGACTCTGCGACTCAGTGTAAAGGTACAGAACATTTGCGTGTGCTGGTAGAGCGTTATCTTCAAGCTTGCTGACAAGCACGGGGTCCAGTTGAGTAAGCGCTACCGCCGCCATTATCACTGAGAAGCTTGCCTCTTTATTGTCTTCGTGTATTGCTGCTTTTTTCAGGGCTTGGCCATGCATCGCCAGCGCGTTTCGCATAGCACGAATGACTTTCTCAGCTTGACGCAAATTCCCCGGGAATACTATTCTGCAAATCGTTGCCACAATTCGTACCAGAACAGAGTGGTGCTCTTTTTCCGGTCCCGAAAACTCTATGAGAGCCAGATTCGCCGCAAGCACAAGTACCTCTTTCACAACCCGTTGATCGCTGTGAAGCTTTTCGAACGTGAGTATACTCGAGTAGTCTTCGTGCCCTAGGCCTTTGAGATCGTACGTGGGGTAAAATACTTTTTCAATAAATCGATCAATATCCTCTTCGCCAAATTGCGTGTACCTGTTCTTGACAGCCGCTCGAATTGCCTGCTTGTCCACAGGGAACAACAATCTCAGCCAGCTCTGCTTTTTGAGCAGCCAGAATGCCTCCACAATCCCCAACAGCACTTCAGGTTTACATCGATCTGCATCATCAACGACAATGCACAGATTCGCCGGGCGCCCGTTGCCCAGCCGGAATGCTCGAATCGCAGCAAACAGGGTTTCGATCTCATGGCTCGCTGACTCGAATTTTTGAACTCTAGCTAGTTGGTCTTCTACATAGAGTGTTTGCTCCTTTATAACTTCCTTGTATCGCTTGAGCGCAGCCTCACCGTTAATCTGAATGCCAGCCTGCCCAAAAACTGAAAAGAGCGCTCCCGTTTCAAGAGTGACTGTGCTGGCGCTGACCATAGCACTCGCCATCGCATCGATCGCTCTAAATGGACCGCCTGAGCAGAGTGCTTTAAAGTGTGGGTCAACCCACCATTCCCATTCGCCGAAATCATCTATCTCGTCTTCTTTCCGGCTCCGCCTAACAATTGTGTCGATCAGCGAAACCACAATATTGGGAGAGTTTTGATGCCTCCAAGTATCGAACACATAGACGTCGCACAACTTTGGTTTCGTTGCTTCAGTCCGATTCTTGACTATCTCCAGCATGGACGACTTGCCGGTCCCCCAATCCCCGAACAGCGCCATCATTGCGCTCCCCGAGTCAGGACTTCCTAGGTCGTTCACGATTGCGTTTACTACGGCCTGATATGCTGGCGACTGAGATGGTTCGTAAACCAGTCGTTCAAAGTTTTCGGTAAAGAGTCTCGGCGGTTCAATATTTTCTTCTGACATACAGTTCCTCTGGTGACTCAACTGGCCCACTCTTGTTAGTTAATCAAAGTTCCATGCAGGTAGAGCCGGTTTCTGATCTAAAGAAATGACTGTTTCCCTGCTCCACAAAATCAGCACGCAATCTCGGTGCGGTGGTAAGTCCGTAGAGCGCAGCGCCGAAGGGGATTGCGAAGATGAGAAGCGGCCAGGGCGCGAACAAGAACGCGGCGATGCCGATCGTGCTCGCACCAACGCCTGGGATGACACTGCCAAGTTTAAACTCTGTGGATGAGAGGGACATGCGGGTGACGCTATCGATTGTCATCCCGGCGAACACGGCAAAGAAGATCACCGACTCCGCCGTAAGTGTCGTGCTGTAGACGCCCTTTCCGTAGCGCTCTGAAAGTGAAAGCGTGAAGGCGATGACGAAGTAAAAGAAGATCAGCCCGGCGATTGTCGCCTGCGTCACGTCGCGGCGCTTGCTGTACAGCCCGGCGTGCCGAATTGCAATGCGCCGCATCCAGATCATCGGCAGACCGCCGATCACCAGCACCGCGAAGTTCTGCGCAATGAACGCGCCCCCACCAGCGAATCGTTCATCATCAGCGGCAGCATCATCCACGCGACTGCGCTGACCACCCAGCCTGCAGCCCATGTGTAGCGCATAAAAGTCAGATTGATGTCGTCGGATTCCATCACACCCTCGCTTCAAGTTGACTCTCTTTCATACCATCTAATGCGGCTCATCGGGCAAGGGCCAGCGCGCGAAACGCACCTCAATCCAACACTTGCACATCTTCCTGCTCGCGCTGCGCCGATGGCGGGGGAGGCGGGGGAAGATGCTGGGCCTGCGGGAAACCCTGCGGCTGCTGCGCTTCGTGTGGATTGTAGGGCGTAGCTGCGAGCGGTGCGGCCTGCTCGCGCGCTTTTGGCGCGGTGCCCCAGCCGTAGATCGCGGCTGAGATGGAGAAGCCGATCCAGTATTGGTCGGTTTCGCAGATGAAGAGCACGAACACCGCGCATGTCAGCGCGAGCATGCTCCAAGAGATGTTGCCGAGCCTCACGTCCGAACTTGAGAGCGTCAGGCGCAGCGGGCCATCAAGCACCGTGGCAAGCGACAAGGACGAGACCGGAATGATCACGATCAATGTCGGGAAGAGCAGTATCCCCACGAACATGAACCACGCCGCGAGCTCCCCCACGTAAAGGAAGAAAGGGATCATCAGCATCAGGCCAGCGATGCTCGCAATCATCACGTTGATGCCAGAGAAGCGCGCCTTCATCTGACTCAGCGCAAACCAACGCATCGCGCCAAGCACTACGCCTGTCATCAGCAACACGAGAGCCCACTCGCCGATGTCGGCGGATTCAAAATCCGGGCCTTCAATATCAGCGGCCAAGTGCATCAGCATTGCCGTGGCGATACCGATGCTGAGCGCCCAAATCGCGCGCGGCCTCTGCATCAAATTGCTCTCTTGCATCGCGTGCTCCTAGTTTGGTTGTTGCTCACTGCTTGGCTTCCACCATGCGGGAAGGGGCTGTGAAGGGTGATGATCAGCGTAAGGATTGCGCGCACCGGGGTGAACGCGCCCTGGCGCGGCAGGCGCGCGTTGGATTGACTCGACACGCTTTTCAACACCAAGCGAAGGCTTTGGCGCAGTAACTTCCGTCCGGATGCGCGGCGCGGTCATCCAGCCGTATATGCCTGCTCCAATGAAGAGCATGGGCGTAAACACATCGAAGTGGATATCGTCCGAGAGCTGATTGACCACGGCTCCAATGAAGGGCAGCCCAAGCCCGATCACACCCCACATCACCCCGCCGAGTTTCACGCGCGTGGAGGCGAGGTAAAGCCGCAGTGGCCCTTCGAGCGCTAGCCCCAGGATCAGCGTAGCTAGCGGAAGGATCAGCAGGCCAGCCAGTGGAAAGAAGAAAACCACTACAGCGCTTCCGATAAAGAGCCAGCCAAATCCTATGAGCGCGATGCACCAAAGCAGTACGCCGAACAACGCGGCTTGCAGCGCTCGCGGCCACGCGAGTTTCGCGCCGACACTCCTGATGGCGAAGTGCCGAAGCAGAGCAGTGACCACGCCGCCACTCAGGAGCGCGATGGGCATGGCGGGGCTGAAGCCCCAATCATCCTCAGGCTCGCCCGCAAGCGGCAGCACAAAGTACCACGCGGCGACGCCTGCAAGCATTGCAAGAGTGCTCAGTAGGCGCGGTAGGAGCGCGGGAGAGTACTTGGCGTCACCCATGGTGCGTTCTTTCAGTTCTTGCGAAAACGCAAGTGATCAGGGTGAAGTGGGTTGACCTGAATGCCAGTTCTACTGCGCTCCAATCGTCGCGCGCCCTTGTCGCATCGGAATGCGACTCACCGACATGAGTGTCGGTGCCACCGCGGAGTTCAGGAACCGGAGTTCGGAACTGGCACGAATGCCAGTTCTACTACCCCTCGCGCAAACGCTTGATCTCGCGGAAGAGCGCGGTGATCTCTTCATCCGTATTATAGAAGTGCGGCGCGATGCGGATGCCAGCGCCGGGGCGATAGTCGATGTTGTAGCCGTTCTCGATCAGCTTGTAGTGCACCGGCTCGCTGCCGTCGAAGTTCACGACGACGAAGCCAGCGCGGTGATCCGGATCGCGCGGCGAGTTGACCTGCATCTCGCCTTCATCAGCCAGATCGACGATCAACTGCGTCTGGCGAATCGACTTCTTGCGAATGTTATCGACGCCTACCTGCAAGATGATCTCGTAGCCAGAGCGTGCGGAGTAGAGCGCGGGAACGCTCGGGGAGCCGCCCATCCAGCGGTGGATGTCGACCGCTTCGTCCATCTCGTGCTCGAACTTGAAGGGGCGCTTGTGGCTGAACCAGCCGGTCATGGCGGGGCTGAACTTCTCGCGCAGGTCTTCGCGCACGTAGAGGTAGCAGGCGCCCGCGCCGCCGCACAGGAACTTGACGCTGCCGCCAACGAGGAAGTCCACGTTGAGCTCTTTGACGTCAATCGGCACGCTGCCCGCGCCCTGATAGACATCGAGCAGCACCATGGCGCCGACGCTGTGCGCCTTCTCGACGATCTTCTTCACGTCGTGAATGTAGCCGGAGCGGAAGAGCACGAGGCTGATCGGCACGAGCAGCGTCTTCTCATCAATCGCATCGAGCATCGCTTGCGTGTCGATGTGAATGCCGTCTTCCGTCTTCACCTGCACAGGCACCGCGCCGTACTTCTTCCACGCTTGGAGAACGTAGTGCGGGCTGGTGAACTGCATGTCGTCGTAGACAAGCTTGTTGCGCTCGCCGGTGAAGTCGAGAGCGGAGAGCACCATCGCGGTGAGCGTCGCCACGTTCTGATGCATCATCACACTACCGGGATTCGCGTTGATGATCGCGCCGATCATGTCGCCAACGTCGGTCACCATCGGCAGCCACTTCCACCAGGCTTCGACGCCTTCAGTGTCCCACAGATCGCAGTATTCGCGCAGTGCATCGCGGGTTTTGCGCGGCATCGCGCCGAGGCTGTTGCTGATTAGATAGGTGCGCTTGCTCAGAATCGGGAACTCTTCGCGAAAGGCCAGAAGCTGATCTTCGCTCAGCTCTTCACGATTCATGATGGGGTGTGCGCGTTCCTCGCTCATGCGATGCTCCTGCCGTCGGATGCTGATAGAGTGTGGTCTGTCGCGCCAAAGTGCGCTTGCTACAGGATAGTTTGGCTGGTCTGCGATTGCGTGCAGAATGCGGCAACGAAGCGCAGAGCTATGCGTTCACCAAGGCGAGCGACACTGCCATTCGAATCCTTTGAGGCTGCTGCGGAGTACCGATGAATCTCAATCCCAATCGCATTCTCGCATGCGCACTCGCAACAGCGTTGCTGACTTTGTTGCCCGCGTGCGGCGATTCAGACTCTGCTAGCAATTCAGGCGGCACGATGACTGCCGAAGAGCTGCGCGCTTTGCGCTCGAAGGTTGATGCGTTGACGGAGGAGAAACTGCGCGAGGTGACGCCTCCCGATGCGAATCCGCAGAACCTCAAAGTAGAAGAGGAGACTTTCTACTGGCAGGGCGGCGGCACCTCCACTCCCGTGCTCGCCGTAGAGCAGTATCTGCGCTCGCTGAGAGAGCAGGACAAGTTTGGCTTTCTCAACGCGATCAGCGACGTGGACTTGCGCATGCTCGCTGAGGGTGAGCGCGAAAAGTTCCTCGCCAAAGCTACGCTTCGCAAGAAGCACAATTTGACATCGGCGCAGGTGAAGGAGATGTCCGATCGCGCGATTCTCGATCTCGCTGAGAGCGGTATGAATCTCGGTGTCGGCCCGACCAAGCACACGATCCTGCGCACGCGCAGAAAGGGCAAGGGCGTCTACGTCGACACGCAGTCGCGCAATGAAGATGGCCCGATTGAGAATCGCATCTACTGCCGCTTGCAGGAGAATGGCTGGCGCGTCGCGCTGCAAGAGACGCTGGCAGAAGCCGCGATCCGCAACCGAGCGCGCGGCGCGGCGAAGGAGAATGCTGGTGGGGCGACAGTGATTCCCGAGGGTGTGAACTAGCGCGGGGCGAGTGAAACCATAGCAATGAATACCGAGTCGTGCGTTCGCAGACGCAGCGCTTTTCGGTAGGCGCAGAGCAGGATATCAGAAGCTAGTCGGGTGCAAGGCAAGGTGCTCAATCTAGCGCAAGGGTGATCCCTCGTCGCGACTCAGTCGCTCTGTCGGGATGACGGCAAGTCAGTCTCCCCGGCGGTGGAGAGCGAGCAGAGTCCTACGCTTCAGCTTCGAACTCTTCCCACGTCGCGATCCCCTCATCATCGAAGATCAGCGTCTTCTCACGCGCAGGGATGCGCGGGCGCGGCTGCATATGCTCATCCGGATCAGCCACGCCGATCGGCAACAGCGCTTGACACGACCAGCTTGTGTCGACGCCAAGCAACTCGCAGAAGGGCTTGCCGAGCGTCGGCGTGTACACGACGGTGTGAAGATCTTCCGCTTCGATCTGATTGATGATGTTCGCGATGCAGAGCCACACGCTAGGCAACCAGTAAGGAAGATCGCGCTGACTGAAGACAGCAAGCAACCACGCAGCTTTGTCGAAGTAGATCTTCTCGGTCGAGACATTGTGGTGCTTGAGCCAATCCTTGAGCCACTTCGGTGCGGTCTCATGGAAGTGAAGATCAGCAACGGCACACATCTCCTGAATCGCTTGGCGATGCGGGCCACGCGGAATCAGCACGAACTGCCAGGGCTGAGAATTCGCACCCGAGGGTGCTTGCGATCCAGCTTCAAGGATGCGCTCGACGACACGCAATGGAACATCCGCGTTCGAGTAGTAACGACGCGAACGGCGAGACTTGAGAAATGCAAGGTGCTCAGCAGGACTCATAGCGTTGTGATTCTTTCAAGCAAGCAGCCCTGCTTCGTGCGAGAAGAAGCAGGGCTGACTGCGAGGCTGCGTTACTTGCCCGGCAGGGTTTCCGGCTTGTACTCGTGGTCGCGCTTGTTCAGCACTTCCAGCTTGGTCATCTTGGTGCCGCCTTTGATCTTGTCGATGTTGTCGATGCCGTCGACGATCTGACCAAAGACCGAGTAGGTTCCGTCGAGATGCTTGCAGGCGTTTGGATCGAGCACGAAGTAGAACTGGCAGCCAGCGCTATCCGGGTTGGCCGTGCGCGCCATCGCGACTGCTCCGCGAATGTGGGACTTGCCGGGCTCCATCTTGATGCAGTAGCCGGGGCCGCCTGAGCCGTTGCCATCGGGGCAGCCGCCCTGTGCGACAAAACCGGGCACGACGCGGTGGAAGCTGAGTCCGTCGTAGTGGCCTTTTTCCGTCAGATTGATGAAGTTCGCGACCGTATTCGGCGCTTCGTCTTCATGCAGCTCAATCGTGATGTCACCAACTTCGGTAGCAATCTTGACTCGCGGGGCAGCAGCAGAAATCTCAGCCATGTTCGGCTCCATCGGGTGATTCGCCCGCAGGAAAAGCCGCGCGCGAGGGGTCATTGGTATCAGGTTGGAAGCTAGCAAATGCGAGGTGGAGCGCAAGGATCGGGTTGCATCATCGGCACTCCAACCTTCGGCGTTCCGATCGAAGTACGATGCTTCGAAGTGAAGCTTAGCTTTCCAGCTTATTCACACGCACTTTCGCCGGGCGAATCACGCGCTCGTGCATCCTCCAGCCAGTCTCGAAGCAATCCAGAATCACGTTGTCCGGCTGATCAGCGTCATTGCCCATCATCAGCGCTTCGTGAACTTCGGGATCGAACTCGCAGCCAGCCGCGTCGATCGCTTCAACGCCGAACTTGTGCATCGTGCGAATCATCAGGTCGCGCGTCATTTCAACGCCCTGCAAGAGCGCACCGTTCTCTTCAGCTTGCTTGGCAGCGACAAGTGCGCGATCCAGATTGTCGAGCGAAGTGAGCATCTCGCGCACGAAGGGCACGATCGCGTAGCGACGCTCTTCGGCAGACTCACGCTCCTTGCGTTTGCGGAAGTTCTCCATCTCCGCCTGCGCACGCGCTGCGAGATCGCGGAAACCCTCAGCCTGCCCGGCCTGCTCAGCAAGCATCATGAGCTGATCGTCCTTGAGCTTGCGGATCATCTTGGGCGTGACTTCGATTGGCGCTTCTTCTTCCGCAGGCGCTTCCACTTGAGGTGCATCGTCTTGTGTGGGCACTTCGACACCAGCGGCTTCGCTCGCTTCGGCTGAGATCTCGACGGAGTCATGCGCCGGGCTTTGCGTCGCATCGCCTTGCGAGTCGTTGAGTGTCGCTTCGTCCTGATTGCTCATGTTTCGTTCTCTCTTGTGAAGCTCTGAATCTGTTCGCAATCACGCGTCTAGCTGAAGATTTTCTTCACGCGGTCCCAGAAGTTCTTGCTCTCTTCAGATGGCTCATCCTCTTCAAGCTTCTTCAGCTTCTCCATCAGCTCTTTGCGCTCGCCGGAAAGCTTGCGCGGCACCTCAACCACAATGTCAACGAGCATGTCGCCCTTGCCGTGCGCTTGCAGATGCGGGAAGCCTTCGCCGCGCAAACGCATCACCGTGTGCGGCTGCGTGCCCGCAGGAATCTTGAGCGTGGCGCGTCCGCGGGGCGTCGGCACTTCAATCTTGTCGCCGAGCGCTGCTTGCGTGAAGCTGACGGGCAGAGACATCACCACGTCGGCGTCGCGTCGTTGGAAAATGCTGTGCGAGCGCGTCCGAATCTCGGCAAGCAGATCGCCGGGAGGGCCGCCATTCTCGCCAGCTTCACCTTCGCCACTCACGCGCAGGGTCATGCCGTCGTCGATGCCAGCGGGAATCTTGATCTCGACCTCGCGCGCAACCTTCGTGCGCCCTGTTCCGTTGCAGGATTCGCAAGGATCTTTGATCTGCGTTCCCTTGCCCTGGCAGGTCGGGCAGGTCGTGCGCACTTGGAAGAAGCCTTGATTCATCGCAACTTGGCCGTGACCGCCGCAGGTCGAGCAAGTCACAGGCTTGCTGCCCTTCTTCGCGCCAGAGCCATTGCAGGTCTCGCAGGTTTCGTGGCGCTTGAATTCGACGGTGCGCGTGACTTGTTCGAGGGGATCGGTGAAGTCGAGGTTGATCGTGACGCGCAAGCTCGCGCCTTGGCGACCGCCGCGCCCGCCTCTGCCGCGTCCCCCACCGCCGAAGATATCTCCAAAGGCACCGCCGAAGATGTCGCCGAAGGCAGAGAAGATGTCGTCCGCTGAGTGGAAGCCGCCAGTTTGCCCGCCAACGCCTTGATGACCGAACTGGTCGTATCGCTGACGCTTCTCTTGATTCGAGAGCACCTCGTAGGCTTCGGCTGCTTCCTTAAACTTCGCTTCTGCTTCAGCGTCGTCCGGGTTGCGGTCCGGGTGATACTTCATCGCGAGGGAGCGGTAGGCCTTCTTGATCGCCGCACCGTCTGCGCTCTTGTCCACGCCCAGCACTTCGTAGTAGTCACGTTTGTCTGCCATGCTTCATCCATCGTGAGCGTTGGGTGTTGTTGCTTCTCGCTGCGTCGTTCATGCAAGCGAGCCGACCGGGGGATCGGCTCGACTGATTCTCAATCTGTGACTACGCCTATTTCTCTCGCACGACAATGCGCGCGTCGGCATCGAAGAGGCGCCAGCCGCTTTCAGCCAGCTCGTTGAGCTTGGCCAGGAATGCAGCGCGATCAGTGTGCTGATTGCCGGTCACTTCGTAAGGGAAAACATTGTTCGTGGCGATATCGCGCAGACCGGGATTCGGTGCTTTCCATTCGGCCAGCGAGCTTCCGTAAGACTTGAGCGAAGCGACCGGGATCAGCTCGCCATACTGCGTCGCTTTTTCGGTAGCTTCTTGCGCCTGCGCGCTCTCACGGAAGATGGGTGCGACGAGCGCCATGCCGCCTGCAATCAGCAGCAGCATAAAGGTGAGTGCGATGTTTTTCGGCTTCATGGTCTTCTCCAGTGGCGTGAGCCAATGCGTTGGGGTCCGGAGCCTTGTGATCAAAGGCTATGCCTTTGAGACGCGAAGGAAGCGTGAGCGTTGCAGGGAAAGTGCTGGCCGCTCCATCGACTGCGTAGGGGCGCGTGAGCGCTGCTTCGCAGGTCGAGGCGTAGCTGAGACTGAGGGGATGATTGCGTAGCAATCACAAGCCCCTGGGTCCGCTACATCTCAACGCAAAGAAGCCCCCTCATCCGACCTCGCTTCGCGAGGCCACCTTCTCCCCCAAGGGGGAGAAGGAGCTAGCTACTCACCTTCAGCTTCATTCACATGCTGCGCAAAAGCTTCGCGCAAAGCGCGCTTCACGTCGCGCACCATGCTCGCTGGCCAGTGCTCAGCCGTCTCGCCCAGGATCACGCGGGAGAGGGCAGCATCAAACACTGCCTCTCCCTTGTAATCTTTGTTCGCGCTCCGATACACATAGATCGCGTGCCAGTGTCCGGCGGCGTCTTGGTAGACGCCGTCCAGCGTGACCTCAGCGCTTTCACTCATCAGACCACCGCGCCTGCGACGGCCTCTTCCTTCAGCTCAGTCACCATCAGCGTGGTGGTGAGCACGGTGCCGGCAACTGAAGCTGCGTTGGTGATGGCGCAACGCGCGACCTTGGTCGGGTCGATGATCTCGGCCTTCAGCAGGTCTTCGTACACGCCAGTGCGCGCATTGAAGCCCTCAGAAACAGCCTTGTCCTTGAGCATCTCCACCACCACGTCGCCGTTGTGGCCTGCGTTCTCAGCGATCTGACGCACAGGAGCTTCGAGCGCGCGAGCAAGAACGCGCACGCCAAAGGCCTCGTCGCCATCAAGCTTGAGATCCGCGAGCACACTCGCTGCACGCAGGTAGGCAAGACCGCCACCGGGCACGATGCCTTCAGCATACGCAGCCTTGGTCGCGTTGAAGGCGTCGTCGACGCGCATCTTGCGTTCCTTCATCTCTGACTCGGTCGCGCCGCCAACCTTGATCACCGCAACGCCGCCGGTCATCTTGGCCAGGCGCTCTTGCAGCTTCTCACGGTCGTAGTTCGACTCGGTAGCTTCGATCTGCGAGCGCAGGCTATCCGCGCGCGCTTCGATCGCAGCCTTGTCCCCACCACCTTCGACGAGGGTCGTCTCGTCCTTGGTGATCGTGGCCTTCTTGACCTGGCCGAGGTGCTCAAGCGTGATGTCTTCGAGCTTCATGCCGATTTCTTCGGAGATCACGGTGCCGCCGCACATGGCTGCCATGTCTTCCATGTTCTGCTTGCGGCGATCGCCAAAGCCGGGGGCCTTGACCGCGACCACGTTGAGCGTGCCGCGCAGGCGGTTGACCACCAGCGTGGAGAGCGCTTCGCCGTCGACGTCTTCGCAGATCATCAGCAGAGGCTTGCCGCTCTTCGCGACCTTCTCAAGGATCGGGATGATCTCGCGCACGTTGCTGAGCTTCTTCTCGTAGAAGAGGATCAGAGCGTTATCCATCACGCAGCTCATGGTCTTGACGTCGGTGATGAAGTAGGGCGAAAGGAAGCCCTTGTCGAAGCGCAGGCCATCGACGTAGTCAAGCTCGGTCGCAAGGCTCTTGCCTTCTTCAACCGTGACCACGCCTTCCTTGCCGACCTTCTCAATCGCCTGGGCGATCAGGGTGCCGACTTCCGCGTCGTGATTGGCCGAGACTGTTGCAACGGCGCGCAACTCTTCCGAGTTCTTGACCGCTTGCGAAATCTCTTCGAGCTTCTTCAGCACGGCGACGACGCTCTTGTCGATGCCAGCCTTCACGTTGACCGGATTGGCACCGGCGGCAACCGCCTTCATGCCTTCGGTCAGGATCGCTTCAGCGAGCACCGTAGCAGTCGTCGTGCCGTCGCCAGCTTGATCATTGGTCTTGGAAGCGACTTGCTGCACGAGCTTCGCGCCCATGTTCTCGAAGGCGTCCTTCAGCTCGACGTCCTTGGCGACCGTCACACCGTCGTTGGTGATCTGCGGCGCGCCGAAGGATTTCTCGAGAATCACATGACGACCGGCCGGGCCGAGCGTGGACTTGACCGTCTTGGCCAAGGTGTTCACGCCCTTGAGGATCTTCTGCCGTGCGTCGACATCGTAGAGGATTTGCTTGCTCATGGAATCTGACCTCAAAGGTTCAGGGTTGGTCTTGCGGAGCGTTCATTTCAGGGTGTGGCTTACTCCAGCACGCCCAGCAGATCGCTCTCACGCACGATCTTGTGTTCGTCGCCACCGATCTTGATCGTCGAGCCGGAATACTCGCCGTAGATCACGGTGTCGCCGACTTTCACGCTCAACGCGTGACGGGTTCCGTCTTTGCCCAGCTTGCCAGGACCAGCAGCAATCACCTTGCCACGAGTCGGACGCTCTTGCGCTGCGCCGGGCAGCACGATGCCGCCAGCGGTCTTTTCTTCAGCGTTGTCAGGCTTGACCAGCACGCGGTCATCAAGGGGCTTGATATTCGACATCTCTGCTCTCTCCATTGCGCGGGCCGAGCGTTGTGCTCAAGGCGCGCGATTGTGTTTGGTTTGTGCGGCTAGACTGATGCTTCCTTAATAAGGCATCTCGTCCATATCATCGCCTTCGTCCTTCGAAGGCACGTTGGTGATGATGCAGTCCGTCAGCAGCAGCATGGTCGCGGCACTCACGGCGTTGGTCAGCGCACTGACCGTCACCTTGAGCGGATCGACAATGCCAAGCTCGAACATGTCGCCGTACTTTTCGTTGAGCGCGTCGTAGCCAAAGCTTGCGCTCGAGTCCGCCAGCACCTTCGAAGCGATCACCTCACCGGCGCGGCCAGCGTTCTTGCAGATCTGCAGGATCGGCTTGCGAATCGCAGCAGCCAGAATCGCAACGCCAGCTTGCTGACGATCGTTCGCAGCTTTGAAGCCTTTGAGGGCTTCCGATGCGCGCAGCAGAGCAACGCCGCCGCCCGGCAGGATTCCGCCTTCGGTTGCAGCGCGAGTCGCGTGCAGAGCATCCTCGACGCGAGCCTTCAGCTCTTTCATTTCGGTTTCGGTCGCAGCGCCGACGCGGATGTCCGCGATGCCGCCAGCCAGCTTGGCGAGACGCTCTTGCAGCTTCTCGCGATCGTAATCGCTGGTGGTGTTTTCGATGTCCGCGCGAATCTGCGAAATGCGCGCTTGGATCGACTCCGTGCTACCCGCGCCTTCAGCGATCACGGTGTTGTCAGCCGTGATGATGACCTTGCGAGCGCGTCCGAGATCGTTGATCTCAGCACTCTTGAGGTCCTTGCCGAGGTCTGCCATGAAGGCTTCGCCGCCGGTCAGAACCGCGAGGTCTTGCAGCATCGCCTTGCGACGATCACCGTAGCCCGGTGCTTTCACCGCGCAAACTGGCAGGATGCCGCGCATCTTGTTCACGACGAGCGTGGCAAGGGCTTCGCCTTCAACATTCTCAGCGATGATCAGCAAGGGCTTGCCGCTCTTGCTCACCTTCTCCAGCAATGGAATGAGAGGCGCGATGCTGGTGAGCTTCTCTTCATGCACGAGCACGAAGCAGTCGTCCAGCTCAACCTTCATGTCCTTGCTGTTCGTGACGAACTGCGAGGAGAGGTAGCCGCGATCAAACTCCATGCCTTCGACGACTTTCACCTCGGTCTCAGCGCTCTTGCCTTCGCTGACCGTGGTGACGCCGTCCTTGCCGACTTTCTCATGCGCATCCGCGATGATTTTGCCGACTTGCGGATCGTTGTTCGCTGCAACCGTGGCGACGAACTCAACGTCGCGGCGGCCTTCAATCTTGCGCGTCTGGCCTTCGAGGTACTTCGTCACCTCGGCCAGAGCAGCGTTGATGCCCCAGTTGATATCGCTCGGCGCGTGGCCAGCAACTTCATAGCGCAGGCCTTCGGTGAAGATCGACTCTGCGAGCAACGTCGCGGTCGTCGTGCCATCACCGGCGACGTCGGAAGTCTTCGACGCAACCGAGCGCACCATCTGAGCGCCACAGTTTTCGTAGGGGCACTTCAGGTCGATCTCTTCGGCCACGGAAACGCCATCTTTGGTGACGTTCGGTGAACCCCAGCCCTTGTCAAGAAGAGCTGTGCGGCCCTTCGGCCCCATCGTCGCGACC
>Ga0213866_10002047_pt1 | contig 14560 bp, 14 predicted proteins | sample PICome_11_FD_160079 | JGI IMG/M metagenome (GOLD analysis project Ga0213866, IMG submission 160079) | Coastal seawater microbial communities near Pivers Island, North Carolina, United States - PICO284 | ecosystem: Environmental > Aquatic > Marine > Coastal | place: USA: North Carolina...
TTTTCGCGGTCTCCTCCATCAATGTCAGAAGCATGAACACTTCATCGCCGATCTTGTAGCTCTTGTTGGTAGGGACGAACAGGCCGCCGTTCTCCAGGAACGGCATGTAGGCAGAATAGAGAACGGCTTTATCCTTGATCGTAAGGGATAATATCCCCTGTCGATTGGGTGCTTTGTCGTCACTCATGGTCCAACGTCCCCTGTTGTCCTTTGCATCGTACCACTACGCTGCAGGCCTCCCAAGACTTCGCCAAATCGCTCCAGCATTGCATCACTCAGAATCTCACGATTGGGGTTGCTCCCCTGCCTGAGCCCCTGCAAGACGCGTTGCAAGTCATCCAGAAGCTCAAACACAGATCGCCCGGCGTCACTGCGAAGCCTGCTCGTGTCCTGCGACCGCAGCGCTGCCTGTGCTGACTCGGTCAACAGCGACAGAAGGGGCTCGACGTCGATATCTGACAGTGCCTTGCGTAGCTCTGCGAGGTTGACCCGCCCCTCAGCCAGGGCCACCAACACGGCCTGTTGCCCCAGGCGTGACTCTGCCATATCTCCTGCAACTAGCGATTCAGCCGCGAGCGGACGTCCACCAGTGAGTCGTAATAACTGCTCTGCGAGCGCTTCGCCCCCGCAGTGCGAGGCGAGCCATGACGCGCTGTCTGCCTCCTGCGGCACCGGAAACCAGAGGCGCTGGCAGCGAGACCTGACCGTGGCTGGCAAGCCCTGTAATCGGTGGCACACCAGCAGGATATGGGTGTCCGCCGGGGGTTCCTCCAGGCTCTTTAACAGGGCGTTGGCCGAACTGACATTCATCGCCTCTGCAGGTGAGAACACCAGCACCTTGCGCTTGCCGTAGGACGCGGTGCGTGTGGTGAATTCTATGGCGGCGCGAACCTGGACAATCTTCAACTGCCGACTGCCCTCCTCGGGCTGCAGCCAGCGAAAATCTCCATGAGCACCGGAGCGGCTCAGTTCACAGCCTTTGCACTGCCCGCAGTTGAGTCCCTCTGCTGGGCTGTGGCATAGAAGCAGCCTGGCCAGAGCCAGCGCGAATCGTTCCTTGCCTGTCCCTGCAGGTCCTGCGATCAGCAGCGCGTGCGGCAGCTTGCCCTGCGCCAGCGCATCGCCCAGCTGCCGCCACTGCGCCTGTTGCCAGGGCAGTACCCCACTGATCGGCGATGTTGTTTGCACTTCACTCATGCCCATTGGCCCTCACGCCCCAGCACTCCACCAGGTCGCCACAGATTTCAGACAACTCTGCCTGCACGTCCGCAAGCGGGCGTGCCGCATCGACTACCCGATACCGGCCACTGCCCTCTCTGGCAAGCTCGAGGTAGGTGTGTCGAACGCGCTTAAAGAACGCCAGGTCTTCTTGTTCAAATCGGTCGAGGTCTCCTCGATCCCTGGCACGAGCGAGGCCAGTTTCAACTGGCGCATCGAGGAGGATGGTGCAATCCGGCCTGACCTCGCCCTGCACCATCTGCTCCAATTGCTGAACCATTGCAATATCCAATTTGCGACCGCCGCACTGGTAGGCATAAGTGGCGTCAGTGAAGCGGTCACACAGTACCCAGGTGCCGGATGCCAGGGCAGGCTCGATTCGCTGATGAAGATGCTGAGCCCTGGCGGCAAAGATCATCAGTAGTTCTGCACTGGCCGCCACGTTCTCATCCCGCACCGCCAGAAGCAGCTCCCTGAGAGATTCAGCCATCGGGGTGCCGCCCGGCTCACGGGTAACGTCGAGTTGTATGCCCTGCTCCCTTAACTTGTGCTCGAGGAAGGCCATGTTGGTTGATTTGCCGACGCCTTCACCACCTTCTACGGTGATGAACAGTCCCCGTCCTTTCATTCCCGATTACTCTCCACTGGGACTGGACCGGTAATCGGTCCGTCGTTGCAGCTGGTATTTACGCACGGCGCGCTCGTGGTCTTCAAGATTGCTGCTGAATGTGTGGCTGCCATCGCCTTTAGCAACGAAAAAGAGGCTGTCGCCGTCTGCCGGATTCAGCGCGGCATTAATAGCGGCGCGTCCGGGCAATGCAATCGGCGTCGGGGGCAGGCCGTGGTGGCGGTAACTGTTGTAGGGGTTATTGGCATCCTTCAAATGAACGCGCCGCAGGTTGCCGTCGAATGACTCTCCCAAACCGTAAATAACCGTGGGGTCTGTCTGCAGGCGCATCCCTTTTAGCAGTCGACGTACAAACACGCCGGCAATCTCCGGCCGCTCTTCAGGCACGCCCGTTTCGCGCTCCACAATAGACGCCATGATCAGCGCGTCGTAGGGGGACTCATAAGGCAGGCCGTCCACGCGTTGCGCCCACTCGGCGGCAAGCGCCTGCTGCATTGCCGAGTGAGCTCTTTGCAGTATGTCCCAGTCGCTATCGCCTTTCTCGTAGCGATAGCTTTCCGGTAAGAACATGCCCTCAGGGGAGCGATTGTCATCGGACAGCGCCAGCAGCCGAGGGTCATCTGCTCCGGCAAGCACCCTCTCGAGGGGATCGGCCCGCGACAACAAGGCAACCGCCTGCTCCAGCGTGATCCCCTCCGGAAGCGTGACCTGGTAGCTGATTACCTTGCCGGACACCAACGCCTGCAATAAGCCGTTGGCGGTGAGCGGCGGGTACAGTCGATATTCCCCCCGTTTGATCTGTTGATCGAGGCCGGTCCAGCGGCCATAGGCTCGCAGCAGTAGCGGGCTGTCCAAAACACCCTCCTCTACCAAGCGGTTGGATAAGCTTTGCAGCGAATCACCCCGCTTCACTTGCAGTAGCAGTCCCTCTGAAGGCATTACCAGAGGCGCCTCCCATTGCTGGCGAACCTGGTGCAGGGTGAGCATAAGCGCCAGCGCCAGTAAGGCCAGTCCTATGAGTAGTCGCATCACAGCCCCAGCTCCTCATCGAAGCGTTCCGACAGCGCATTGGCCGCTGGTGTCTCCTCCCAGCAGCGGTCTTCAAATGCGGCTACCGGGCGTACCCCGATAACGGTATTACAGAAAAACACTTCATCGGCGTTGCGCAGGGCATCGAGCGAAAAATCCTCTTCACTGGCAACAAAGCCCGTGTCGGCGGCCATGCCTTCGAGAATATGGCGACGTCGGGTACCAGCGATACCACACTGCCCAAGCCGCGGTGTCAGGAGGGCCTCGCCCTGCCGGATAAATAGGTTTCCGGACGAAACCGCCACTGGCCTCCCCTGCTGATCGCAGGTAATCACCTCGTCAACCCCGAGGGCGGATCGCTGAGCGGCCGCCAGAACTTGCTCGAGCCGGTTGAGGTGCTTGATGCCTGCCAGCAGCGGTTGATGACTGAGCTGTACGGTACTGACGCCCAGTGTGGCGGGAGACAGCCTGGCCGGGCTCAGCTCGGTCAGGCGGATCACGCAATGGTGGTCCACGCTGTCGCCGGGGGCGTAACCTCGCTCGACTGCGGCGCGACTATAGGTGACCCGCAAGATTTGCCTGGGGAGCTGCGAATCAGCAGCGAGCGCCGGCGCGATCAGGTCGGAGAGTTCAGGAACACGCCCAGCAAAGCCCAGCGCAGTGAAGCCAGCGGCGAAGCGGTCCTGGTGCAGGTGAAGCAGCATGGGCCGACCCTGGACGACGAGCATGGTTTCGAACAAGCCATCGCCAAATTCCTGGCCCCGATCAGGGAGAGGGCTGCTGGCCGAACGCTGCCCGTCGACCCAGAAACTGGAACCGAGCGGCGCCTCCGGCATCAAGCGGTCTTGGTGAAAATCAACGAACCATTGGTGCCGCCAAACCCGAAGGAGTTGGTCAACACGCTGTGAATGGCGCGCTCCTGGGCCGTATGGGGCACGTAATTTAGGTCACACCCCTCATCCGGGTTATCCAGGTTAATCGTCGGTGGGGCCACCTGGTCGCGGATGGCCAGCACCGAGAAAATGGCCTCGACCGCGCCGGCGGCGCCCAGTAGATGCCCAATCATGGACTTGGTTGAACTGACTGCCACCTGGCCGGCAGCGCTGCCCAGCACAGAGGCAACCGCTTTGCTCTCAGCGACATCTCCAGCCGGCGTTGAGGTGCCGTGGGCGTTCACGTAATTGATTTTTTCAGCTTCCAGCCCTGAATCCATCAGCGCATTGCGCATAGACGCCGCTGCGCCACGACCATCTTCAGGCGGCAGCGTCATGTGATAGGCGTCGCCGCTCATCCCGAAGCCGGTGAGTTCCGCGTAGATATGAGCTCCCCTGGCTTTGGCCGACTCCCATTCCTCCAGAAGCATGACGCCAGCGCCATCGCCCAGGACAAATCCGTCGCGATCTTTATCCCAGGGGCGCGATGCCGCCTGTGGATCATCGTTACGGGTAGACAGCGCGCGAGCCGCGGCGAAACCGCCCAGGCCAACAGGGGTGGTGGCCATCTCTGCCCCACCGACCAGCATTGCATCGGCATCACCCTGCGCAATCAGGCGCGCACCAAGGCCGATATTGTGTGTGCCGGTGGTGCAAGCGGTAACAACCGCAAGGTTGGGGCCCTGCATGTTGTACTTCACCGACAGGTTGCCAGCGATCATATTGATAATGGAGCCGGGGACAAAGAACGGCGAGATTCTTCGCGGGCCTGACTTCTCGACGATATGCGTGTTTTTCTCTATCTGGCCAATACCGCCGATACCTGAGCCTATGGCGCTTCCCACCCGGCCGGCATTGGCTTCGGTGATTTCGAATCCGGAGTCTTCCATCGCCTGTATGCCAGCGGCCATACCAAACTGAACGAACACATCCATCTTCCGGGCGTCCTTGGCCGGCATGAAAGGTGTGGGATCGAAGTCTTTGACACTTGCGCTGAATTGGGTGCTGTAGGCAGACACGTCGAAACTATCGATAGGTGCCACGCCGCTTTTGCCAGCAACAATATTGTGCCAGGTATCTTCTACATTGAGTCCCAGTGGACTGACCATGCCCAGGCCGGTAACGGCCACTCGTCTGCCATTCACTGCCAGTACTCCATCGCGGTGATGATTATCAGGGAAGCATAAATAAGAAAAGCCGCTCCTTCAAAATTCAGAAGCGGCTTCTCAGGTCGAATCTGGAATGATCAGGCGAGGTTTTCGTTAATATAATCAATCGCCAACTTCACCGTCGTGATCTTCTCGGCTTCTTCATCGGGAATCTCGGTCTCGAATTCCTCCTCAAGTGCCATCACCAGCTCGACCGTGTCGAGCGAATCAGCACCCAGGTCTTCAACGAAGGATGCTTCAGTCTGCACCTCTTCCTCTTTGACGCCGAGTTGCTCCGCAACGATCTTCTTAACGCGTTCTTCAATGCTACTCATGATTATTGCATTCTCCTGATTGCTGTAGAGAGTCAAACCTGGTTGTTTGGACTAAGCGCTCATTTTACTCTGAAATTTCTAAGGAGATGCAACTTTTTTTGTCCGCCGGGCCAGGCATTGCTTATCGCTTGATTATCAAGCGATCAAGACATGTACATGCCACCGTTGACATGGATAGTCTCGCCGGTGATGTAAGCAGCCGAATCGCTGCACAGGAATCCGACTACATCGGCGATTTCTTCGGTGGCGCCCAGTCGCCCGAGGGGGACCTGCGCTAGCATCAACTCGCGCTGCTCTTCTGACAGCTCACGAGTCATATCTGTATCTATAAAGCCTGGAGCAACACAGTTGACCGTGACCGAACGCGAACCCAATTCCCTTGCCAGCGCGCGGGCAAACCCCTCTGCCCCGGCCTTGGTGGCCGCGTAGTTGCTCTGCCCCATATTACCCATCGAGCCCACAACAGATGTGATGTTGATAATGCGGCCCCACCTGGCTTTGGTCATACCACGCAGGCAGGGCTTGCTCACCCGGTACAGCGCGCCCAGATTGGTGTTGATCACCGAGTCCCATTCGTCCTCTTTCATGCGCATCAGGATGTTGTCGCGCGTGATACCGGCGTTATTCACCAATACCAACGGCGCGGAAAAGCGCTCGCCGATCGCCTTTATTACCTCGGCTACACTGTCCGCGTCGGCTACATCCAATCGCATACCGCAGCCGGCGTTACCCAGTTCAGACAAGTACGCCGAGATAGCGTCGGCACCACCATCGCTGGTAGCAGTACCAACGACCAGGTAGCCGTCGTTAGCCAGGCGCGTTGCAATGGCACGGCCTATCCCGCGGCTGGCGCCAGTCACCAGCGCTACTTTTTGGTCTTCAGTCATTATTTCCCCCAGGATGGTTGGTCGAATTCAGCCGAATTCTGACACGGTAGCATTGAGATCGTCGGGTTGCTCAAGAGAGTAGCTTTGCAGGGATTTATCGATACGACGGTTCAGCCCGCTCAATACCTTGCCTGGGCCGCATTCCACCAGGCTCTGCGCGCCAGACGATACCATCGCTGCGACGCAGCCAGTCCACTGTACGGGTGAATAGATTTGCTCTACCAGCAGGGCCCTGATTTTTTCCGGGTCGCTCTCGGTCTTGGCGTGAACATTGTGAACAACAGGAATCACTGGCGCGGCGATACTGATATCAGCCATCGCTTCAGCCAGCTTTTCACCCGCAGGTTTCATCAACTCCGTATGGAACGGTGCGCTGACGGGAAGCGGCATCGCCCGTTTGGCTCCTGCCGCCTTCAAAGCCTCAATCGCGGCATCCACCGCCGCGGCGTGGCCTGCGATCACAACCTGGCCGGGTGAATTAAAGTTCACCGCCGACACCACACCATGCCCTGACGACACATCCTGACACACGGTATTTATCGCATCATCATCCAGGCCAATAATCGCAGCCATGGAGCCCTCGCCGACAGGAACTGCCGACTGCATAAACGCACCGCGCGCGCGCACCAGCTTTACCGCCTCTTTGAACGGCAATGACTCTGCACAGACCAGAGCAGAAAACTCCCCGAGGCTGTGGCCGGCCATCACGCCGGGTTTTTCCCCACCCTGCTCTAGCCACGCCCGCCACAACGCCACGCTGGATGACAGCAGCACCGGCTGGGTTGTTTCGGTCATATTGAGGGCGTCCTGCTCGCCATCCCTAATCAGGCCCCAGACGTCGTAGCCTAGCGCCTCAGATGCCTCTGAGAAGGTGTCCTTTACCGCGGGAAAGGCGTCGTAGGCATCGGCGAGCATGCCCACTTTCTGTGACCCCTGCCCGGGGAAAACAAACGCCAGAGAATGAGCCGTCATAGCGAGGTTCCTTGTCTAAGAAGATGAATCAACAGCGCTCTACCGGTGCTGGCGGGCCCAGGCGTTCGGTGAGAGTCAGGCTGGAATGTTGACAGTGCTACGTAACTATCGCGCAAAAGAAAGCGGAGGCCGTGGCCTCCGCTTTTGACTGTAGCGCTGGCAGTGAGCAAGCGATACATGGATCAGCTGGTCGCCGAGCCTTGGGTCAGTCGTCGTTACCCGTCTCAACCACTTTCTTGCCACGGTAGAAACCGTCAGCGCTGACGTGGTGACGACGATGCTTCTCACCGGTGGTTTGGTCTACGGTGAGAGTAGAACCACCCAGCGAGTCGTGCGAACGGCGCATGCCGCGACGCGAGCGCGTCTTTTTGCTCTTCTGAACAGCCATGTTTAACTCCTGTTAATCCTTGCTGCGCTTTAATTGCGACAGCACATCAAATGGGTTTGCCCTGGGCTCCTCGGAGGCCTGTATACCATCCGACTCGCCAAGCGCGGTCAAAAGTTGATTGCAGTCCGTCTGTTCGTGATAACTGTACGCTGGCAGCGCCAGAATCAACTCGTCCTCAACCAGTTCCCAAAGGGCACAATCATCCTCGCAGATCAGTGGATCCAGATTTTTGGGCAGGTGCTTTGCCTGCTCATCCGTCCACACGACAGCGAGTCGGTTGTTGCAGCTTACGGGTAAGGTCATCGGCTCCAGACAACGCTGACACACAACGTCGACCTCGGCCTCAACCGACACAGCGATTACGCTGTGATTTTCCTCATCCCTGGAGAACACCAGTTCCGCCCTCACCCATCCCTCGCTGGTGGCCAAAACAGGCTGTAAGCGAGGCAGTTGCGCAAGCGTCAGTGCACCCCTGATACTCACTCCACGCAGCGCTGCCTTACGGACATCTAGCGTTCGCGGGAGGGGGTCCTTCAACATAGGCGCGCATCATAGGGGCGGTTTCTCCCATTGTCAAAAAAATCTTTAAAATACAATTAGTTCGATTCGTTACGCAGACGCCAAACCGGCGCACATCAGGGAACGGCAATGGACCTCGTACTGGCCTCGACCTCAATCTACCGCAGGCAGCTGCTGCAGCGTCTGGGTCTGCCCTTTCAGTGCCGCGCTCCCGGCGTGGAGGAAAGCACCCAGTCGGGGGAGCCTCCACGCGACATGGCACTGCGCCTTGCCCTGGCAAAAGCGATGGCAGTGGCAGGTTCCGAGCCCGACTCGCTGGTCATTGGCAGCGACCAGGTTGCCAGCCTTGATGGACGCATCATGGGCAAGCCCGGCAACACCGCCAATGCCGTCGCTCAACTCGCTCGCTGCAGCGGTAAAACGGTCTCGTTTCACACCGGCCTGGCACTGTATATCCCGGGTCGTCCATCCGCCTTGCAACACGTAGCGCGTTACGATGTTGAGTTCCGAGACCTTTCCCTTACCGAGATCGAAAATTATGTAGCCTGGGATCAGCCGTTGGATTGTGCAGGCAGCTTCAAGTGGGAATCGCTGGGAATCGCACTTTTCAAACGACTCACAGGCTCAGATCCCACCAGCCTCGAGGGGCTTCCTCTGATCGCGCTTACTCAGATGCTCGCAGCGGCCGGACACCCGGTACTCGAGCGCAGGCTTGAAAGTTAAAGATATACCCTTAATTTACAGTGACTTACGGATTACTTCGAGGGTGTTTTCAAGGTTTTCGTCCAGCGCCGCCTCAAGCGTGATTTTACTCCCGCCCGGCAGGGTGAATGTCAGCGATTTCGCATGCAGGAACAGCCGTTTAAGCCCTATTCTCCTGGCCAGTTCCTCGCCTTTGTCATCGGAGTACTTGGCGTCACCCAGCAGGGCATGACCGGCAAACTGTGCGTGCACACGTATCTGGTGAGTTCTTCCCGTCACCGGTTTGGCTTCCACCAGGGTGGCCGTGCCGAAACGCTCAAGGACCGCAAACTCGGTGACAGACGGCTTTCCCTCTTTCGAAACGCGCACCATGCGCTCACCGCTTTTCAGTGTGTTTTTCGCCAGCGGTGCTTCCACAACGCGACGGCTGCGGGGCCATTCTCCAGCGACCAGAGCCAGGTAGCGCTTGTCGACCCTGTCCTCGCGCAGTTGCCTGTGCAGGTCTCTGAGCGCCGCAGGTTTACGGGCCACCAGGATCAGGCCCGACGTGTCGCGGTCAAGGCGATGGACCAGTTCCAACGTGCGATCCCCGGGACGAGACTGCCTCAGGCATTCGATCAAGCCGAAGTCAAGCCCGCTGCCTCCGTGCACCGCCAGGCCGGATGGCTTATCGATCACCAGCAGGCTCTCGTCTTCATAAACCACACGATGGTTGAGGGTGTCTGTCCAGTAACCAGGAATTCTGGGGGGTGAATTGGGTTCCGGGACGCGTACGGGGGGAATTCTGATCACGTCGCCCTCGCTGAGCCGGTAATCCGCCTTTGCGCGCCCTTTATTAACCCGGAATTCCCCCTTGCGCAGGCCCCGGTAGATTCGGGTTTTGGGTACCCCCTTGAGGACGCGCAGCAGGAAGTTGTCCAAACGCTGACCAGCGCCACGTTCATCGACGGTTTCGAATCGTACGCCCGTACCGGATGCTGATTGTTTCTGGTCTGTCGCCACAAACACGATTTCCGTTTAATTTGAAGTACTTAGCATTAGCTGTTACGATCCGCTCGTCGTGCTGCAGGTCGGCGCCCCTACTTTCTGGGCACCGGCAGGATAATAGATCCCCTGTCAGCGTGGAGCGGTCAGACGGTAAACCGCTCGGCAGAGGCTGCACGATAACTAGAATCGCCGCCGCGCCCGTGTGGGAAAGACAAAACCACCACACACTCCCGATTGGAAAGTAGCGCGCGTCGGCTTAAAAATGAACCGAGCAGTTAGAACTGCCGGGAACAAGAATCAGAGCCAGATACTGAGCGCTGTCGCTCGCCCCGGGTGGAGCGACACTAGCAAAAAGCCTGCCGAGACGCCACAAACGTCCGGTATGCACACAACGCCAAACACCTCCAATGGTGCCGGCGAACGCTCAAGCACCCGGGCATGGAACCACCCCTGCCGCCGCACCTTTCGTGTTGCCCAGAGAGTGAATTCTAGGCGGCGATAGCTGCCGAACATGTCGCGATTCCTCCCGCCAGGCCTGCTCCTGCTAAGGCACGGCAAATTATGAAGAAAATGCTTATTAATGCCACGCAACCGGAAGAACTGCGTGTAGCACTGGTCGACGGACAACGTCTTTACGATCTCGACATCGAGAACAGAACTCGCCTCCAGAAAAAATCCAACGTTTACAAAGCAAAAATTACTCGCGTAGAACCCTCCCTGGAGGCTGCGTTCGTGGACTTTGGCGCGGAACGCCACGGCTTCCTGCCACTGAAGGAAATTGCCCGCGAGTATTTCTATCGCAATCCCGGTGATGTCGATGGTCGCGTCAAGATCAAGGACGTGGTCAAGGAAGGCACTGAAATTGTTGTTCAGGTAGACAAAGAAGAGCGCGGCAACAAGGGCGCTGCACTGACGACATTTGTCAGCCTCGCCGGACGCTACATGGTCCTGATGCCCAACAACCCGCGAGCAGGCGGCATCTCTCGTCGCATTGAAGGTGACGATCGCAGCGAGCTGCGCGACGCGCTGAGCGCACTGGAGATCCCTAATGGCATGGGCGTTATCATTCGCACCGCTGGCGTTGGGCGTTCGTCAGAGGAGCTCCAGTGGGATCTGAACTACCTCCTGCAGCTGTGGGATGCCATCAGTAAGGCCAGCGACGAAAACAAGGCGCCTGCCCTGCTCTACCAGGAGAGCAACGTCATTATTCGCGCCGTGCGCGACTATCTTCGCGACGACATGGATCAGGTGCTGATTGATTCCCCCGAGGCATTCCAGCAGGCGTCGGATTTCGTCAGTATGGTGATGCCGCAGTACCGCAATCGCCTGAAGCTCTACGAAGACAACACGCCGCTGTTCAATCGCTTCCAGATTGAAAGCCAGATCGAAACAGCGTTCCAGCGAGAAGTGAGGCTACCCGCGGGTGGGTCCATCGTTATCGATCCGACCGAAGCCCTGGTATCCATCGATATCAACTCGGCTCGTGCCACCAAAGGGTCCGACATCGAGCAGACCGCGCTGCAGACCAACCTCGAGGCCGCGGATGAAATTGCACGCCAGCTGCGCTTGCGTGACATGGGTGGCCTGATTGTCATCGATTTCATCGACATGCTGGCTAACAAAAATCAAAGGGCCGTAGAAAACCGCATGCGCGACGCGCTGAGCGTTGATCGCGCCCGGGTCCAGGTCGGCCGCATTTCCCGCTTTGGCCTGCTGGAAATGTCTCGTCAGCGGCTGCGTCCCTCTCTTGGGGAGACCAGCGCCATCGTCTGTCCTCGCTGCACCGGCCAGGGCACTATTCGCGACACCAAGTCGCTGGCTCTGTCTATCCTCCGCCTGCTCGAGGAAGAGGCCATCAAGGAGCGCACGGCAGAAGTTCGCGCCATTGTTCCTGTTGATGTAGCGGCGTACTTGCTCAATGAAAAGCGTGCGGCGCTGGGCGAAATAGAACAGCTAACCCGCGCACGGGTTCTGGTGGTGCCTAACCCCAACCTGGAAACGCCGCATTTTGAAGTACAGCGCCTGCGCGATGATGAAGTGGATGGCGATCACGTTACCAGCTACAAGATCGACATCACCGTACCCGACACAGACGCCATCAGTGACACCCACAAGGCACAGCTGCCGCAGCAACAGGCGGCCGTTCAGGGGATACAACCTCAAGCCCCCGCGCCGAAAAATCCGGAGCCTGAATCCAAGCCCCAGGCTGAGAAGAAAACCCAGCCGAAGAAGCAGCAGCGTCGTAAACCCAAGCAGGCACCGAAGCCCAAGCCCGGGCTTTTTGCGAGACTGTGGGCGACCTTGTCGGGGGCTGACACAGCCTCCGATACCAAGAAAGCAAAACCTGCCCAGACAGCCAAGAGTGAACAAGGCAAGAAGCAGGCTCGCCGGGACGACTCCTCGGGTGAACGCGGTGAAGGTGCTCGTAACCGCAATCGCAAGCGCAACCGAAACCGGAATCGCAACCGTCGACCAGAGGCTGAAAACGGCAAAGAGCATGATACTGCCGTGAAAGCCGAGTCTTCTACGAAGAGCGAGGCGTCAACAGAGGAGAAGAAGGGATCTTCGCAGCGCAGAAACAACCGGAAGCGCAACGACCGCCGGCGGGACGAAAACACCAAACGCGATCAGTCGGTAGAGGCTGTAGATACCGCCGCCACAGAAACTGCCAACGGCGGTAATGACAGCGGCGATGGCAGGCCCAAGCCCCGCAAGCGCCCCAGCGACGCCAAGCGCGGCGAGCCACGTCGCCGTCGCCGTGAGCGCGGACCTCGTTCAGACCAGGCGGACAACAGTCCGGCAAAGGCCGAATCTGTTGTCGCTGACGCAGTTCCCGCTGTTGCGGCAGCTGTACCCCAGGCCAAGGCCCCCGAGGCAGCTGAAGTAACACCAGCAGAAACGCCGGCACCCGTGGCGGAGCAACCGTCTCCACAGGAGCAGTCTGTTGAGATACAGGCCGTCGTGCCCGAGGCCACACCGACAGAGTCGGCACCGGTAGAGGCCAGTGAACCGGCGCCTGTGCCCGTGCCTGCCGAGCCTGAAGAGGCGATCAGCCTGGACCCCGCTCCCGCCGCTTCGGAGCAACCAGCCCTCACTGAAAACGGGCGAGCGACCAACGATCCTCGCGTCAATGCGGTGCCGGTAACGAACGTGGCGATCGAAACCGGGCATCCCACCCTGTTTACCGACCACCAGCACCCGGCAGTGCCACAGAGCAATCGCGTGGTGCAGCGGGCTGGCAACGACCCACGTGGCCCGGTCACCGCAGCGGAAGAGCCGATCGCCGAAGTCGCTCAAGGCTGATCTGCCATCGGCACAAGGGCGCTCTGCTCTTGTGCCGATATTGCAGCTATGTATAATCCTCGCCTGCTCCAACGGGGCATCGAGAAACGGTTTCTGGTGGGCTGGCTGAGTGGTCGAAAGCGGCGGTCTTGAAAACCGTTGAGGGTTTATCCCCTCCCGGGGTTCGAATCCCTGGCCCACCGCCATTTTTGAAACGCCCCCGACAATCGGGGGCGTTTTCATTTCTGGGATCGGTATATCGGGAACCCGTCGAGAGGCCTCTGGCCATACGCTATTCCCGCTCCCAGCCAGGCTGCCGAATACCCCTACAAATCAATGGGTTGGAATTTGGATATTTCGCCCCTATTATTAGTCTAAGCAACACCATTCTGGTGAAACAGGCATTACGGAGTTTCTGATGCAAGAGAAAAGTACATACGACATCAACACTGTGGGTATGGAGTCAGTTGTCAGCACCAACAAAGTGCTGAAAAACACCTACCTGTTGCTGGGCATGACCCTCGCGTTCAGTGCCGTCACCGCAGGCATCTCCATGGCCATCGGACTGCCACAGGGCGCAGCCCTGATCCTGATGCTGGTGGGCTTCGGACTGCTGTTCGTCGTTAACCGCATGGCAGATAGCAGCAAGGGCCTTCTGGCCATCTTTGCCTTCACAGGTGTCATGGGTGCCTCCCTGGGCCCAATGCTGAATTACTACCTGTCCATGCCGGGCGGCCCCGCGTTGGTCATGCAGGCCCTGGGTGGCACTGCACTGGTGTTCTTCGCGCTGTCTGCCTACGCGCTGACAACACGGAAGGATTTCTCCTACATGGGCGGCTTCCTGATGGTGGGTCTGCTGGTGGCTGTGGTGGCCATGATTGCCAACATCTTCCTGGCGATTCCAGCCCTGTCACTGACCATCTCGGCAGCGGTTGTGATGATCATGTCCGGCCTGATCCTGTTCGATACCAGCCGCATTATCAACGGCGGAGAAACCAACTACATTCGCGCTACCGTCGCGCTGTACTTGGACATATACAACCTGTTCATCCACCTGCTGCACTTGCTGACGGCACTGGGCGGCGATGACTGATCAAGGTCGCGAACGACGAAACCCCGGTCTCGACCGGGGTTTTTTGTTTTCGCACACCCAAAGATGAAATACGCCCTCGTCGTTCTCGATTCCCCCTCGTCAGGCACCGCCAGCGCAACTGCGGCTCGCTTCGCTGAGGCGCTTATCTCACGAGGCCACGAACTGAGCCAGGTTTTTTTCTTTGATGCCGGGGCTGATACCGGGTTGTCCTCGCGGGTAGCCATGCAGGGTGAGCTGGACACGGTAGGGTTGTGGCGCTCAGTCGCAGCCACCCACGGGGTGGAACTCGTGGTTTGCGTGGCTTCAGCGCTTAGGCGTGGGGTCATCGATGTCACCGAGGCGCAACGGCACGAGAAGCCCGGCTCAACGCTGGATGAGGCATTTTCCATAGGCGGCCTTGGGCGCCTGGTGGAAGCGAGCGCCGAGGCGGACCGACTGGT
>Ga0213866_10002048_pt1 | contig 14556 bp, 2 predicted proteins | sample PICome_11_FD_160079 | JGI IMG/M metagenome (GOLD analysis project Ga0213866, IMG submission 160079) | Coastal seawater microbial communities near Pivers Island, North Carolina, United States - PICO284 | ecosystem: Environmental > Aquatic > Marine > Coastal | place: USA: North Carolina...
TTTTCAGTTGTAATACAATTAGGATCGGTTGTAAATGTGGGAGTTGGTGTGTATGTGACTAACGATGAAATTGAAAATGATTGTAAAACCATTCGGTAATTTGGTTTACCGTTACACCCACCTAATAGTCCACCAAACATTAAATACTTTATATTTTCAAAATCATTAGATGCCTTTACAATACCAACACTATGATCAGCACTATACGAATAAAATGGACAACATACGCAACCCGGCCAGGAATGACTGATCGCAGAATGCTCTGATAAATTTTGTTTATCACTTGCGTACAAAGTAGGTTTATTTGTTTCTGTGTTTCTTGCACCACCCGCAGTTCCAAAACCAACACCAATTGGTACAAAGTGAATATTTAACAAAGAATCTTTTTTAATACTAATTGGTTTTTTAAAAGCAATTATAAACTGATATGAAAAACCACCACTACCACCTGGAATATAAAAGTTGGGAAAGTTTGCAATATCTACATCATTTGAGTAAACAAAATTGTATTCTCCTGTGTATGGATTTTTTTTAATGTAATCGTTCTTTTCCGGATTTACCGCATACTCCATTTTTTCTTTTTCAATTCCCACCAATTTTGTACGTTGATTGTAAATACCAGATTCATCGAAATCAATATTATCAATTGTTATCTGAGTAAGATATTCATCGTCTGAATATTCAGGTTCTTCGTCTTCAACTTTAATTGGAGTTTTAGTGGGAGTTGGAGTTGGTGTCTCGGAAGATTCTTCTACATCTGGAAACTCGTTTAATTCTTCTTCATTCTCGGTTTCTTCAGTATGTGAAGTAAACAATGTTAATTGGTTTTCAAATGCGTTTTCGGATTCTAATTTTCCGTGGAAAATATCATTCGTTGGTGAAACATATAATATTTCATTGTCTATTATTTTACCAGTCGTTGTTACTTTTCCATAAACAGTTGTACCATTTAAAGTAAAATTTATTCCGTAACTTCTTGGAATTCCATCCAAATCCAAATCATGAAAACAAAGACGTCCACCTACTTCAAAAAACTGAACACTTAATCCATTTACTGCTTTTCGTGTTTTTCCATCTCCATAAGTTGAAATTGAATTGGCAAAATCAGAACACACAGATGCATTGATTGAACCAAATGAAAAAAATCTTGATTCTGTTTTATTATTAGAATTTAATTTTATTTCTTTCATTATCAATTACATGGATCTGCATATGCTTTTGTTAAATATAAATTTGTATTACTTTTAAAATCAATCTCACGAAGGTCTATTGGACCACCTGCAAATTCTTCTGCTGAATGCTTTCCACGAAATATTGTAAAACGAGATTGTGTAAATATAGGTCCTTGTGATGTGCAAAATCGTGAATGTTGAAAGTTTTTACCATTAAATTCTGTAAATTTTGCCATCGGGTCTTCTGGAGTCCAATCAGCAATAAACGTTGCGGTTGCTTCATCACCAAGCAAAGATTTACCACCAATAAAATGATCACGCACTTCTCCGTCAGATAAAAAATACCCACCCATATTTTGTATATCTGAGTATAATGATTCATCTTTTCCATCGTTTTTGTAATTTTGACCTACATCTAGATGGGAAATACTTGGCAAATTTATTCCACCACGATACCATCCTTTTATAATATCACCACCTGCATCTTCTGCTAAATAATGAAATTCAGTCCATACTCCAGTCTTTGGATTAAGAATTGCAAACGCATCATAATCTGATTTAGCACTATATGTTGCTTCATTTGTAACTTTTCTGAAATTTTCATGCACATTTCCATCTGGAAATACTTCATTTAACCAACCAATATTATCATCAGCAACTATGTTTCCGATTGTCCACTCGTCTCTACCACTACCCGAAGTTGAAGCAGGGACAATAAAATCTTCTTCACTTATACCTCCAGCATCGGCGTCAGGCCATGATGTTTCTTGGATTACAATCGATGCAGATGCAGATTGAGAATAAGATGCTGATACTGAAGGTGTTGGTGATGGAATTGGTTCTTCACACGTACTTAATTCATTCGGTACATTATATACTTCATCTAAAGTATATAATAAGGTTTTTGAAATGCGTAAATCTTGAATATATCCCTGCATAGAATGTGACTTTGATGTGGGCTCTGCACCTATTGTTAATTTATCGGTTGGCAGTGAACTCACCGAGTCAGTAAATTTTGCATTTGCTACCGGATTGCCATTAATATATAAAATACAGTTTCCGTTTACATCCAAGGCAAACGCAATATGATACCATTCATTTAATACTAACGATGTGTCTGAAACACATTCCAATCTCCAACTACCAGGCGTAGATTTACCGATATAAACTCCAGGTTTAAGATTATACACGGCAAATAAAAATCCAGTGTGACCCGTACTACCTATATTGGCAAGAATAGTTTGTGATTCGGATTTAGTCAAATGAATCCACATTTCTATGGTATATGAGTTTCCTAGTCCCGAATGCAAGTATTTAAATGTACTTCTATCCCCAATAACACAATCTCCACCATTAAAATACAAACTACTTTCACTCATAATTGGGTTTTCTGTAGAGTGCTTTACATCTCCATTACTCGTTATTACATGAGCATTATTTGATTCATCTTCAATTGCATCGGATTCGTTTGTTGTATTACTTTGAATATTTAATTCTACATCATTGCAGAATGGTTTTAATCTATAATTATACGATTCGGAAGGTGATGCAGAGTGTGAGTATGATGCCGACACAGATGGTGTTGGTGTAGGTGGTAAAATTTGAAGATATACAGTGGAATCTAAATCTAAATTTTCAGTTGGACATGATCCCCACCTTGGATGTTTTGAAATGCTTGTTTCTATTCCAGAACCGGTGGCAAAGAATTCATCGGGTTCTGTGATTTTTTCAACGCACCAATTTCTTAAATTTATTTTTTGAAGAGACGATGTATTTCTAAAAGTTCCAAGCATCCTTATCGCAGATTTGGTATTCCATCCGTTTATATCTGATAAATCAGTAAGTTTCTGACAGTTTGAGAATAAATTATCTAACCATTGAAAGTGGGATACATTTAAATAATTTAAACCAATTATTTTTTCTAAATTAATACACCCTAAAAACACAGAATACAGATATCGTGACCAAGAATGTTCTGTGTTAAGGAATACAACATTACTTATATCTATTTCGGTTAATGTCTGACAATCATCAAACATCTTGGACATTGATTTTGCAAAAAATACTCTTAAAAATGAAAGATCAACTGAACTTAATTTTCTACAATTCCGAAACGTATCGGCAAGATGAACTGAGTTTGGAATTTTTCTAAATTCTACATATGCATTCGGTGCAAACTGATTTTCCGGATAAATATTAATTGTAGTTTTATCTGGAAACTTAATTTCAGTCAATCCGGTACACCAACCAAATGTATTGTATAAAGATTTACAAGTTTCAAGTCTACATCCTTTGAATGATACCTTCTCTAAAACATAGCAATCATAGAACATATTTGATGCGGACGTTAACCAACCGAATGTGTGATGTAATCCAGTATTATTTATGTGATTTATCGGAATTTGTGCGGGATGTATTAAGTTTTGAGGTTCATAAAAATAAACATTTCTTAGATTAACACATTTATAAAACATCTCTTCTGCGGTTCTTTGAGTGTCCGAGTGAAATTGTAATGATTGTTTGTTAGTCTGTCCCGACGAAAAAGCAGAATATGTCGCACATCCTGACATATCAGCAGTTACTAATTGTTCGCAATGATAAAACATTCTATCAAATGATTTAATATTATTAGTAACATCATGTACCAATGCATACTTTATTCCATTTGAAGTATTATCTTTGGGTCTAAATGATATATGAGTTATATTACCTTGTATTACAACATTTGAAAAATTTGACTCTTGTGATTTACTGTATACAATATTTGTATTTGCCGAATCAATAATTTCTGGTTCTTCGTTTGGATTCCAATATATTTTTAAATTCGCATCGTGAGTAACCTCAAATTCAAATTCCTTTTTATCATCCACGAATTCAAGTAAAATAGTTGCAACTGGTGCTTTTGAAGATAAACTTATAATTCCACGTGTATTCAATTGTACAAGTTTCGGTTTTTTCTCTTCAGAAATTGTTGTATTACTGCCTAGTGTAAATGCACCTAGATTCCCAACTCGCAAAGTAGATAAATCAAATGGATATTCACCTCCAGTATCTAATTTTATGTGTGTTACAAAAGGAGATATATTACAAGTATTTAAATCTAAATTATTTTGATTACACTCAATATAAGTTGCAGATGAAAAATCTGATTCGTTTTCAAATGATTGTAGTCCGAGGTTGATGTATTGGATTTTATTTTCACCAAGTTTAAAATTTGAAATCTGCGTACCAGTAAATGCACTCGTTGCCGATTCACATCTCGACAAATTCCAATTACTTAAATTTTGATTGAAAGAATCAGCTCTTTCAAACATACCAACAATGTTCGTCGCATTTGCCATATTCCATGAAGATATATTTTTGTTAAAATCGTGGGCATAGAAAAACATACGCAAAAATTCTAATCCGTTTGAAACATTCCAGTTTTCCAATCCAGTGATGTTGTTATTTATCACACTATTAAACATACCATTAAAATTGACTACATTTGATACATCATATTCACTCATATCAATCGTTTCGTTTCCACCACGTGAGACCCCATCGGAATCTATATAACTAAAACAATATTCTGCTGATATTGTACAACTGAAATCTAATTGCTTAAATAGTTCCGCACTTGGTAATTTCTTCGTACCATGAAACATAGAATTCTTATTTGATATATTTTTAAAAGTGGATGTACCAATTAATTCATCGATATTTGCAATACATGACTCAGAGAACAATTTACCTGAATAAATTTCATTTTTTAGTAATTCATCTAAATCAAAATTATCTGGAACTTTTACCAAAACTTCACCACGATTATCACTACCAGCATTCATACTATAAAATGGTGACCAATTTAAACCAGGCCCCATAATAGGTCTTTTTAACGTAGTTTTATTTGCATATTGATGTTCTGAATTTCCCCAATAATTAAATGAAAAATTTGTAAAATCGGCATTTGTATAATCAATTTCCGTTATACTATCTAATTTATACGTATAATTGTTAGTTGAAGCAAAAAATCCAGTTAAATTTAAAGCATCACCACGATTTACAATTTTTGTGACAGCATTTTTTAAATCTTCATTATCATCGTAATTTTCATAAGTTGTATCAGATAACCATGCGTAATTTTTATTTACTATAGAGTTTTTATTTATTATACCTTCTACACAGGTAATAGGACCTTTTATTTTTACCACTTTTGGTTCTGAGATAACCGATCCATAGTCAACTGCTACAAAATTTATACTTGAATCAGATAAACTTCCAGTATCAGGTACGGTAGATATAGTTTGCTCACCTTCACCGTCATCCCAATCTATTGTGAATGAATCTTTCGCACACCTTACTCCAAAATTTATCTTACTTACTCCGGAAATTGTAATATCTAATTCCGAATAAAATTCAATTTCACTTTTTGGTTTAATCTTTTTATGTTCCGGCATACCAGAATCCTCAAAGATTTCGTCGATAGATTCTTTTGAAATATTTCCATATTGTGACATTTCCCACGAAGAAAAGTCTTGATTTAAATTAGAACAACCTTTAAACATTTTACTTATACCACTTACAGTTCCTCCAGTATCTCGTTTTACAAATTTAATAGGAAGTGACCAAGATGCCAATGATTTATTAAATGATTTTGCATTCTCAAACATATTAACCATTATTAATCGATCCATTGGTCTTATATTGTTAACTTGCGTTGCCCCACCAAAAGAACAGGATATGTCAACACTATTTTGAAGTCCGTTGAAAATTCGTTTACCCCAATTATTAATATTTGCATTAAATGATGTTGCATTTGCAAACATAGAGCTAAAATTAATGATCCGTTGACCTAAATTAATTCTTTTGCGTATCGTAAAATCATCTCCACCAAATAATTTCCATTGACCAAGTCCGTATCCTTCAAAAGATTTAGCACCGTTAAACATATGTGAAAAGACTAATCCATTTGATACATCCCATCTTCCCAAATTTTGATTAAAACTTTCTGCATTTTGAAACCAATAAGAAAAACCTATAACTCTAGATACATCCCAATTTTTAATTGACGAATCGTTAAATTTCTTACAATTAGCAAACAGATTAAACACATGGAAAAATGAGAATTCAGTTCTTGGTTCTAAAAAGTTGTTTTTTAATTTTATTTTTTCTAAATTGTGTCTGCCGTTAAACAAATTAGATACCGAATTTATTGACGTATGTGGGTATCCGATTATACTAATTTTAGGAAATATTATTGATTTACATCTGTCACCAGAACTATAACTGTAATAAAACATATAATCTGCATTCTCAAGTTTTGATTCCATTTCAGGAAAATTAATTTCAGTTATTCTAGAATTCTGAAACATTGATCGGGCAGATAACAAACTTCTCGCAGTAAAATTGGGAGCAGATAATTTGTAACAGGCTACACCCTCGAACATTGCTTTGGCATTTCGTAGACCATTAAATGTTCCATTTATAATTGTTTCTGCATTTATTGATTTAACGTAATAATAATAGTCACTTATGACAAAAGCACGGACGGCCGTCAGAATTGAATCTGTTTCCTTAAATTTTATTGTTTTAATTACTGCATCTTTAAACATATAATTTATATCAAATAACTTATATGAATTTTCAATTTCAATATGATCAAAACGAGTAAGTGTAGCAAGAGAGTAGTATGCAGTTCTGCACTCTGGAATAATTAATTTTAAGTGAGGTAGATCTTCGTTACTCGATCTTTTTGCCCCCTGTATATTAAAACGTGCAAAAAGATGAATAATTGTTTTTGCATTTTCGAAGTTTAATTCGATTTGTGAAGGAATTTCTTCGTTTAAACCTGCTCCCCATACTTGGTCATTTGCAAGAGCAAACATCATCTTTGCATCTATTGTATTTTTTATTACTTCTTTAATTGCAGGAATTTGAAATAAAGAGTAATTTACAATAAGTTGTGAGCTTAAAAACATCTTGCTACTTGATTTTACATTTGAAGCATCCCAGTTATTTATGTCTATATGTGTACCTACTAATTTTGCAAACATATTATTTGCACTTGTAATTGAACTCATTCCACGAATTACAATTCTTTTTAGGTCTGAGTTAAAATCACTTCCATTATGTCCGAAAATATTACTAACAAGATTATATTTTGTATTGCTACCGGCAGAACTGGTATAATCTTCATACCAATCGTAATTCACGTAAGTGTTATCGGCATCATAATCACCATATTTTGCTATACCGTATCCATCTTCCAAAAAGTCATAATTTTCTAAAGGTAACAATTTATACACATCAGTTGTACTAAATGAAATTTGTTTTAAGTCACCTTTTATTTTTATTATTCCTGAATTTGACTTGATATTTTTTACTAACAACTCACTGTCTGATGTTTTGTTATACGTTTCCCATCCTTCACCAAGTCCCCAATCAATTTGAATTCCACCATCTCCAATTGAAACTGGAAGACGCAATGTGTTATCCTCGTCGTTTGTATTTGTTAAAATCGCGTGCTCAAGAAAGATTATATCATCAGGACATTCAGAACTACCCCAATTAGGTAATCTGTCGTCTGTCAAATCACTATTTTCATTAAAACCTATTCTCGATTCAATCGCATTAGCACACCACATATATAAATTTTCATCAAAATTAGAATCTTTAAACATATAATCTGCATATTTTAAATTCTTTACATCAAAAACATCAATTCCACTAAACTCATTCGGAGCATAACTAAAAAAAGTTCCTTCAAACATTCCAATTACACTTATGAGTTTAGATGTATTCCAATTAAAAATGTGGCGGAAATTTTGGATACCCTTGAACATATAATTTGCAGTTGTTAATTCACTTGCATTCCAATTGTGGGAAAATTTTGGGTTCGTGACTTGTGTATTTTCAAAAAAGTGTGACATATCAAGCACACTTGTCAAATTCATAGGAACATCAAAAGTTCCCAACCATTTTTGATTTTGTAAAAATCCAACTGCGTGTGTTACTTTTTCAGTATTTAAAGCATTTCCAACAATCTCTAAAACATCGGTAATGACTTTCGTATCACTATCACCACCAGTTATTGCGTACCAATGTGAACCAACTGACCCATCACAACCTAGCATTCCATTTATCTTTGTAAGATTTATGGTATTTGCTTTTGAAAATGTATGACTTAATATATCACGTTCTACAGCATTTACACCATAATACATTTCTGTCATATCTGTTACATTTTCAAATGTAGGTGGTTCACTGTCTTTCCAACCAAGATACTGAATATCAATTTGATTTTTAAAGAACCCATTTAAACTTTTTATTTTAGGTAATGTTCCCATTGCATTGACCATAGATCCAATAAAACGAGTTGGTAAAGAACTTGGTCTATTTTGAAAACCAAACATATAATTTGCACTTTCGAGATTATCGAAGTTCCAATCATCTCCAAATATAAACACTCTAAAGTTTGGCATTTCCGCAAACATACTATCTGCATTTGTAATTTTTCGGGTGTTAAATTTTTGTCCGTTTATGTTACTGAGATTTGTTCCACGGAACATTGAAGTTGAATACAATAAATTTTCACCTGTAAAATCTGCTAAATCTACTGAAGTAAGATTTGAACAATTTTCAAACATTGCGGTTGCATCATACACATTTTCTGTATTTTTGAAATTTTCAAGTGAAATCTCTGTTAATGCATCACATCCATAAAATAAGGTTCTAAACGAATCTATGTTTGTACAATCGAGTTCAGATGGCCATATAATAGAACTCAGATTAGTACATTTTGAAAAATTTAAGTATTCTATATTGGACAATATTGCGTTTGATAAATCTATTTCCTGCAAAGACTTGTAGTTTCCACAATTAAATTGTATTAATGAATCTCCTCGTTTTACTTTAATCTTATTTGGTGAAGTAAATAATGTACTTGGAAATTCTGGTCCCGTTTCACCAACTACGTCTTCTATATTTTCTAGTTTACAAGGTGCATCTGGTAATGCCAAACGAACTTTATAGTTGGAATCAGAAGGAATATTATCAGTTTTGGTTGGATACAATGCTGAAATGGTTTCAGCAGTAGTATTGTTTGCAAAATTGTTTAATGATTCTTCTATATTTTCAACGGTAAATACCTGAGGATCATCTTCACCCCAAGTTACTGTTAAATCGTATCCAGTTGAATCGGATTCTGTAAATGAAGTAGTAAATGGGATCACCAATGGAGCAGTAAGTGAAGTTGTATTAAAATAAAAATCTATATAGTTATTACAAGTTCCCCAACTTGGTATGTTTTCTGAATTTAGAGAAGAATCAGTTGAAAAGTTAGATTGCTCATTCAACGATGAAACACACCATTCACTTAAATCAGAATTAAATACAGACGCACCATTGAACATTCCAGACATATCGGTGACATTTTCTACATTCCAATTTGATAAATCTTGATTAAAAGAAGTTGCACCACTAAAAAGATTTTTCATTGATGTAATGTGAGTTGTATTCCATCCAGATATATCTTGATTAAAATTAGTTGCTCCTTTGAATGCACCATCTAGTTCTGTTACATTTTCACTAATTTTGTTGACTTGAGTAACTTTAGATTGCCCAGAATCTGCTCCTTCAGATTCTCCCCATCCAGTTACTCCATAAATCTTAATAATGTAATTGTCCGCAGAACTTTCGTATCTATGTGCAAGTTTTTTAAATCCATCACGAAAATCAAATGATTCTTGTGTACCATCTCCCCAATCTATAATTCCCTTTCCTTTAAGCATGACACTATAATCATAAGGTGCAGTTATATCACTTATGGTGTATGATAAATCTATATCTTTAGGTGAATTCTTGTTTTCACCTTCATGTATTTGGATTGTAGAAGTTCTTGGGTAAATTCTTAAATCATTTTTATTTCCATATACTAAATCAAGTGAGTATATGCTTGTCATACCACCTACAACAGGTTCATCTTTTGATAATGATACTTTCTCACGAAAACTCCATGATACCGATGAATTTTCTGATGATACCAATCTTTCATATTTAGAAATAAAACCACCTGTGTGATTATCTAAAGCATATACATCATAGTTTACATCCATTGAAACAGATGTCCCGAATCCTTTTGGAAAATAACAAATTGCAAAACAAGAAACAGGTCTATCAAATGCTTCTGTATATCGTATTCCGTGTGTTATTCTTATGTCATCTATGTAACAACTTTGTCCGGCAACAAAAGTATTTGATGAATTTTTCAATCCAACAAACGATAAATAAGTTCCTGCATCTGAGTTTATTATTCTCTGAGCATACTCAATTGTATTATCTGATAATTGCTGAACCCCATTTACATATAAATTTAAAGTTCTTGTATTTTCTGTAATTCCTTCTGACGAACTTTTTGGATTGTTTTCATGTACTATTGCAATATGATTCCATGCAGTATTATCAAATTCATTGTTTGATTGTTTGTTGAATTCATATGAAGAATTTTTGTATAAAAAAGTAAATTTGTTTGATGTTGTGTTGAATGTCAGTTTCCATGCATTTGCACTGCTATCAGGTGATTCAGAACCATCGTTTGTTCCTACTATAAATTGTTCTGTGTCACCATTTGAGTTTTGAGAACGATACCAAAATTCTATTGTTAAATCATCATCGTTAAGCAAATATGAGGGTTGTTCTTGTAGTGAAATATCTCCCAATGTTGCATTATCTGTACCACCACCTTGACCAACTTTAATATAACTTTTTGCATACGGAGCAGAATGTAATAACAATCCATCATTATCACCATGAGTTACTTCTGAATATGTAAGTGAGTTATTGTGATCATCCCAAAACAAAGGAGAACCACGATTTATTAAATTTTCTTGAGATGGAAGTTCCGATTGAATATGAACCGAAACATCATCACAATCAAAATGTACACCTGGTGAACTTCCCACTTCCATTGCTTTAACCGCAGGAGCAGTATTTGGCATAATTCTGTTTATTAATTGATGTTGACCTCCTTGAATTGATGTTATGTCTGTATATGTTAATGATACATCAAAAATTACGGTACATCCGTCTTTTGCAGTAGGTTCTGCGTTTGGATCAGTTTCATCAAAATAGTTAGGACAACCAATTGTTAAATAAGTTCTTCCTTTATCAATTTGATTTTGGGAATCTTTTTGATTTCTAAAATCAAGTGTTTCTCCCATACGGGTGTCCGCAGATAAATAATAAGCACAAGTAAACGGAGGAAGTTCTCCCTCTTCATAATATGATCCTAGATCATCGTTGATACCCCATCCACATCCAGCAGTTTTGGGTGACTCATCTTTATAGTCAGAATCTCCATTTTTGTATGCGTTGTGAAAATCATACCATTGCGTTTCATCACTTGCCCAATAAGGAATTGTACTTTGTGGTAATGAAATTGTTTGTATAAATTTCCAAGGATTTGGTTGTGTTCCGTCTGGATCAGTTAAAGAATCTGATTGATTCATCACATAATGCTGAACCACACCCGTTGAAATAGGTGCCCCGTAAGAAACAATAGCATTGGGTGCCCCGACAAATAAATTAAGACCATCACGACAAACTAAACTTCGTCCCCATTCAGAATTAAAATCTTCTCCGTTTAGTGGTTTTATTAAATCAACCGGAACAATTTTACTTAAAGGAATTGCAGTTTCATAATTAGTTAATGTAGATAATTTTTCTAAACTATAAACTTTAATAAAATTGAAACGATAGTCACTAGCAAAAAGTAAATCTTCGTGTATTTCTAAAACAGGTTCTACACCAAATTCAAAATCTTCAATTACAGTATAAAACTTGTATCCAGGATCATTTGTTTCGTCTCCTTCGTATTTTTTGTAAATGAATATTTTAGCAGATAGATTTTGTTCAATTAATTCATCTGCTTTTGGTCTACTATAAAATGCTGATACCGCAAGATAATCTCCGTATATCGCAACTGACTCTTTTCCGAACTCCAAATCATGTGGCACAGATTCTTCGTCTCTGTTTGTAAACACAGGTGGAAGCACTATATCATATTCACTATAATCTAATTTGTCTGCAAACGAATAAATTTTTACATATCCTATATTCTTTTCCACCGGAGTAGTTGCATCTCCAGACTTGTGAAAAAAGTTTTTAATCTTAGCATTTGGAACAGATGCTACAATTGTTTCTAAATAAGTGTCAATTGCAGAACCCTTTTCACCAAAATGCACAAGTGTATCATCTACAATTTCACTTATTTCAATTTCTACATCGTCGGTGTTGCTTGGTCCAACCAAGTCATCAAGTTCTTCGGATTCATCATCTCCAAATGTTCCACCACCTTCTTCTACTTTACAATCTAATTTTAAAATTTCACGGAAACTTGGTCCCATGTATGGACTTTTTTGAAATGTATTTGAAATGTGAAACTCTGGTTGGTGTTTATCTAAAAACAATCCAGTTTTCATTCCGTTTAAAAACAATTGTACATCTTCTTTTGTAATATTGCCGTCAGGTTTTGATTCCTGCACTCCTGTAAAATCTCCAATTTTATAGTCCATCTTTTTATCCACATCCTCCTTGTAATTCGTATCGTTCTACTTCGCAAGTTTCATCCCATATCCTAACATCTGCGATTTTTATATCGTTTGATATTTCTGTGTTTTTTCTCCAATTATCTTTTTTGACACGAAATACTAAAGTTCCTAAATTAGTTTTAAGTTCTCCGTCACCATTTGCAGTAGTATCTATAAAACCAATCACAGATTTATTGTTTCTTGGTTCAGTTCCATCGGTACGCATTGCGTAATCATAATAATAGTTTAAAGTTTTATTTCCAAGTGTATCTTGATACTGTTCATCGATTAATGTTTGTTTCTCTGATGTGTTTAATGATAAACCTGTATCTGCTTCTGATGTTGGAACAAACTCTATATTATCAAATACTAATTCCACTGCTTTTATTCTATTTTCTCCGGCATAATTTTCGTTTGTATGAACCGCAGCCGTTGCATCAAATGATACCAACAAATCTCCGGCTGTGTCACCTTCAGCATCTACATCAACGATAATAGCATCCGCATCACCACCACGTGGAACATCTCCGTTTATAGTATGCACAACGGTGTCTGCTTGCAAAGAGGGAAGATGTTGTATATCACTTGATAAATTTGCCAACTGACCAAGTGCATTTTTTGAATCGTACCAATTAGTAAACTTAGTACATTCGTTTTCAGAACTATCTGATTCTGATGCAAGTGGTTTTCCTTGTAACACCCACGATTGATGTGCAGAATAAATATTAATATCATTCAAGTCAAATGATCCTGTCTCGGTAAAGTCTCCACAATCCATCTTTGGAAGAAATTTAATTTCTTCTGATAAATTTGGAAGTTGACCTAATGCATTTTTTGAAGCATACCAGTTTTTAAATTGTATAAGTTCTGCTTTGTCAGAATCATCCTCAGATGCAAGTGGTTTTCCTTGTAGCACCCATGATTGGTGTGCAGAATAAATATTAATATCATTTAAGTCAAATGATCCTGTATCGGTGTAATCGTCATGACAACAAAAATTCATTTTAATTTTCCCTTTTTATTATTCACAATGTGATCCTTTTGGATTTCCTTCCCCAAATTTTATTTTTGGTCCATCGTTTGCTTTTTGAAAATAAAACTCATTAATCAACGAAGGTTTATTTGTATTGGTTGTTGAAATTCTATTTACACTCCAATAAAATACTCGTTCAGCACCATTCCATTCTTTGTCATCTTTATTTTCAATCTTCGCATCCGTGAGTGATATATCCGTTGAATCTTTTGGCACATACATACTTGAAGTTCCTCCTACATTCAACACAAGCAACGTTTGTTGTCCAGCATCGAGATCATAGTTTTCAGTATCATTACATTTTAAAACCATTTCACTAGGGAAGTTATACGCAGTTGCAAGTGCTTCGGTGTATCCATCTTGTCCATACACCGGTTTTGTATCACTTTTTACAAGCATAATGTGAGATGTATCTCCCAACTCGGACGCATCAATTTCTGCTTCTATCGCAGTTGCAAATCCATCTTCGATAATTTTAAATTTAGTGTAATCAAATTCCACTACTACTTGAACAAACAATCCATCACCATCTTTTTGAATGCTCGTATTATCTAGTTGCTCATGTGTTACACCATCCGGAAGAGTAGTATATGGAAGCACATTCAATGGAGCAGGAGGATCAATCAAGAAAGTTCCTCCTCCATCTAAATTGATTGGGTCGGGACAAGGTCCACTACAAAATCCAAGTGCCATATTAAAATTTGCCACATTATCAAAATCAATTCTCATAGTTTCTGCTTCTGCTCCTTGTACTTCATAAAATGCAGAATGTCTTGAATCAGAT
>Ga0213866_10002049_pt1 | contig 14554 bp, 9 predicted proteins | sample PICome_11_FD_160079 | JGI IMG/M metagenome (GOLD analysis project Ga0213866, IMG submission 160079) | Coastal seawater microbial communities near Pivers Island, North Carolina, United States - PICO284 | ecosystem: Environmental > Aquatic > Marine > Coastal | place: USA: North Carolina...
ATGTAATCATGCATTTCCTGCCAATCGGCAGGATTTTTAATTGCTACCGTAAAATTTTGAGGTTCATTGACGGGAATGTCACTAATAACGACTACTCGTCCAGATTTTAATACTTCTGTATGCATTAGAGCATTGTCTCCCTTACTACTCTATATGTAACGATACCAGTAACTCCTGTTTCTGGTGTCCATAGTAATTTACAAACACCAGCACTAATTGTCGCACCTACAGAAACTAATAGATCATTATTAAACATGATTGCATACTCTTGAGAATATGCTGTTGTTCCGTCGTTGATTACAAGAACTTTTTGTGACTGAATATCACTGCCATATTGGAACCATAATGTGTATTCTGCAGTTTTAAAGTCATCAGTAGCAATAGTCCAAGAAGCATCTCCATCAATCGTTACACCTGCTGTTGCTGAGAAATTTCCATTTGCAGTATAAACACCATAAACATTTTCAACTTGTAATGGTGTTCTTGGATTAGTTGTTCCCAATCCAACATGTTCTGCTGTTGTATGAATACCAGATTTGATTTGATCATTTTTGAAAAATCCAGATGCAGCATCAATACCAGTGAGTTGAGAACCATCACCAACAAATGAAGTTGCGGTAATAATACCAGTAATATCAACATTACCAGTTCCAGTAATATCATTACTATTAAGATCCAAATTACCACCAAGTTGTGGTGTTGTATCTTCTAAAACTTCTAGAATTCCAGTGTCAGTTCCAGTAATTGTACAAATACCATTAGAAATTGCACTTACTGAAAGGTTAGAACCAAAGTTAATCGTTGACGCAACACCAACTAATAAATCATTGTTTTGTATTTCAACTCCAGATCCAACAGCAGTGATTCCTGTAAGACCAGATCCATCTCCAACAAAGGTTGCTGCAGTAATAATACCAGATGTATTTAAATTATATGACCCATTTGTTAGACCTGTGGCATTGCCAGTTAGATTCCCTATAAATGTTGTCGCAGATAAAATGCCAACAACACTTGCACCAACTCCAGTAGTTGCAAATTTAACATTGTTATTATAATATAAATCAACAGAACCATCTACATTAAATACTCCCATTGTACCTGAGGAGTATTTGCCAAGAGTAATTGATGGATTTGCTCTAAGTTCCAATCCACCATTACCAGTTTCTTGAATTCTACTTAAAGATCCAGTATGAGAAATTTGTAGATCATTTCCATTACCAAAGTATAGTATATCATTATCACCAAGAGAAACGTTAGATTGGAATGTAACATTGTTTGAAAATGTAGATACTCCAGTGATATCTAATCCTGTCGCACTAATGATGCCAACATTGGATAATTTTCCAGTAGATGGATTATATTGAATTTTTTGTGCTAAGTCATATCTTGCATATGTATGCCCACCTTGAGTTGGATCAAGGAACAACGCAATACTATAATCATCACTATTGGATACTCCAGCAGTATAAATTTTATGTTGTCCAACTAAATCACCATCAAATCCAGATGCTGTTACAACCCCAGTATATTGAGCAGAACCATCAGAAGTTAAAGTTAATGATGTGCCAATTCTAATTTCATCATTATTTCCATCAATGGTTATACTTGAAGAACCAACTGTAAGAATTCCAGTAATTCTTGCATCTCCATTGACCCAAAGTTGAGTTCCTGCAGCACCTACGGAACCAATTTCGGTTTGGAATCTTGGATTAGTTGTTCCTAAACCAACATGAGATGCTGTTGTATGAATTCCTGCGTTTGTTTGATCATTATCAAAATAACCAGTTCCACTACCTCCCCCAGAGGCATTGATTGTGGTTATACCACTAAATGTAGTGATAGTAACATTTGAACCTGCTTTAATTAGTGTCGTAATTCCTGTAAGTTCAGAACCATCACCAATAAATTTCGTAGCAGTTACAATTCCAGTTCCATAAATTCCATATCCAGATAGGTCTAAGTATCCACCTAAATTTGGTGATGGATCACCACTAACATCAGATAATCCACCAGAATCAATATACGCTGTAACTAAACCAGAATTTCCATCAAGGGTAACTCCAAGACCAACAAAATCAATTGTTTTAATTCTGGAAGGTGTTCCACTTGCAATTCCAGATTTTCTTACTGTAATTCCAAGAATTCCAGAATTTCCTGCTCCAACAGCTACTACAGAATGTCCAATAACCTCTATTTCTTCACCACCAAATGCTGCAGCAAATAAAGTAATTGAACGACCACCAGAATTGATAACATATCACCTTGTGTGAGTTTTACACCATCAAGGTATACACTTGTCAAAGCATAATCAGTTTCATCAAGAACAAATCCAAAATCACCTGATGAAGGAACTAATGTTTGTGATGCAACTAAAGTATATCTAACACTTTCTCTTGATTTTGGTATGGTTTCCCAATCCCATCCATCACCAGTAGATATAATATATTGACCACTAACTCCCGAAGTATTTGCAGATGATACAAGAGCACCACTAATCGCAACATCACCAGAAACATCTAAGGTATATTCTGGACTATCGGTATTAATACCAACCCTAGTGGTATTATCGTCTGCATATACTAGACTATCAGCAACTTCCAATCCATTGCGAACTACAAAATTCTTATTAATTCCCATTAGATCTCCTGAGGTTCACTATCCCCTCTATACTTTTACTATATGATATTTATATGACATTAAATGGGAGAGAGACCTATAGGTTATGTGGAACTATATGATAAAGATCCGTCACAATTAGTAGCTGTTCTTGTTATACTATTTGAGTATAAAGTTTGCAGATGTTCATCTCTAATTTTATTGTATAAATCTTGTAATGTTGGAGCCCATGATGGTTCATTTTTAAATCTATTATAGAAATATTGAACTTCATCGATACGAGGACCTCTGTTTATTCGTTGCCAATATACTAATCTAATTTGATCAACTACTTGTTGTTTTGTATAGGTCGAATAATTTACAACCCAATCAATTCTTGCTCTTCCACCAGCTCCTCTTCCACCCGAAGGTACACCACCAGGGGTTGCAGGACCAGCTCCTCTTGTTCCGCCATAACCAGCTCCACCACCTCCACCACCATAATCGGATCCATTGGGAGCAGAACTACCTTGGTCGTTACCACATGCCCCTCCGTTGCACTGGCCAGATCCCAAATAAGATCCAGAACCAGCACCACCATGTTGCCAGTTGCTATTTACGTTACAATGCGATCCACTTGAACATGTTCCCCCATTTATATTTCCAGCACCACCACCATTCCCGCCCTTGGAATAATAGGTCGTGACTGAAGGTCTTGGTCTCTCACCCAGGGGGTATGTGGATGTAACTGTGCCGCTACTACCACTACCACCATTAGCTCTATTTCCAGATCCACCAGCACCACCAGAGCCAGCTCTGTTGAGAAAGTCCCCCCCTTGTCCACCTTCACCACCTTGAGAATCTATTGTTCTACCTCCACCACCAATAGAAGTTTGTCCACCTCTGTCTGATCTTTGAAAATTTGTCCTTGAGGTCTGTCCACCACCCCCAACACTAATTGAATATTGGGTTCCAGGTGAAGTTGGCCAAGTAGCTACAGAACAACCTCCTCCTCCACCTCCACCACCAATATATCCACCACCACATCCACCACCACCAAGAGTTTTAACTGTTATGCTCGTAACACCTTGTGGGACTGTAAATGTATAGGCTCCAGGACCCCAATTTTGATTTTGTGCAACTCCACTTCCTGCTCTACTAATCTGAGAACCTCCTCCACTTGTAACACGCAAAACAATTGGAAATGATGCAAGCAGACCATCTCTATCTCTTGCAACTTGTCCATTTGAATAATAACTAATTGCATCAACTCTTCTAAGAGTCATTCCATCGAAATTTGAATTACTATAATTAGTAACACAACTTTGTGTTGTTACAGGAAAAGAAGCAGTTATTCCTCCAATATTTAAAATACCTGTCGTTGTTTCAGAAAAATTACTTGAAGCTGTAACTCTAATTCTAAGATCTGATGAAGATGTTCCGTTTGATACTGACTTTGAAGTTCCTCCACTTACAAATACTCCATTAGTAACTGTTGCAGTAACACTAACTCCAGGAGACAAACCACTTACACTATTTCCACCATTTGTAAATACTGGCTGCGATTCATGAGTAGAACTTCTATCTACATTTGTGGCACTACTAGGACTCATGCTAAAATTATCTACCGATGTATCATCAGTTGCTCTAATAGTTACAGTATCTGATGCTTGAAAACCATCATTATCGGCAACAGTAATTCCATAAGTTGTCGTTCCTCTTGGTGGTGTTAATGTTACAGATCCACTAAGTGAACTAGTATTAAATCCAGAACCACTGGTATTTACAACACTAGTAGCAAAACTTGATGACCAAGAAAGTGTAATTGATTGCCCAGTAGTAACATTAGTACTATTTGAAGAAAGATTTACTGATGGTAATAGATTAATTGTGTGACTTGCTGTTGCTGTTGCTGGATTTGATCCAGCTCCAGTTGCAGTAATACGATAAGTTTTATTGTCTGTAGTATTGTTAAGAGTTATACTTCCATTCTGTACTCCATTGGTATTAAAATCCTGTGAACTAGTACTAACTGCATTTGTAGTTTTCCAATAAAGTGTTGTTGTTGATCCACTTGAATTTGATGAACTTGAGCAACTTGATGTATCTGAAGGGCATAATGTAATAGTTGGATCTGGTGGGGTTCCTACAATGACTGTAACACTATCTGTTCTAGAACCTCTAGAATTCCTCACGGTCATTGTAAAAGTAGTTGAACCAGTTTGCAAATTAGAAACAGTTGCACTACCAGTTCTTTGACCACTAGATAATGAATTTGTGGTTATACTTGAAACATTAAAATTCGTAGTTACGGATGAATTTGTTACATAATTATAAGTATAATTTAGAACTGCAGTACCACCATCTGGAAAAACGAAAGGAACACTTCTATTTTGCGCATCTAATGTTAAAGTTGGTAGTGGTGGACTTACTGGAGATATTGTCCAATTTGCTGTTCGATTTGTTCCAAAAGAAGATGATAATGTGATCGTTGTGGTTCTGCTTTGATCATAATATGGAGCAACCATATAAACCTCAACAACATCACCTATTTGTACATTATTTAATGATGTCCCTTGCCTTGATCCAATTTTTAAATATGAGTTTGAATTTGATGTTGAAACACTCATTCCACAATCAAAATCAAACCCAGTTGCAACAAATGAAGTTGATGCAGTTGAACCTGGCTGTAAACCTCCAGAATCACCAGTTACATTTGTAAAACTAAATGAGCTTATATTACAAAATCTTTCTTTTGCAGTAACATTCCAAGTATCTGTAGTGGAACCTGCAATTCCATCTAAATCTACTACAGTACTCGTACCAGAAATAGTAAATGTTGCGGATACTGCACCTAAAGAATTTGGTGATGCTTTGACTTGTAGAGTAATTTGATCACCATTTCTAACATTATATGATGAGTTACTATAATCTCTAATAGTAACTCCATCTCTAACAACTTTGAATTTACCTTCTACTCCAGAAGCACTGCTAATAGTTGCCGTTCCTTCATCACCAAAATCGGTCATTCCCGAAAGAGTAATAGTATTACTAGTTACAATTGATTGTCTATCTACGTCAACTTGATCGTTAAATGTAAATTGATCTGGAATTGTATCGATTGGTCTTGGTCTAGTTGTGGCAGAAAAATCTTTATTCCTATTTACTAATGATAAAGAAGCTGTTGCTGTTGTGTCATATAAAGATGATGCCTGTACTCTTAATGTAATGGTGTCACCATTTTGAGTTAATCCATTATCAGATGTAAAATCTTGAATTAAGCTTCCATTTCTTTCAATTTTATATTCTCCACCAGTGATTCCAATTGGTATTGGATTGTTTCCATCTATATTCTCATCAGCACCACTAATTGTAATTGAATTTGATATATGAAATGAATCTGGTTCAACATCTGTTACTGATATAAAATCGAAGTCATCAATCGTTATATTTGCTTCTCTTGTTTGAATAACATAATCTGCTGTAAAATTACCAATTTGTACAGTAGTTGTAGTTGGAGTTAGATAAAAATTGGAAGTAGTATTGATTAATTCTAAAGTATCTCCATCAAATATAATTCCACTTCTTTCTGGGGATCCACCATTTATTTTAAGTTCTCCAGTTGGTGATACTATAAAAATATCACAACCAATAGTATTGTCAATATCATTAACTACTACAGCATTACTTATTTTTTCAGTGTTTATTTCTAAATCACTTTCATTTATGAAACTAAATGGTTCTGGATCGTCATCGATAGGTAATGTAGTTACTAACCAAGATGAACTTGGTCTAGATCCAATAGTAACACTTACCGAATATTGTTTATTATAATCTGATCTAACTAATGGACTACCAGTTATAATCTGAAGTTTAATTTTATCATTATTTCGAACAATGATTGGATTATTAGGATCATCTCCTGGTAAAAAATCACCAGGAAGTCCATATGTTTGTGTTTCATCGTCATACGGAGTTACACTGACGGAACAACCAGATCCAACAGTAGAAACTAATGCCTTATAATTGATTCCTGTAATGGTTACTTCTGTAGAAATACCAGAATCTCCAGGAATTACGTCTAATATATCTGGAAAATTAAATTCATCAGGATGTTCATCAAGATTTCCTCTCCATGAGATATTAGATCCAGGACCTTGAGCACCAATTAAAGGCATTTATTTTACCTCTCTCTTACTGATATTGTGATTGTGAATATAAGATATCAAAATCAGAAATTGGATTTCCTGTATTATTTTTTCTGATTATCACATAAGTGTATAAATCTATGCTATTCGCATTTCCACTATTTATTGTAAGTGATCCATAATATCTTGGTGACATTTGAACACTATCAATATAAACAATATTATTATAATATGGTGTTGGACCTTGCTTAGTTGTTATTGCTATAGTTAGTGAATCACCAACATTTAAGAAGTCAGTAAGAGCTACACCAGAAGAAGCAGTGAAATTAACTGCCCAATTTGCCGCAGCATCTTGTGTATAATAGTAAATTGAAGATGTGTCAAGATCAAGTTGAAGTGTTGTTGCTCCAATTCCACCGATTGTTGTTGTATTATCAATTGTAGTATTTTCAATAATTTCAAACACTCTCATAGTGCCAGTAATTTCAGCATTACCTTGGCAATATAATGCTACACCTGCTTTTGCACTATCAGTAGTACCAAAACCAACATTTGATGTTGTATGAATACCAATAGCATCTACTGCCCAAATATCAGATACATTTGTTAATCCAGATCCATCACCAGTAAATGTTCCAATAAAATATCCACTAAGTTCAAAAGCATCTTCTTGAGTTGAAATTACACCAAATGGATACCAGCTATTATCTGTTGTATAGATCCAACCAGCATTTTGTCCTTTAAGTGGACTTCCATTGAAAATAACATCACCAGGATTTCCTGCACCTTGTCCAATTAATCTAATTGAAGATGCTGGTTGTGTAATACCAACTGTATATTTTCTAGATACAGTTTCTTCACCTTGTAAAAATAGATCTGGTGTTTCAATCCCTTTATTAGATGTTACAGTTAACTTATTATTGACAAGAATTGGTCCATCAAATTGAGATAATGAAGTTTTGTTCTGTCCACCTTCAATTCTTATAGAATCTGTAACATTAACTTCAGAAGCCTTGATTACATTTAATCCAAGTTTATTTGCTGGAATTTCTCTCGTCTCTCCCTTAAATCTTGGACGTGGAGTAGAGAATACCTCTTCTTCACCATTAGTTTTAATGACTCTCTTGTTGGAAATATAAAAATCTCCATCACTATTCATACCAGTATAAACTACGAATCCACCTTCCTCAGTAATTGATTGAGACAAAACTTCTTCTGCTGCGCTTAATTCCCTATCTTGACGATCTGGGAATGCAGTAGAATAGTTTCCTGGACCATATCCAAGATATTCGAAGGTATGCCCAGAAGCACGAATGATTGAGTGTCTTCTGAGTTCAACTGGATTAGCAATAATTCTTTTTACTATTACATTAGCAGAATGCGGTCTTGCTTCAGTACCCAATAATCCTCTAAAGACTTTAACTGGATTACCAAGTGCAGATTGCTTAACTCTTACAATTTCATTATCAACTATTAAATAATCACCAATTTCAATATCATAATTATCAAAATCAGTAATATTCATATCAGAATCAACTGCTGTCATATCTGAAGCAAGTTGACATGTCAAATTACCATATTGAATAGAAATTCTACTGCTAAAACTTTCATCATCAGATACTATTTCACCACCTTTTGAGGTTAATGTTGTTGTATAGAGAGTTGGAGATCCTCCTAATAGAATTGACTGAGTTCCAATACCAACATCAATTGTTAGTTCATCAAGAGAAGATGAATCAGTTTTTTCTACTAGATAACTACCATTAAAGATTGTACTATCACCAGTAGCACCACCAATAATTACTTTATCGTTAACCTGAATTCCATGATTAGAATCCAATGTAAATGTGGCAATTCCAGTAGTTTCTGTATAATCTGATGTTAGAATTGTAAATGATTTTCCATTAATTATTGCATGTGCTAAATCTGTATTGTTTGCCCCAATTCCAGTTGTTGAACCAATTCCGATTGGGGAAGATGATACAACTCCAAATTCTCTAGTTTGACCATCTAAAATAGTGTCAATTCTATATGTTGTATTATAGTCATTAAATATCTCATTAATTCTTTCAATTGATATAGAGTCCCCAGTATTATCATATACCTTAGAAACTCTAACAACACCTGGAATATGACCACTTGCAGAAGTTGCAATACCTACAACTGAAAGTGTATTTCCTACACCATATGCGCTACCACCATCAATAATTTTTACAGAGGTCATTGTTCCTGAAGCAGAAACTTGAACTCTTGCCGTTGCATGACTTCCTGTTATTGAACCAGCAAATCCAACAAGTTGTGCATTAAATAGACTTTCTGTTGCACCGATTCCCGTTCCATAATTTACACCAGGATCTACAATTTCAACATCAATAATTCTATTCAATCCATGATCTTCGTCAGTATAAATCGTGTGTGAAGTCGCATTAGAATCTGAAGCAGAAATAATGTCAGTTACTCCAAAACCAATTCCTTGATCAGATAGTTTTGCAATAATTGTCTCTTTTGTGATACTTTTCTCTGGATCATTGACTACAACTTTTCCTATTGGGTTTGAAACAGCAAAAGAACGTGCAGGTGCTGGATCGGAATTTGGATTATCTCTATCATATTCTGGATAAAGATTATCAATTGGTTGTAGAAGTTTAATATTATTAAATGGAGAAACTGATGGTTTATTTGAAGAATTTAATAAAGTTAAATGATAAATTCCATCTTGCTCATTTTTAATATAATTTTGAATTTCTTCAGATTTGTAAATTAAATAAGTGCCATTATGCTTCTTCTTCTTAAATTTCGGTAGATTTTGATTCCTAATAGATGTATCACTAGTAAAATCTCCAGGATTTGATGTTAATGATACTTTAAATTCTTTTCTATTTTCAATAGAATCTACTATAAAAGTGCCATTAAATCCTGCATTTGTTGTTCCAGTAGTATTAAAACCACTGATAATGTTTGTAATTTCGACTTCAGATCCTGAGGTTAAACCATGTGGAACTTCTGTTCTAATGGTTGCTTTACTCGAAATAGAATCATATTCTGCATCAGCAATAAACTTAAAGTTTCTAAATTCTGTAGAATCAGAGAGAGTTTGACTATCAAAACTTAAGTATTTTTCTACTTCATTATCAGAAGCACCATCAATATTATTAGATTCTTGTAAGATAAATCCATCTACTGGTGGTCTTGCAGTAATTGGTGAATCTTTAGGTAGAACATATCTTGCTTTATAGAGACTACCTTCAAATCCTCTATCACTTGCTCTTCTTAACACAAAAGTTCTTGGAGTTGTTTCACCAAGTTCTGCAACACCTCTTGTCCATAATTGATTATAAATGCTTACATCAGTATTTCCTGTGGAAACGTTAATATACCATTGTCCAATTGTTGTATCAAATTGAACTGGATGTCCAACATTTCCAGGAGATTTATCGGAAACCCTACTTACAATACTTAAAATACCACCAGAATTGTTGATAACAACTGGAATATCATTTCTTGCATCATTTAAAGTTGCAGCAATCTTAATCTGATTTGTATTGAGAGGAGGATTTGGTGCAATTGCCGTAGTAATTGCATAATATATTTTATTCTCATCTATCCCATCAGGGAGTCCACCATTTTCACTAATAATTCGAATACTCTCCCCATTTAAGAAAGTATGATCATCACTTAAAGATAAAATATTTGATGAAATATTATTTACATTATTAGTTTGACTTACTTTATGATTTTTTTCTGATATTACTTCATTTGCAGTGCCTCCTGTATTTGGCATTACAACTTTAGAATGATAAGTTGTAGTTTCATTACCATCAGATAAAAGAACTTTCAATGCTTCATCTTTTCTGGCACCAATTCTATAACCATCGATTACAGTTGATGGTGGAATATCTTGGTTTGTTTGTCCATAGAGATATAGTTTACTTGTAGTTGCAATACCAACAGAAGTTGTAACTCCAACATCAATCCCTAAAAATTCAATTCCATCTTCTTCAGATTCAATTTCTTTTGGATTGATAATGTGAGTAATATATCCAACATCATCTCTTGGGAATGCTTCTGGTCTAAATCCTCTAGAAATCAGTGATTTTGCACCAAAGTTTGAGTTGGAGTTAGTGATAGAAGCATCACCACCAGACTCCAACAAGAAGTGATTTGCAAAACCAATTGCGAAAACAGAAACAATTTGTAAGAGAGAATTATTACTACACTTGATGTGATAGTTTTCCCACTCTGGTCTATATCTTGCTAGAGAACTTGTATGAATATTTTCGTTTCCTGATGCAAGACTTCCTTCGTATAATCCAGTGGATGTATTGTACTTAACAAATGCATTATCATCTTTTTGAAGTCCAATTCCAGTAAATTGGGCAAGAACCATGGATTTAAATCCAGTTGCCTTATTACCATCAGCATGAAGACCACACATGCCATAAACAGATCTCAGAGAGATGTTGAAGATATATGGAGATGCGGAAGTTACAGTATCAACAGAAATATTTAAAGTTGCTCCAGATGTAGATGCTGGTAATGGATTTATTGGTGGAGTAGAAACTTGATATTTGACAATTGTTGGGCTTAGAACCTCAAAAATTGCATATTGACCATCATATCCAGCATCAGAAATTCCCTGAATTCTAATCGGAGTATTTACATCTAATCCATCAATAGTATTTTCTAAAGTTACTGTGATTTCATTTGATGATATGATTCCATCTCCTGATTTAATACTGGTAATTCCTACTTCAGCTCCAGTAGATCCAACAATTCGATATTCATCAATTTTTGGTTCAATGTCAAGAGAATCTGAAGGATAATCTGGTGAAATTTCTCTTCCAGATGGACTGCCATATGCAAAACCAACCTTTTGATAATACATCTCAAGGTCAGTATTTGTATCACTGTATGTTAAGAAATCATCGTTAATCTGAACAGGATTTACACCATCAGCATATTCGAAACAAGTAAGTTTGTGGTGTGAGAAATTTGGAACAAATACATTAGTTGTATAATCTTTGTATACAATTCCAGTTGGATCTCCATCAAATATGGAGAATTGCCACATATAACACGCACCAGTTAATCTGAAAATTGCAGATCTTTCAATATTATCATTCTGTGGATCTGGTACATATTTGGGAATGATTTTAGTTTTTCTTAAATCAAGACCAACGATTGATGTTCCCCTAGGAACAATGACACCACCATAAACACTATTAAGTTTATATAATGCATTATTAGGATTGTCTAGATCAAAATTACTATTGACATCAAATGGGGGGAAAACATCAGATGATGTACCAGATCTCAATCTATAATTGTTAGGTACTTGATCATGAATCGGAATCCATCCTGGTCTATTATCTACTATATGTTCTCCAGGATAAAGTAGAATTGTAGTTTTACCAAATCTATCATTATTTTCTCCAGACTGATATGAGAATCTTGCTGCCTCGATCAGTGCTCTTTGAATTGTTTTAAATGGTCTTGCTAAAGAGTTACCTTTATTCTCAACACTATCTGTAGAATCCAAACTAGAGGGATCTACATAGAGAATTTCACCTTTGGTACTCTTTAGAAAATTATCCAGACGACTAAGACCCATTGTATTAACGCGTTAAATTCCTATAGGTCTATTTATCATTATTTTTGTAGGAGAAAAAGTTGCGTTTTAAAAATATAGCCGTAGTCAGATTCGAACTGACACTGGAGGAGTTTTAAGCTCCCTATCTCTGCCTATTGGATTATACGGCCAAGGTTGCTGTTTGCTATTTGCGAATAGCAAATGGAAGTGGAGGGAGTCGAACCCCCAACCGCGCACTAATCTGGTGCATACAGAAGGTATAAGCTTCTCGCTCTGCCAATTGAGCTACACTTCCGATAAAAAATCAACTAGGTGGTTGATATGTTGGAGGATGAAAATTACAATACTCATTGAAAGTGATTTTCATCTCTTTGTTAGTTAGTTTAGCATGTTCTGCTGCTTTTGGCAAGTTCCACTTTGCAGTGAATAACATTTCCATTGATTCTCGGGTTTCAGGACGCATTTTTCTCCATGAATTATTTTTTAAATTCTAGCAGTTGCTCTTGCATTTCTGGATCAATAGCAACCTCTTGACTAACTGGCACACACATTACAACTTTACCATCTTTACTCTCAATACGCCATACTACATGATTCCTCTCACACATGTCAATACAAAATTCCATGTGATCAGAAAATTCTTGTTCGGTGATATTTAATGGTTGATTCATTACTCTGAAAATTGATTTAAGAACCTATTTTTTGAAGTTCATATATTGATAATGAACAGCATCTCCATTGATTTGGGTGTTTCTGGTCTCATTTTATCCAAAGAGCTGTGTCATGAAAATATCCTATATGTGATGTAATATTATTTTCTTTTCCAAATTCTATAATCACATCACACACTTCTTTTACATTTGTATCATGAATAGAAATAATGCCTCCTTTTCTAATTTTTGGATACCATAGTGGTAATTCCGATTTTAATTGTTGTGGTGATAAATGGGAATCCATGAAGATAAAATCATATTTCTCATTTTCAAAATCTTTTGCAATTTCTAAAGTATCTCCATAAATTATTTCGGCTCTATCTTTTGCATTAACGTTTGGCGATTTTAATAGTTTTTCTGCACATTTTTTATAAAATGAAGAGTCTTCTAAAGTTACTTCAACAAAAGGTGGATCTCCTACTATATCCACATAGGGTTCATATTTATCAATTGTATACAATTTTTTAATTGTAGGACAATAATGAAGTAAAGCAAAAGAAGAGAATCCAATAGATGTTCCTAATTCTATACCACATTCTAATCCTAATAGATTGATAATGGGAATCAATGACATTACGTCAAAACTAGTAACATTAATTTTAGATAATTTACCATCCAAAATATTGCTTATACCTTTTAAGATTTCTATCTTATGTTCTATTTTATCTTCTATTTCCATAAAAACATTTTACGTAAAATTTTTTTGGGAATCTTTTGACTCCGATTTTTGAATTTAAAACCCAATTTCCTTCTGGAGTTCATAATAAGACAACGATCCCCACTCAAGTTTATCATTCTTCCACCCTTGATCCATACTACGATATGTGTATCCATCAAACTCCACAAAACTTTTAAGAATTGTTTCACGAATGATGGGATCTGGGTAAATTAATCCACCTTTGTAGAACGTATCTATAAGAGTGAACTTCATATCAAAAGCAGGACTATGAGTCCAATCAGTTCCCCAGTTTTCTACGATGATTGCATCATCTTTTTGTAGAACTTTATGGCACCGAGCACGATAAGGTTTTTGTTCACCTTCATAGTCATACCACTGCTTGATGGTTAGTTCTTTTTCACCAATCTGTTTCCATAAAATATGGACATAAGAGTGATCTCTAGGACTATCTTGTGCTTGTTTGAGATTGTTGTATTTTCCTTTTAATTTGAAAATAAAATCATCAATCATGCTGCCACAACAAGTTCTTTAAAGAAAATACATTCTTCTTCTACATTATCTTTGATATGATGAAGAACATTCATAAATTCATCTGTAGTATCACAGGAAACTACTTTTTCATCACCAAAGTTGGAGAATAGTTTAAACTGCTTTTTTTGAGTGTCGATTAGGACTGACTCTAGAAATTCTTCCATTTAGACTTGATCGATTACCTTAATAGTGTATCAGGTCTCAAGGTCCTTGTCAACTCCTTCCCACTGAGGATTTCTTCGATCGTAGTCCCATCCACCAACTAAGAACTGAGCATTATCTCCTGGATAATCTGCGG
>Ga0213866_10002050_pt1 | contig 14554 bp, 18 predicted proteins | sample PICome_11_FD_160079 | JGI IMG/M metagenome (GOLD analysis project Ga0213866, IMG submission 160079) | Coastal seawater microbial communities near Pivers Island, North Carolina, United States - PICO284 | ecosystem: Environmental > Aquatic > Marine > Coastal | place: USA: North Carolina...
GCAGCAATCATCAAGTACATAAATTGTGGCGTCTCATAAAGTTCTCCAGTGCTTCTATCTTGCACGAGGTACTTATCAACGACCTGACGTAGACCTGCATAAGTAAACAGGTAGTCACGACTATGATCAATAAACGACTCAAGTTTATCAAACTCTTCATTAGAATAGAGAGTAAGAATTTCGGTATCATATATACCCTTTTCAACACAATTTTCAATGTGTTCTTTTACTGTGGGAGCATCATGCATACGGCCAAAAATTTGTTTACGAATCGCAAACAAAAGCAAACGAGCAGCGACAAACTGATAATTTGGATGCTCTAAGTCAATGAGATCAGACGCAGAACGAATTAGAATCTCCTGAATTTCTGCCGTCGTAATACCATTATAAAATTGAATACCCGATTGCATTTCAACCTGACTTGCAGAAACACCGGCAAGATCTTTACATGCTTCTTCAACCATTATATGAAGTTTATTTAAATCAAGGGGTTGTGTTTTGCCATCTCTTTTAATAACTTTTGTTCCGTTACTCATACTTTCTTCCAGTTGTTAAATTTAATTTTTGCCTCTAAACCCGAATAGGTATTAGATTTTAACACATCCATAACATTAAGTCCAGCAAGAAACATGTCGTTAATATCTTTTTGTCGGATTATTGATGGCCAAATAATTACTTTGTCACCTCTGTTGATGGTTTTTGATATTCTGTTGACGATTTCTCGATTACGTGGTTCGTTATCAAAAACGTAAATATAATCGCACCAACCAAACGACCTAATATCAATGTCGGACCCACACATAGCAACAGCATTTTGTACAAACGTGGAGTCGAAGGGTCCCTCAACGATGTAAATGGATTTCGAAGTATCGATTTGGTCCAACCCATAGATTTTCGGTGCGTCATCAGAAAGCATCACAGTAATATATTTAACAGAGTTTGTACCTAGTGCTCTTCCCTGAAATCCAATCAGATTATTGTCAGTATCATACATTGGTATAATAATGCGACTCTCATCCCTACCAATAGTATCAAAAGTGTGTTTTTGAGTGTTAGTCCACTCCTTAAATTTGTCAGCGAAATAAAACTTTTCTGGATTAAGTTTTCTTTTTTCCAAATATTCTCTAGCGGTAGAATTTTCAGATGCCTTTGGCAAATCTAACTTTTTCTTGAAAGACGGTTTAGTAAACTCAAACTTTGGTTCCTCAACCACAAAATTTCGACCAGTGTGTCCTTCCTTAAACTTTTCGAGTGTGTATTGCTTATGGAGGACTGGATCTAATTCTTTAAGAAAGTTGTTGAAAGATAAACTAGCACCGCAATTGTGGCACTTGAAGTTGGTATTATTCTTTACAGGGTATAAATATCCCCTTGCCTTGCTTCTATTGCGTTGAGAGTCGCCACAAATAGGGCAGCGAAAGTTGTAGAGATCTGCCTTGACCCTCTTGAATTTTTGTAGTCGTGATGAAACGAGTCCAATATACTTGGAGTCAATCAAATCCATTATAAGAGAATGTATTACTTCGTGGTCTCTACTCTAACAGGTGCCTGGTCTGGTGTCAAGATGTCCACCACCATATGAGACTGTGAAAATGCGAATGATAGAATAATTGCTGCTCCAGCAATAATCCAACGGAATTTGGCAAGATCTTCTACTTTTGTTTCTAATTTTTCAAGTCTAGTTACAACTTTTGTGTGATCTTCTTTATTTTCTTGTTTAATATCTTCAACCATTTTAATAATTAATTCATCAGTCTTAATGCTTTGTTCTATACGCTCATCATGTTTGGTAAGTATAGTAGCAATACGGGAGTTGCCTTCTGAAATTTTTTCTACTGCAGACTCCAATTTGGAAAGCATTTCTCTAGATAAGTCTTCATAAATGTTAAGTTTAGATTCAAGAACTGCTAATTTTGGATTTTGTTGAAACATCTTACTTATTTTTTAGGTATTTAATCCACCACTTTCGTGAGTCTTTACCACCTGTAGCATATTTTTTTTTATTAGATTTAAAAACGGGAGGACTTTCTGTTTGAATATTAAATCCAAGAGATTTTTCTCCATTACCAACTACATTGGCAATTGCCCCCTCACCTTCTTCTTTGATATTGTGAATGATTTGAATTAGTTTATCTACCTTATTCATCAAATTTCCTGTAATAACTTTAAACAAATATTATCCACTTCAATATCATGCATTTTAGTTTTTGGATATTCTGGAAATCTATTTAAAAATAATAAAAAACTTTTTAAAGAAGGCCACAATTCTTCATCTAAATTATAGAATAGTAAAGGGACGGTAGCATCATTAAATAAGTTAAAAAGTATGATTAAATGATTTAAAATAAGGTGAGTTTTTAGATCACCTGTATTTTTATATCTTTTTAATAATCTCTTGACATATCGTATCCTTTTCAAATCAGATTCAAAGTCCTCCATAGTTAATGCCTGAGGATTGTCGTAAAATTTTATAGCAAATAACAAATAGTTATCTTCATTCAACTCATCAAATCTCATAGACTATTATGCGTATGTAATAGTTCCTACACCAGAAGTTACTGAAGTATCGCCAGAAGCAATTACAACCTTATACTCTCTACCATCATCCTTGTCACTGTCATTTGCAACAGTAAGAGTGGAAGTCATAGCACCAGAGTAATCTCCACCATCATTAAGTGCTGTAGTATCCTCATACCACTGATAGGTGAGAGGAGAGTATGATGGGAAGACCGAAGCAACAACGGTAAATGTAGCATTTCCTGTTGTTGCAATCCCAACTACATCAGCAACATCGGTTAGAATTGAAATTGTTGGATCTGGGAATACAGCATCATCATTAGCATCAGTTCCTACAGTAGAATCAATGCCACCAGCAACTAATACTTCACTCTTAACTCTTAGATTACCGTGAGTATCAATATAAGTTGTAACACCAACCCACCCACTATGAGCAACAGCATAAGCGGATGCTTTTCCACCGACAGTAATTGTTGCTGCCGTACCAACTTCTTCTGCGCTTACACCAAAAACACCTGTGAATACTGGACTTGTTGAATATCCAACAGTCTTTGATTCCGGCGCTCTATAGATTGAATCACCAAGAGTATAAATTGGTTCTTCTGAAATATTGTAAGTTGTTCCAGCAGGAACTGTGGTTAATCCACTCACAAATCCAGCAGTAGAAGCAATGGATAATCTAGTTGATGTAACACCAGTGATAACTGCATATCCGTAAGTTGCACCAGTTCCAACAGTAATCACATCACCTTCAGAAACAGCAGAAGTAAATGTAACTACACCAGTAGTACCCCTAACTTCACCATTTTCAAGATTAACACTAATGGTTCCGGAAGAATAAATCGAATCTTTATTGCCCCAAAGAGACATGTTTCCTTACCTATAAATTCTTTTCTAGAGATATTTATAAAAAAAAGAGACCTTATAAAAAGATCTCCTTTTAAATTTTTTAAAAATAATTATTCTGGTTTTTTTCCAACCCTCTTCTTCAATTGCTCTTGCACTTGAAGAAGAATGAAAGAAAGAATACCGTTAGACTTGAATTTTGTATTAGCACCCATCAATTCTGAAATAATCAGAAGAATGGTTGCCAATGCAGCCTCATTAGCCATAATCCAGGCCCAAATAACTGCGAATGACATAATAACCTCCGTGTGAAGAGTATCCTGTTTTATTTAGGAATCAGTTAAGTCTACGTCTTCTTTCTTCGTCTTTTTCTGCTCTTTCTCTTGCCGCTACTTGTGCTGCTCGCCTTTGTTTTTTCATAGCAAGTCTATCGGCAGTTGTTTGTTCTGGTTCTTTAGGACGATCGCGTTCAGGAACACCTCTTTCTGCTTCATGTTGAGAAACAGTTTTACCGCTTCTAGTCATTAAACCTTTTTTATTTTGAGATCTGATCATTTCAATAGCAGGATTTCTTCTACGTCTTGGAGTTCCCTTTTCTTCTCTTCTTCTTTCATCAATAACTTCACCTTCCATTTCATAATGTGCTTTTTGAAAAGATGGTAACTTTGCACCAGTTGGTTTTGGTTCTTGTCCTTTTGGATAAACTCTTTTTCCCTTTTCATCAGGAAGAGTTGGTCCAGATTCAACATTTTCAGAAGCAACCATTACTAATGGATTTTTAGCACCCATTGCTCTTGCTTTATTTTTTGCAAGATTAATTGCAGTTGCAAGAGGACGACGATCTACCTTATCTTCTTTAGTTTTTTCACATTCAACCTCCTCTTTTTGAATCTTTTTTTCAGGAATTCCCGAGTGCTTTGTCTTAGCAAACTTACGAATTTCTTTTTCACTCATGGTATCAACAATTTTGAGAACTTCAGCACTAACTTCAGATCTTGGAGTTTGCCCCCTCTTCACGGAAAGTGCTAGACCAAACAATTTTTGTTGCTGCTCGCTTTCTGCTTTTTCTTGAAGTAAATTAACTTTTTTTAAAAATTTTGAATATCCATTCTCAACAATTATATTACCATTAACTTCACGATGTGCCATTAATTTAGTTTGTGAACTATCAGTTGGATTTACTACTACTTTATTTTTTTTAGTAGTAAAATCAATTTGATTAGGATTGGTTTTAATATTAGGATCAGTTTGTGGCAAATTTTCTGTTGCCGAAACTTCACCTAAAAAATCTTCTTTGACATTTTTACCACCCATCTGATCTTTTCCAAGTCTTCCAGCAACTACATCACCTTTAGTTACTTTATCATACGGTGGATAATTATTTGCCAAATTACCATCATTTGGTTTCTTTTCTCTTTTACTTAAAACCTCAGCGGTTTTTTCTCCCTTAGTTCTTTCACCCTCATATGGAGTTCCATATTCCGTCATTTCAACTTCAAGACCTTTTGCCCTAAGTTCACTAATTTTTTGGCGTGTTGCATATCTTACATATGTGACTCCACTTTGCTTATCTCTAACCCTAACTTTATATTTTTTAGATTCGGAAGTATCATTTACTTTTTCTTCTAGTTTATATTTTAATTCATCTAAATTATCTTCTTCTTTTTTCTTCTCCAAAAAAACTTTATAAAGAGCATTAGAAACTGCAGTCGAAGCAGAATCTTCCATATAAGAAGTGAAATTTTCTGCCTGCATTGCTCCACCTTCTTTACCAAAAAGTTTTCTTTTTACTTCTTGCTTTTCTTGCTCACCCATTGAACTGTTCTGCATGTATTGGGAATATGCGGTGCGAAGAGGCAAATTTTCTCTTCTTGCACGATAACGAATATCATAAACTGCCTGCCTAATTCTCTGTTCGGGTGTTTTTTCTTCACCCCCACTATCTTGATTTCTTTCGGGTTTATCTGATTTTTGTGATTGTGCTGACAATTGTGCTTGTGGATGCTTTCTTGCGGGAAGTTCCTCAGCAATATGCTTTTTCATGAGAACAATTTAATGCTTTACTTTTTCTTATTTTTATTTATGATACTAATAGCGTTAGTTTTTTTCGACTTTTCAGAAAACGATTCTTTAACATCTTTAATCCAAGATTTAAACATTATTTCATCTTCCGTCACACATATTAAATAATTAGTTCCTCTACGAATTATTTTACCATTTAGTCCAGTATTTAAATTTTCAACAAAAGTTCCTAACTTAAAAATATTTTCACTAATATAATTTTCTCTCAAAGACTGTTGATCTAATTTAGGAGCAATTTTCCAAGTATAGTACCCTTCCTGTTGTATTTCCTCTATACCCATTCCTTGACGAACAAAATCAAATAGTTTAAGTGCCTCTTTATTTTTAACTTCTGCGGGGAGACCTGATCTAAATGTTATAAAATCTCCTTCCACAGCTGCAAGTCTAAGTCTAGATGAAGAAAGTCCTTCAATAGACTTATTCCCATCAGGATCAATATCTCCAGATGGGATGATATCAATCATATCAAATTGATAAAGTTTACCATTATATTCATTAGATAATCTTTCAAATTCTTTAATTCTGTCTGATCCACAAACAACCTTTATATTTGTATATCCATCATTATGGGCTTTTTTGAGAACATCAAAAATAGTTTTAAAATTAGGATCATTTACAATTCTTTCTGAATGATCTGGAAACATCATCCGCATGAACGAAATTTTTGTATCAGGATCTAAAGGATTCTTATTTTTATCTTGACTTCTAGATGGTGCAACAATATAATCTGCACCATCTTCCATTGCTACCATAGAAGCAGTATCAATTAACTGTTGGTGTCCAACAGTTGGTGGATTAAATCGTCCAAATGCAATTACTAGAGTCCCTTTAGTTTTTGGAATTGGTGGTACAGTTGTTGTCGGTTCTTCTGGAGGAATTTCTTCTTGAGGTTGCTGTTCCACAGGAACCTGCTGTTGAATGGGTTGTTCTGGATATGAAGATCCTAAGGGAATATTTTTTTCAAATTCAGTTTGTTTTGGATCTTTTGCTCCAATAATTTGATTCTTATTATAATACTTTAATTGACCCCCTACAGTTTTTGCCTCAAATTCACCAGTTGCTCTGTTATACCATCCACCATGCCCATCTCCAACTAGACCAAGGCGCTTTGCTTGAACCGATGCAGAAGTTGCTTCAGAAATAAATTGAGAAAAACTTTTCATTTTATACGTATTATTACTTACTGCATTCATACAGTAATTGTATTATAATTATTTATTTACTTTTAATACCCGTGAGAAGATTCGAACTTCCACTGTATGGATTCTAAGTCCACTCTCTCTACCTTTGGAGTACACGGGCATGAATGGAGATAAGGAGACTCGAACTCCTGACATCAGCCTTGCAAAGACCGCGCTCTACCAACTGAGCTATATCCCCAGTAAAAGTACTATATTACCTGATAGGCATCAAGTCAAATAGTTCTGGATGAAGTCTCCCATACTTTCTCATAATCTCACCTGCCTTAGCATTTGCTTCATTTTCAGCAGGACTTCCAGGATGAGAACTAATTTTTTTACCATCCATTACTTGCTTATAATGAATGAATTCGTGAGAGACTGTTCTTAAAATGTCTATAGGATGACGATTGATTATACTAATATAAAGAGTATTTCCACTCATCATTCCAAAAGTCTTATTATTTTTTGCAAAATCAGAGTCCTCTATTAAGACATATGGAATATCATATGTCAAACGAAGTTCTCTTTTAAGGAAGACTAAAAATCTTTTAAGAAGAGCATCGAACTGTATTTTTGTAGTGGGTCTTCCTTTTCTTTTGCCAATCAAAGACATTTTTTAAAAATATTTAGTTTACATTTAAGACTGCACCAATATTGTCATCGAGATCTTGAATTACTGTGCGAATATCAGTAATACGAGGAGGCACACTCACTTCATCATAAGTGTATCCTTTTTGTGATTCGAAAAGAATTTGACGCACTGCTGCAGCACATCGAGCATCCATTTTCAGAGTTACTTGTTTTTCTTTAGTCATCGGTCGTCAGCAGCACGGTTTTCGGAGAAGTAAACATCAAAAGCACCTTCAGGATAACGCCTCAAAAGTTTTTGAACATTGCGAGCAACGACATCATCCAGAGTTACATCAAGTGCCATACATGCTTGGGCAACATACCACATAATATCTCCCAATTCAATGATTAGGTGCTCTCGGTTATCTTCAGTATACGGTTTACCTTGAAAAATCATCTTTTTGACAATTTCCATAAACTCTCCACCTTCAGCATTAATACCAACGGCAGCGGTGAGAAGACGCTCAATATTCGCACCCTTCTCATCAAGAGCAACTAGACGATCAGAAAGAGAAAGAAAGTCTTTAGATGCATCAGAAGTTACGGCATCTACAAACTCAGCATACTTATCAAAATTAACGTGTTTCGCAGTTTCCATTAAAATTTAAATCCCTCAAACGATTTTTTAGGTTTGTTGTCTTCATAACCATTATACTCTTCTTCTTGTCCAGAGTCAAGTATATCATTCTGAGCAGTCTGCTCACAATCATAAAGACGCATTTTAGCACGGTCAATTCCAACAATAAATCTCTTGTAGATTGTTGGGTCATTATAACGGTTTTTCAATTGCTTCACCATAATCTGACTGAGTTGCTCCAACTCTTCCGTGCTAATCAGAGCAAACATAAGGTCAGCAGTAGCAGGCAAACCAAATGATTCAGAAGTATCGGTCAATTCCACATCAGAAGACCCAAAACCACTTCTTGTAGTTTGTGTCGCACTGACGATCGGCACATTGAATTCTACTGCCAAACCACGAAGTTCTTCAGCAATTGATTTGATATAAGAATAAGAATTGATAGAACTATTTGCCTTGTGCCTGGAAGAAGCACAGATATTCAAATAATCAACAAAGATAATATCTGGTTTGAATGATTTCTTCAGAGACAATTCATTCAGAAGTGCCTTGAAGTGTCCACAGTGTGCCGAAGCAGTTGGATACTCTTTGATGATTAGAGTACCTTGTGTTTTCTTGGCAAGATTAGTCACCTTATTCTCAAACATTTGACGAGGCAAATCTGTCAATTGCTGAATTGGCACATTCAGAAGGTTTGCGTCAATTCTTTCAGCAATTCGCTCCTCCGCCATCTCAAGAGTGATGTAGAGAACGTTCCTGCCTTGCAGTAGGACGGAAGAAGCAACATGGCACATAAAGAGACTTTTTCCGACACCTGTACCAGCAAGAGCGATATTGAGAGTCTTATTAGGTAGACCACCTTTTGTAATTTTATTAAAATAGTCAAGATCGAATTCAATCTTGTCTTCCTTTCTGTGATAAAATTCATAACGCTCTTCATAATTTTGTAAGTAATCGTGACCAATATTATTATCAAAACTTACAGCAAGAGCATCAGAAAGAATACTTGGAATAGCATCACGATTCTTCTTTTCATTATTACCATCGGCAATATGAATTGATTCCATAAGTGCCAAATAGATGGCACGGTCACGACACCACTTTTCAGTCGTATCAAGTAACCATTGCTTTTCTATTGGTGAATCATTCAGAGACTTATTAATTTCTCTGACTTCTTTTACTTGCTCTTCAGTTAAGTCTGTGCGATTTTCTACTTCAATGTTGAGTGCTTCGATGGTGATTGATGAACCATACTTGACAATGAATTGAACAATCTCCTCAAAAATCACCTTTTCGGGTTTGCTTTCAAAATAATCTGGTTGTATGAAAGGAATGACTTTGCGGGAATAATCTTCATTGTATATTAGGTTTCTAAGGATTGTAGTTTCAATTCTTTCCATTACTTATAATGCAAATATGTGCTCATAATATACTTTGGATTACTTATTGGAGCATTTCCCCTATGCGGATACATCCAAAGTGGTGGGAATACTAATAATGCCCCTTTCTTCGGTTTGATAGTTAAATCTTTAAATACAGTTTCTCCACCCGATTCTACATCATTTAAATACCACATGAAAGATAAAAATCTCCGTGCAGAAGGATAGTCTAGCACATCAACATGAGTATCAAAACGATCTTCACCGCCAGGATTATACTTCTTTATACGAAATTGCTCAAAAGCATGGTCTGTAGGAAACACTCTTTTATCCACAAATTCATAATACTTATCACGATAAGTAAAAACATTTTTAATTACATGATTATGAACTTGATTGACCTCAGAAGAAATTTCCTTGTTTTCAGTTAGATTAAACTGTGTAAAGTTTGGTTTTCCTTCATTCTCAAATCTTTCATGCTTATCTGTTACCTGCTCAAATAATGAACTCAAGAAATCACAGATATCAGACTCTAAAGCATTTTCATAGATGTGAATAAAATCATTAACTTCATCCATAAGAAAATTGCTGTTTCGCGGCAGCATCAAGTTGCTGCATTACTTCTTCGGTGAAATATACTTCAGGTTCTTTCAGAATCTGTTTAGCATAAATTTTCTTACCCGCAATCTCATATCGTCCTGCAACATTCTTCCACATTCCTGCTTCTTCACCAAGTTCAAGAAGACCATAGTATCGGTCTAGACCTCGCTCATCATAATACAAACGAATCTCAACTTCCTTATTCTCCTTACTCAAACGAGACTTGGCAGTCTTTGCTTTGATAATATTGCCAACAATTTCTGTACCATCCTTTTCCTTTTTCTTGGAAAGATAGATGATTGTAGAAGCAGCATACTTCAGTCCACTACCACCACCCATTTCCTTTGTGGGCACATAGGCACCAATCACATCATAAGTGTGGTTGGTAACAATCATAGGAATATTTGCCTTACCCAGTTTTAGGGTAAGCATACGGAAAGCACCTTTTACAAGTTGCGATTTAGTCATATCACGCACTTGCTTATCATTCAATGCATCAGTAATCTCCTTTTCCGTTGAAAGCATACCCAGAGAGTCTAACACAAACATGCAGGGTTTGCGTTCTTCTACTGGTTTTTTCATATAAAGATCTACTGCTTTAAGTGCCTTTCCACGAAACTCTTCAATCGTTACGACATTGACAACTACAAGTCTTTGAGTATCAATACCCCGACTTTCTAGAAGAGATTTGGTGATAGCAGCCTCAGTGTCAAAGTAGAGACAGTAACCATCGGGATGAGTATCAAGAAAATTCTTAACCACTGCGATAGAGAAAAAAGTCTTTCCAGTAGAAGACTCTCCAGCAATAGCAGTAATCTTATTCCCAGATACACCGCCAAATATACTACCTGAAACCAGTGCATTAAAAATGTATGAACCCGTATCAACATAAGTTTCTGTTTCATCAATATCAGAAGCGAGTTTGGTATACTCCCCACCAACCTCTTTTACAATTTCTTTAAGAAAATCCATCACTTTTTCTCCTGGTCTTGTTTATTCATATAATTCACTTTAAAAGTCCAAAGTTTTTGATATAACGCAGTGTCTCCACCAAGTCTCATCGCATTGATAATCGTATTGAGTTCTTTTTCGTTGATAGGCAATTCCATTAAGAAAAAAATGATTCAAGGTTTACAGTATGTTCAGTTTTCCATCCTATCGCGTCAAGAATGGACTTAAGTGGTTCTACAAAACTCTTCTCAAATTGTAATTCATAATCAATGTATTTGTCAAGACCAAGTTCTTTAGGAAAATCTTGGATGAATGAAATAATATTCTCTTGAATGATATTTGGTTTTTTTAAATATATAAATTTAATTTTCTCACCATTACCAATCAGAGAATACTTATTAGTAAGTTTTTTCTCCTTTACATAATGATTGAAAAGAAGTGCTCCACGAATATGAATTGGAGTTTTATGAGCATAAATTGTAGAAGAAGAGTGATACTTACGCACATCAGAAGCAGTTCGTGGAAAAGCAATTTCTTCTGGTGGAAGTTTTTTGAATTCTGCCCTACACTTATCAATAAAATTAATCACATCCTCTTCAGTGCCACTCATCATCAACTTCAGTCCATCTTTAATCATTTGACGACAAGGTGCTGGAGTAGAAGATTTAACTGCTTCAATACCCATCATTTTCAGTTTAGGTTCTTCATATCGCACACCCTCACTGTCCCATACATTGAGAATGTATCGTTTCTTAGCAGTCCAGATTCCACGCTCAGCAATATTCTCACGCTTCATCTGCATCTTTTGATCATAAGCATTTACATACTCAGCCAATTCTTGGTAGCAACTTTCAATATACTTTTCAAGTTCCACCCGACAGACCTTATCAAGGAACGAAACAATGCCCTCAGTAGTTTTCTCTCTTCCTTTGTATACACATTCAACCAAAGAACCCATATTAAGATAAACAGAATCAGTATCTGAAGCAATAACATAATCAACTCCATTTGTTTTTAAAAGTTTGTTAAGGTATTGGTTGAGTTTATTTTCAATCCAACGAATAGAAACTTGTCCGGATAAAGTAATTGCCTCAGCATTTGCTAGTTTATAATAACGGAAGTACTGATTACCAATAGCACCATAAGCAGAGTTGAGTTGAATCTTTCTTGCCATTTGGATATTATTGCATCTTGCAATTTCTTTCTCAAGTGTTGTAGTTGGATTCTTTTCATATTCTTGCTTAGCAGCAAGCATTTTCTTTTTATAAATCGTTCGGTCTTTGTAGATTTTATCCATCAGTTCTGGAAGAAATCCGCGCACATCTTTGCGATACATTGCACCATTGGCACACACAGCATAATCCTTATACATCTCAAATGTGATTTCTTGATTAAGAATCTTATCAACCGTAACAGTTGGATGCCTTTCTTCAGCAAGAGTTTCTGGACTTACATTAAATTGCATAATTAAATGGGGGTATAGAGAATTCAAGTCAAAATTAACAACCCAATCATACATTCCCGGTACAGGTTCTTTTACATAAGCACCAGCATACTTAGAATCTTTCTCAGTCTTTTCTTTAGGAGGAATTACAATGTTTCTTTTTTTAAGATAATTATAAATGATAGTGTCCCACATCCTAACCTGAGAAAATACATCAGCATAGTTTACCTTAGCATCATATGCCATCGTAATTGCCAACTCAATTAGTTTCATCTTGTCTTCCAGACGGTCAACAAGTTCCACGTCAATGATGTTGTATTCTACAAACTTTTGCCAACCCTTAGTATAAAAGTCTTTAAAGGTATCAAACTCAGAGTGGTCTAGTTTCTTCTGTCCCAACTCTACACTTGCGATATAATCAAGTCGATAAGATTCTTGTGCCTTGTAGGTGAATTTCTTGTAGAGATTCAGATAATCAAGTTGAGTAATACCACCCACATCATAAGAAATGTGTTTGCGACCAGCAATATATGTTTCCCTTTCAGTCACAAGACCCCAAGGAGACAAACGCTTCATTAACTTTTCGCCAAGAATCCTATCAATTCTACGCACAAGATATGGAATATCATACAATTCACTATTCCATCCAGTCACAACCTCTGGAGTATTTGTTTCAATCATCCACCAGTTAATGAAATCATCTAGTAATTCACGCTCTGTTCTAAACCCCTTGTAGATAACATTATCTTGTTTATTTGCAAATGAACCTTTACCCCAAGTGCGAATTTGCTTAGAAGAATAATCTTGAATAGTAATCAATAATACTTCTTCTGCCGCAGATTCTACATCAGGGAATCCATTTTCAGATGCAACCTCAATATCCAAAGTTGTAATCTTAACTTTGTTAGTGTCAAATTTGATTTCTTCTTCTGGATAGTTTTCCGAAATATATTGATAGATATATCCAGTGTTTCCGTAGATTTTAAAGTTTTCTACACCCTCATACCTTTTAATAAATTCACGACAGTCTCTAACACAACCTGGTTGAACTGCTTCAACATATTCACCTTCTAGAGTTTGATATTTAGTTTTTTTGTTAGAGGGGACAAAAAGAGTCGGGTCAAATTTTTCTTTGGTCATAAAATGCTTACCATTTTCATAACCACGAACAAGAAAATTATCCCCGACCATTTGTACGTTTGTGTAAAATCTCATCAGGTAGTTAATTTAAGATACTTTTCAATAATCTCTTCTTTGGGATCTACAATAGTAAGAATACTATCCGAATGAATCATCATTTCTCTTTGATCTGTTACATCTGGCCATGGAGTTAAATTTCCTTCGGCATCAATTTTACATGGATTAATCAGTTTACAATCTGGTTCTCCAAGTTCTGATCCAATTTCAATAATCTCAGTAATAATTACATTGTCAACTTTCAGTAAGAGACACTTGATTGTTTTGTCCATTTACTTTTTCCTCATACATTTGTTTAAGTGACTGAATTGGATCTACTAAAGTTACAACCCAATCCATTGTTACTAGCATTTGCTTGTCTTCAGTCAGTATGATCCAAGGAGTTAAAGACACTTGAATCTTAGCATCATATTCAGATTCTTCTGATAATAAAATGCTTCTTTCAGTTAAGACTTTGTATGGATTTTCAAAGATATATCCACAAACTTTTTCTTCTGAAACTAATTCCTTTATATCGGAAATAACAGTTTCACCAGATTTTAATAGTGCAAGTTTGATTGACATTTGTATTTTCTACCTCATCTCATTATAGTCAAAAAAAGGGGAGGTGTCAACTGGATTGTGCCAGTTACCTCCCCCGTCTGCGCCGACGATATTCAGTTTTATTTATTCAGGATGTATCAGGGTAGAACGGCGGCGAGCGTTCCCCCAAAGAAAAGAGTCATTGCTGTTCCCAGTATTAAGGTGGCGGTTGTAAAGTTCATCGTCCCTCCATAGGTCTAAATTATATAGTCATTATGTATCATAGTGATACAAAAGTCTGTAACCACCGCTACTGATAATAAGGAAAATGTTAAGGATTACAGATAATCCTTACGGGCGTGGTGCTCTGGGACTATTTTTCCGAGGACGATTCTGAGGAGTCCGTCTTCGAAGGTGACTTCCCGTACTTCTGTGTCGTCGGATAAAGTCCACGCTCGTTGAAAACTTCTTTGAGCCAGTCCCTTGTGGACAAACGTCTTCTCGGATTCGGTGTCCTCCCGTTGCCCCTCGACAAAAAGTTTTCCATACTCCGTGAAGACATTGACCTCTCCTTTCTTGAATCCTGCTAGTGCAATCTCTAAATGAGATTCTACATTATTTACCTGAA
>Ga0213866_10002053_pt1 | contig 14544 bp, 7 predicted proteins | sample PICome_11_FD_160079 | JGI IMG/M metagenome (GOLD analysis project Ga0213866, IMG submission 160079) | Coastal seawater microbial communities near Pivers Island, North Carolina, United States - PICO284 | ecosystem: Environmental > Aquatic > Marine > Coastal | place: USA: North Carolina...
TTGGTAAGGCGCTCCCACAATCGCGGTCAGCGAAGGTGAGCTGGTGATCTGCGGTGCGGTGCTTCCACTTCCCGATCCAGCTACAACGCCGATGCTGAAAGTTTGGCGCGCATCCGCGTGAACGCCGTTGCTCGCGCTCACGGTGATGACGGGTGAAGTGCCGACGTTGGTCGCGGTGGGAGTGCCTCGGAGAGCCGCGCCGTCCCAGGTGAGCCAGGCGGGAAAGCCTGTTACATCAACGGTTGGCGTGGGAGTGCCGGTGACGGTGGGCTGATAGACGTAGATCAAGCCGACGGTCGCCGCTGTCGGCGGCACGCTCAATATGCGCGGCTGCGGCGGGTTGGTTGTTGTGCCCGTGTTGTTGGATTTGTTGTCGCCGCCTGAATCGCAGGCGAGGATCAGGAAGAGTGAGGCGAAGATGATGGCGATGCGCATGGTTGCTCCTGAGTGAGTTGAGTCGCGCTGGATTGTAGCAGGTGGAGTAGAGGCGCGTCATCCCGAACGCCGAAGGCGGAGGGATCACCCTTGCTGGAGATGCTGCGCTTTTCTTTGCACACGAAATGCTTGCTGGAGAGCGTAGATTGGAGCGGGATACGTGTGCAATTGTAGGAAGCGTTGGCACTCCCAACGCGTACCGCCTCTCGGGTGCTGCGCACCCTGCGAGTCGGCTGATCCGTTGCGCAACTCGCGTTGCGAGTGTGCTCACTCCTCAGTCCTCGTCGCGACTTCGTCGCTCTGTCGGGATGACGGAGCGCCCTGTCAAAGCAGAAGGTCGTGATCGCCCCGCGCTCGCCTGCGGCGAGTTATCGCGCTGCGCGCGTAGCGCAGGCCGGGGGCCTACGCTACGAAAGAATCAGGCGGGGCGCCTGATCTACTAGGGACGCCTGTGTTACTGCGAATGCGAGCAGGGGCAGGAGTGTCGGTGCCACTGCAACGAAAAGCAAAGAACTGGCAGGAATGCCAGTTCTACTGCGGAGAGCTCGAATCTCAAGGTCCGGTTATTGCCCCGCTTTTTTGCCGAGGTTGATCTTTGGCCGCACAAAGCCGGGCTTGCCAGCTTCTGGCGCGGGAGTCGCTTGGGGTGCGGGCTGCGGCTGCGCTTGAGTAGCGGGGCGCTGGGCCGGCTGCGCGGGGCGTTGCGGCTGCGCGATGCCACCGTTCGGCAACTGCTGCGACGTAGACTGTCCAGCGGCGGGCGAGATGCGCACGGGGCCTTTCAGATTGTTCGGCAGGTTTGGTAGCGCTTGGCGGGCAGGGATGCTCGGCGCGCGTTTTGCACCATCCTGAATCTTGTTTGCCTCGGTATTCATGCGCTCTTTGGATGCGACGGCCTGGGCTTTGATCAGATCGAAGTCCGGCATCTTGCCGCCGTTCTCTTCGAGTGCTTGATCGACGGCAGACTTCCAGACGCCGCGCAGCTGCTCAAGAACCTGAATGGATTCCTTGATGTAGCCCGGATTGCGCTCGATGTTGCCGTGCACCATGCGCTTGTGCACGAAGTGGTAGAGCGACATCAGATTGGTGTAGAGCGCTTCGGAAATCAGCTCTTCATCCAGCGCGCCCATCAGCTCGGTCATGATGTTCTGCACCTTGATGCTGAACACGGCCAAGTTCTCGATATTGCGGGACTCCAGCGACTGCAGTGCTTGATGCGCGAACTTGAGCGCGCCATCAAAGAGCATCAACAAGAGCTGCTCTTTGCTCGCGGTCGAAATTTGCGTGTTGAGATATGCGTTCTGAACGGACTTGCCAGCCATGGAGCGAAACCCCTGTTTTCGGCAGTCACCGGATTGCCGTCCGGCGTATACGGCTCGAAGGTCAACCGTCAATTCTAACAGGATTGCGGGTTTGAGCGAAAGGAAAGGCGCGACCTTCCTTGATCAGACGCGAATTTGCTGCCTAGAATGGCGCGAAAATCGCTATTTGCCAACGCTTCGCCTCAATTGACCACTCATTTGAGCGTTCAAGCAGAGATCGTGCCTGTTATGCTCGCGGCATGGTCAAAGGCCTATTGCGAGTCGTGTTTTCTCCAGCGCGAACCAATCGCGCTGTTGCCGTAGCACTCTGCATGATGCTGATTGCTGCGACGGTGGTGTATTCGCTAGCGCCCTCTGATCCCACGCGGGCTGCTGCCGTGGTCTTCTTCAATCAGCAGGACAAGCTGCTGCATGCGGGCGCCTTCGCTACCTTGACTTTTGTGCTGCTGATCGGCCTTGCCCCTGGCATGCGCGTGGTGCGAGATCCGCGTACAGGCTTGCCTTACGCTCGATTGACTAGCCGCGGCGTGACGTTGGCCTCGATCATCAGCTCCTTTTTGGCGATTAGTGCGCTCGGCCTGGTCATTGAGATCATGCAAGGCCGCTACACCACCACGCGAACGATGGATCCGTGGGATGTCTTGGCAAATAGCGTCGGTTCTGGGCTGGTCTGTTTGCTCTTTCGAACGCCTCGCTTCGTAGCATGGAGAGCGAGCTTGCTGCCTCGGGTTGCCGAAGTTGAGCATTCCTGAGCAAGCCAAGGTATGCGAATATCCGAGATCTGGAGAGTGCTGCGGATTATCGCTTCCGCACTCGCCACGAGTCCGACTCTGCCCGCCCGACAAGGAGCGTTTGATGCGACCTCTTCGACTAGTTCTGTTGACGCTCATCTTTGCCCTGATTGCCGGTGTCTTTGTGCCGCTTGACCACGAGTCGCTCGCGCAATGGGGCAGACTGCCAACTGAAGAGTATCTGCCGGAAGCCGATGAAGGCAACGTCACGATCAACACGCTGCCCGGCGCCGACGCGAATCTCAAGTCCGTGCAGTCGCTGATTGCTCAATCGGAAGAAGCGCTGATCCCAGTAGAAGGCGAAACGCCCACAGAAGCTGAGATTTTGGCGCACGCCTCGCGTCGCGATCATCTGCTGGCGGAAGCTGCGCGGGTGATGGTCGAGTTGGCTGAAGCTCGCCGCATCAATCAGTTTGTGCTGCCTGTAGAAGAAGGCAAGCGCTGGGCTGGCGTGATGGAGGCGATCAAGCGCAAGCTCGACTCGCTGCCTCCCCAGGTCCGCGAAGTCTTCCGCTATGAGCTTGAGCTCAACGCGCAAGTGCAGCATCGCATGGCCACCAACGGCGACGATCAAAGCGCGCTTGACGACGTGATTCAACGCTACGCGGTGACCGCCGCCGGGCGCAAGGCTGCGACGGATGTCGGCAGCCGCGCATTCGAGGGTGGGGATCTGGAGCGAGCTGCGTTCGCATTGCGCAGTCTTCTTGATGCGAATCTCAAGTCCATCGAGACGCCGCTCGATGCCTCGGCGAGTGGTGAAGCGCGCGCTGCTCGTGCGTCGCTTCGCCTCGAATGCCTGCGCGCTGCGAGCAAGCTGGCCACGGTTTACGCTGAGCTTTCTCGCCGCACGCAACTGATGCAGCTTGTGGAACAAACGCGTTCGCTGGCGGATGAGCTGGTGCTTGTGGGCGACACCCAGATGCCTTTTGCGCAGTGGCTGTCGCGCAGTCTCGCGCGCTGCAAGGATGAGCTTGTGCAGCCCGCTTCCAGCGACTTCGCAGCTTTGCCAGGCTACAGCGCCTCGGGCAATCCCTTGCCGGAAGACCCCGCCGACGTGACTGAGATGGAGTGGCAGATTCCGATCGCCAAGCCGGAGAGCTCGCTCTATCCCTATGGCGCGTTCATGGACTACCTGGAGTCTGAAGCGCCGCCGCAGATTCCGGTTGTGCACCGTTCGATGGTGCTGCTGAATTGCGGCGAAGAGCTGCAAGCGATTGACCTTTTCACCAGCGAGAGTGCGTGGCGAGTGCGCGCGCATCCATTCAGCCGCGATGCCTTTCACCTCTCTGACCAAGACCCGAATCTGATGTTGACCGTCAGCGCCAAAGGGGATCTGGCCTTCGCAGCGCTTGAGAATCCGCTGACTTACGCGCGCAACGACCCAGCGCCGGACATGCGCTTTGGCGGGCTTTTCCCGGTCTATCCGATGGTGCAGCGAACGCTCGTCGCGGTCGAGGTGAACACGGGGCAGTTGAAGTGGAAGCTCGGCGGGCTCTATGAGGATGAGGCTCGTCCCTCGGACTACAGCACGCAGCTTGAGTACGTGGCGCAACGTGCGAGCTATCACCACGCGATGCAGATCGGCGATACGCTCTACGCGATCGGCGTCATCCGCAAAGGGCAGGGCGAGCTTTTCCTGATCGCGATTAACCCTGAGAGCGGTGAGCCCAAGTGGCATCTGAGTTTGTGCCAAGGCCAGCAAGAAAACACGATGTTTGGCCGAGCTGCGCGCGAGCCAATCCCCGCGCCACCGGTGTATGAAGGCGGCACGATGTACGTGCTCTCGAATCTGGGTGCGGTGATTGCCGTGAATTTGGATGGCCAGAACATTCGATGGGTGACGCGCTACGACGCGATGCCGCGCCCCTTCACGCGTCAGTCCACGACGCGCTACCGCAAGCGCACTTTCCTGAACAGCAAGCCTGTGCTGGTGCGAGGCGCGGACTCCATGCCGATGCTGCTCGTCGCGCCGACGGATTCACGCTTCTTGACGGCGCTTGATACGCGTGAGGGCAAGGAGCTCTGGAAGTACGCGGTTGAAGACAAGCAAACGCAGCCCAATGGCAGGATGCAGGATGACAATCTCGTCGACGTCGGCCCCACAGCCTTCATCGGCGTGCGCGGCGATCGAGTGTTCATCGGCAAGAATCGCGTGAGCGGCAGTCGCATGTCGCCCGTCGTTCAGCCAGAAGTTCACACGATCAACGTGGCCGACGGTGCGTTGATCGACAGCACGCAGATTCCTGCGGGAGATACTGGCAATCGGCGAGGCGAAATCGTTTGGAACCCGCTCAACGGGCGCCCTTTGCTCTGCGAGAAAGCCATCTACTGGCCTGGCCATGAAGGCATCTCGGTGCTGCGATTCGAGGGCGACGCTCTAGCGAAGGGCAGGCCGCCCATGATCGCTGACTCGTACTACGCCGGCAATCTGGTGAGCTACGAGGGCATCATGATCAACGTGCAAGGTAGCGCTTATGTTGGTCGCAGCGTGAAGCAGGTGCTCAGCGCTCGCTTCAAGCTTTCCAGTCTGCTGAAGGACGCGGAGTCCAGCGCTCGTGCGAGGCCGAACGATGCCCGCGCTCAGCTCAGGCTGGCGTTGCTCGCAAGTCGGATGGTGGGGGAAGGCACGTACTCTGCGGATGATGTGCGCAAGGCTTTTGAGCGCGCGCTCTTGTTGGCGCAGGATGATCCGAAGCTCGCAAGCGTGCTGAGTGCTGCGCGGCGCGGCCTTTTCCAGCGCGCCTTTGAGGACGCGGTTGCGCGCGACATTGCGCGCGATGACGCAGGATTTCAGAAGGCAGTCAAGCTCGCGGCGCAGTACGCGCAGTCAAACGAGCACTACTACAACCTTTTCGTCCTGCGTGAAAAGCATCTGCTGGATGCTGTTGGCGAAGACGCGATGGGCAATCTGCAAGCGGCGCTCACCTTCTACCGCGAGTGGGAGGATAGCGAGCACCACTTCAGCAAGGATCATCTAGGCCTGCGCATGCCGGTGCAGCTCTACTCTGCTCTGCGTCGAGCGAGCTGGACCGAGCTTTTGGGCGACAACGGGAAGTCGATCGCCGCTTACCAAGACTTGCTCGGCAAGTGCGATGATTACGTCGAACTGCGCCTCAAGGTGATCCTTTGGATTGAGCGTTTGCGAGAGAACGCGCAAGGCGATCCCTACGCTGGCGTCGAAGCACGGGCGCGCGAAGCATACGATCGACTCAACGAGCGGCAGGACTCGGTCAGCGCAAACTGGCTGCGTATCGCTCACACCTACCCGAACTCGGATAGCGCCGCTCTCGCGCTGACGCAGCTCCATCGCGTGCGCCAAGAGCACAACACGCTAGCACGCTTCGTGGACGACATCCCCGATGAGTTTGGCATGCTCAAGCTCAACGATGCGCGTCTTGCGCTTTGGATCAAGCACTATGAAACCTTGGTGGAGCTGGATCGCGAAGTCTCAGCGATTCTCCTGCTGCGTAGAATTCAAGTGATGCCGAAGCTGATGCCAGACGTGCAGCTGATGGCAGCAGAGGGGTTGAGCTTGGACGCGTGGATTGAGCGCGAGCTTGATCTGAGAGGCACGAGCTTCGAATCGCCGCCTGCCTTTAGCGCAGGGCCTCAACAACTGGCCACTCAAGCTTCATGGGAAATCGAGCAAGATCCTGAGAACACGTTGATGAGCTTGCCTCGCGTGCGCGGCGAGCCCGACCTCATGCTTATGCGCCCGACCACCAAGCAAACGCTGCTGGCTTACAGCATCTCGACGGGCAAGAAAGTCTGGGAGCGCGATAGCTTCTCGTACTATCACGGCTTTGATCCCGTCAGGCTCGGCAGTCGCTTGATCATGCTGAACGGGCACAAGCTGACAGCGCTTGATCGCGACACGGGCGATGAGCTTTGGTCCGTAGCGCTTGGCGGCTACGTGAACGATAGCGTGGTGAAGGGCGACTTGATTCTTGTCGTCGTGCGCCCCTCCTACAACGGCACGTTGGCCAGCGGCAATTTGCTGGTGGCGATTGATGCGCAAGCCGGCAGCAAGGTGTGGAGTCAAGAGCTCGACATTGGTTCTTTCTCGCCGCTCGTGGTAGCGGAACGCTACGTTTACCTCGCGACCAACAGCAACACGGGTAACCGCTTGCTGGCGCTGAACATTGGCGACGGATCGATCGCGCGCTCGGTCGTGCTGGAAGAGCAAGTGCGTCGTTCGATGGTGATGACCAAAGAAGGCCAGCTCGCCTACCTCGCCAACAACGATGCGATTCGCATCCGCGATCCGGAAACCCTGGAAGCGCAGCGCGTGATCTGGCCCAACATCCGCAGCCTGCGTGAGATCATCGTTGATGACGACAACCTGATCGTGGTCTCGCACTTCGGGCAGATGAAGGCTTTCAACTCAGCGTCTGGCGAGGAGCAATGGCAAGTGCAGCTTGATGGCAGCAGCAGCGTCAACGACGTGTGGCTGATCTCCGGCAAGCTCTTGCTGCTTTCGAACTTCAACCCCTCGCGGGACGAGCCAGCGCGCGGACCGGCTCATGCCGTCCACGTTTACGACGCGCGCAGCGGGGAGTTCTCCTACCAGCGTGTATTGATGGAGACGGAGCCAGGCGGGTCGATACTTCTGCAGGGACGCTCGCCCTTCAGCACCGGTGCAGCATTCGCGCTGAGTGAGCGCGACATGTCGGCGAACAGCGGCCAGATATTCGTCAAGCCCGCCAAGATCGCGGTGATGCTGACAGACACCTCGGCACCGCTGCTTGAGTTTCAGCTTCCTGGCGAGACGCATCAGTATCGCAGCCGCACGGATGTGATTGTGGGCGAAGGCGGTGTGGTGATTCACTCGATGGAGAAGATCATCGGCTTTCGCGCGCTGAGCGAAGACTAACGCGCGTCGACGACTCGTCGTCATCCCGACTGGAGCAAAGCGGAAGGGAGGGATCCCTTGGCGATTCGGCTGCATTTAGAAGAAGTAAAGCGTTGCGAGAGACTCGCAAGAGAGCAGCGCTCGTCGGCGCAAGCTCCCGCAAGTCCGATCTTTCCCCGCGACTCAGCTTCTCGAAAAGGATCCCTCCTCTGCGGCTGCGCCTCCAGTCGGGATGACGACTCAGCCCAAAGCGATTCGAGAACTGCGCTAAGCGCGGCTAAACACGATCTTGCGTTTCAGCATGCGTTCGAGCAGTCCGCCTTTGCGTGCAGCGGACCAAAGCTCAAGGCTTACTTCGCCGCTCGCGTCGACTTCGATTGCGCACTTCTCTTCACCGGGCAAGAAGCGTAAAGCCCGCACGTGCTGTCCTTGCTGTCGATCAAGCGCATCTGCCACGCGCAGGATCCCGCTGAGCCACATCACAACTTCTTTTTGCGCATCGTTCAGCGGGCCGTAACCGTAGTGGCCATTGCTTGGCTCCGCCTTGCGGTGGTAGCGCGCGATCAGTGAAATCATGCGAATCTCTTCGCGCGTAAAGCCCAGCAATTCGGCGTTGTCGATGATGTATTGCGAGTGCTTGTGAAAACCGCTGAAGGAAATCGCCATGCCGCACTCGTGCAGGAGGGCTGCTGCTTCGAGCATGTCGCGCTCTTCGTGTCCAAGTTTGTGCTCAGCGAGCAGCGCTTTGAAGAGCTCGAGCGCCATTCGCGCAACGTGATCGGCGTGGGGCTGCCGCACGTTGAAGCGCTCCGCCATGACGCGCGCAAAGCCTCGGCGTCTAGCGGTAAGTCGGTCGGCAAGATCGGCTTCATCCGAGGTGCGTTCAATCAAGTCCATCAGCATGCCGTCGCGCAGGTTGCGGCTCGATGGACGTATGCGATCAATCCCGAGCATCTTCATCACCTCGCGCAGAGCGAGAGCGCCTGCCAAGATGATGTCGGCGCGTGAGGCGTTGATGCCGGGAAGGCGCTGTCGACTTAGCGAATCTCGTTCGCGCAGCTCGCGTATCAGCCTATCCAGTTCGGCTCGTGTTAGTTCAATGCTCGCGCCGCTGTCTGGCTTTTTCGATTGAGCCAAGCCTGCTTCGACCAGCGCGCCAATCGTTCCTCCGGTGCCGATTGCGAGTGTCGCGCGACCGCTGTAGGCGCGGAAGATGTCGGCATGCTGCGCGAGTTCGTCGCCAACGTAGGCGCGCAAGCGTCGCGTTTCGCCTTCGCTGATGGGATCGGAGCGGACGAACATCTCGGTCAGTCGTACAGCGCCCAAGCGGTAGCTGTGCAGCGCTTGCAGCACACCTGCTGTACCAACGCTGACTTCCATCGAGCCGCCGCCGATGTCGATGTAGAAGACCGGCTGATCGGTGGGGGGATTCTCAAGTTGCGCGCCGAGTTGGATGAGGCGAGCTTCTTCGCTGCCGGAAATCACTTCGATCGCGATTCCCGTTGCTTCGAGTACGCGAGCGATGATGTCGTCGCGATTCGATGCTTCGCGCATGGCCGAAGTCGCGACGGCGCGAAACATTTCAACGCCGTGGCCATCCATCAGCGCACGGAAGTGGCGCATGGCTTCGATGAGGGCGAGCACGGTTGGCTCGTCGATCTCGGCTGTTTCGCTGAATGCCCCAACGCCGAGTCGCACCTCGATGCGTTCGGCGCAGAGCGTTTGGTTTTCGTGGTCGCGAGTCCACGACGCGACTTTGAGGCGAAGCGCGTTGGAGCCGAGGTCGATCGCTGCGCAAATGGGCATGGTTTGACTCGCGGGGTTAAAGAGGAAGCAGTCGCTTCAGACTGCGAGAAGTAGAGCATCTTCGCGAATGAAAACTCATCTGAAGCGCACGGAAAGTTGCGGAATAGCTATCCAAAGCGCTGGCGCACTTCGTAAAATGACTGGAGCTACCAACGACACCAAACAAACCCTGAATTGGGAGGAGAATATATGATCCGTTTCGCTCTTACCGCGCTGATCGCGCTCTGTGCCATCGCTCTGCCAGCCAACCTTGATGCCTGTGGCAAGTGCAAGGCCGCTGCCGAAGTGGTGAAGGAAGCCAAGAAGGACACCGCCAAGGTGTGCGATTCCTGCGAAGAGAAAGCAGACGTGAAGGAAAGCAAGAAGGCCGAATCCAAGGCCGAGGTTTCCACCGAAGAGAAGAAAGAATGCTCAAGCTGCGACAAGTCTGAAGTGAAGAGCGAGAGCAAAGAATGCTCAAGCTGCGACAAGTCGGAAGTAAAGAGCGAGAGCAAAGAGTGCTCAAGCTGCGACAAGTCCGATAGCAAAGTCGCGACCGAAAAGAAGGAATGCTCAGGCTGCGACGAAGCCAAGGCTGACGTGAAGGCCGAAGCGAAAGCCGACGCCAAGGTCACCAGCGGCGAAGGTTGCGGCTGCGATGGCTGCGACTCCAAGGCCGACGTCAAGGAAGAGAAGAAGGCCGAAGCTGCCAAGCCCGCTGCCAACACCAAGGGCTAAGCATTCTTTGATGCCATCATTCATCATGCTGCGAGGGGTGCGACTACGCGCCCCTCGTTGCATTTAGGCGCATTGGCGACGAGCGTGTGCGTGATCTGCGGCGCGCAAAGAACTCTTCACGCAAGTCGCGGTAGCCTAGGCACTAAGGGTTTGGCACAATCGGCGGCTTAGGGTCAAGCAATTCGCTGCGTCTCGGCACAGGAAGGTCAGCGTGATCGAGCTCATCGCACTCTTTCCAGAAGCATATACCTTTGAAGGCATCAAACTTTGGGTAACCGCTGATGGCACGGTTACAGCATGGATCATTCTCGGCACGATTCTCGCGCTGACGGGAGTTGGATTCCCCAGCCCGGAAGACATCCCGCTGATGATTCTCGGCTACGTGTGCTGGGAGTCCGGCTTCTTCGGCACCAACCCTGAAGGCGGCTTCTCCTTCGTCGCTTTCGGCTCAGCCATTCTCTTCTGCGCGACCTGCAATGTGATCGGCGACGTTACCTGCTTTGCAGCAGGCAGACGCTGGGGCATGAGCTTACGCAACAACTCACGATTATTGCGAAGATGGATCAACGACGTGCGGCTAGCCCGCGTTGAGGGCTGGTACGAACGCTTCGGCACCGGCACGGTGTTCGTTGGCCGCATGGTGATGGGGCTGCGCTTGGTGACCTTCTTCTTCGCCGGCACGATGCGAATGCCCTACAAGAAGTTCATCTTTTGGGATTACGTAGGCTGTTTTGTCAGTATTCCAGTTTGGCTAACGCTCGGCGCTCTGCTCAACGAAAACGAAGAGTGGATTGGCGAGAAGCTCACCTCCTTCAAGTACGGTTTCATCGCTTTTGGCGTCAGTATCCTGATCGCTTTCATCGTCTACGTGAAGTACTTCGCCAAGCGCAAGTACTCGCCCAAGCTGGCCGAAGACCTCAAGATCGAAGGCGAAACCGCGCTGCTCGACAAGGTCCACTACGACGTCAACTACCAGCGCATGCTGGAAGATGACGAGCTCGAAGCTGCGCGTAAGCGTCACGCCTCGGATCGCATGACCTCTACGCGCCTCCAAGCTGCGAGCGACGCTCATGAAAGCAGCACCGCATCAACATCCCGCAAGCCCGACGCGGAGGCCTAAGCTATGCCCAAGTCAGCCGCCAAGAGTGCTGCGCCTCAAGCGCCCGCCGTGCCTGTTCCGCATCGCCTTGCGAACCTCGTGCAACTCCTGCTCCGCTATCACGAGGGCATCAGCATGGTGGAAATCGCCAAGCTGGAAGGTTACGACGACAAGCGATTTGGCCGCGGGCCTGCTGCTTCTGCTGATGAAGAAAAGGAACGCCTGGCGCTACGCCGCCGCTTCCAGCGCGATCTCAAAGCGCTCTCTGACATCGGTGTACAAGTCGAACAGCTCAAGGCGCGCGCCGATGACAAGGGCGACCTTTACCGCATGTCGCTGGACTCAACTTTGCTCAAGGGCATTCGTCTTGAGCCTGAAGAGCACGTTTTGCTCCACAGTCTTCAGCACGCTTTCCCTGATCTCAGCGAGACGGACTTCGGCGGCCTCGTGCTTTCCGCGCTCGTGAAGCTTAAGAGTGGGGGGAGTGATGCAGCGGGTGAGCAGCCGCGCACGAAGCGACAGATGCAGCGCGCGCTGGCTGGCGGCAAGAGCCAGTTGCCGCAGCTTGATGCTTGCCTCTACGCCTTCGCGTCGCGCAAGCCGATCCGCTTCAAGTATCTCGGTAGTAATGACGCCAGCGCGAAGAAGCGTATCGTCGAGCCTTGGGGCGTGGTGCGTCGCGGCACGCAGGGCTACCTGGTCGGACTGGATCGCGAAAAGAATGAGCAGCGCATCTTCCGTCTCTCGCGCATGCAAGGCATGCCAGAGGTGTTGGAAAAGGAAGCGGAGTTCACTCTGCCCGCGGGCTTCAAGCTGGAAGATGCTTTCCCCGCTTCGCCCTTCAGTGGCGGAGGCAAAAGCTCAGCGAATATGGCGAAGGGCGTGCGGGTGAAGTTTGACACTGACGTTGGCTTCATGATCGCGAACGACTTCGAGGGCGAGCATCAGGTGAAGCTCGCGAAGGATGGCAGCGCGGAGCTGAAGATTGCCGCGTGCTGGCCCGATGAGCTCTTCCGCTATCTGGCTGAGTACGCTGGACACTTCGAAATCATGGCGCCGAAAACGTTGGTCGACGCGTTTCAGTCGCGGCTGCAAGCAACGCTCAAGCGCTATGTTTGATGAGCAGGAGGCATCCCGCGGAGTTGCAGAGGCGCGGAGCTAGCGGAGCTTGGCAGATCGCGAACCTCTTGGGTCAGCATCAGTGTTTTATCGGCTTGGGATGCTCGCCCTTCTCCTCTTGGAAGTGCGCAGGCGATCTGCATCGCACTGTCCTGATGACGGTTGAAATTCTCGCGAACTACTCAAGCACTTTGCCGCGACCGCAAGGCTCAGCAACCTCCGCGCCTCAGCAACTCCGTGGCATGCCTCCTAAAATCAACAAGCGATTCGAGCTTCCCCGAATCGCTTGCCATCTGCTTTGAACCCAAGCGCTATTCTTCTTCGCTGCTCGGCTTCTTCTTCTTGGTGGCCTTCTTCTTGGCTTTCTTTTTCGAAGCGTTGCGCTTTTCAAGCTCGTCGAGGCCGCCCTCTTTGAGCGCGCCGACGATGTCGTCAACCTTGCGGCCTTCTTCGCGTTCGACTCGCTCGACCGCTTCTTCCTCGTTCATGATCTTGACGACAGACATGATCTCGTCCGTCTCGCCAACCTTCATCAGGCGCACGCCCTGCGTCGCGCGGCCGATCGAGCGGATGTTGTCCGCCGTCACCTTGGTGCGAATGACCGTTCCCTTGCGGGTGATCATCATCAGCTCGTCGCCATCGTAAATCGACTTGGCACCGACGACATGGCCGTTGCGCGCGGTGGCCTTGATGTTGATCAAGCCCTTGCCGCCACGCTTCTGCAGACGGTATTCGTCAAAGCTCGTGCGCTTGCCGTATCCCTTGGCGCAAACCGTGAGCAGCGTGCCGTTGCGGTTGACGACCGCCATATCCACGACTTCATCGTCAGTCCGCAGCGCGATGCCACGCACGCCAGCCGAGACGCGACCCATGCGGCGAGCATCCGTTTCCTTGAAGCGGATCGACATGCCCTTCTGCGTCGCTATCACAATCTCGTCTTCGCCATTTGTGACTGCCACGTCGATCAGACGATCGCCGTCGTTCAGCTTGATTGCACGAATGCCCTTCTTGGTCACGTTCGAGTAAGCCGTCAGTGCCGTCTTCTTGACCAAGCCAGCAGCCGTGCAGAACACAAGGTTCCTGCCTTCTTCGAACTCGCGCACTTGAATGCACGCGCTGACTCGCTCGACCTTCGAGATCGTGAGCAGGTTGACCAAAGCCCGGCCCTTGGCCGACTTCTGGAACTGCGGTATGTCATACACCTTGAGCCAGAAGAGCTTGCCCAGCGAGGTGAAGACCAGCAGGTAATCGTGCGTACTCGCGATAAAGAAGTGCTCGATGAAGTCGCCTTCTTTGGTCGAGCCGCCTCGCGCACCTTTGCCGCCGCGCCCTTGCGAGCTGTACTCGTTGAGCGGCACGCGCTTGATGTAGCCTTCGTGCGAGATCGTTACGACCATGTCTTCATCAGGAATCAGGTCTTCCATGTTGAAGTCTTCGACCGCAGCTTCGATGTGCGTGCGACGATCATCGCCGTGGCGCTTCTTGATCTCCTTGAGATCGTCGAGGATGATTTCCAGCACGCGTTCTTCGCGGGCGAGGATGTCCTTGAGGTCCGCAATCGTTCTGCGAATTTCAAGATACTCGTCATCTAGTTTTTGGCGCTCAAGACCGGTCAGGCGTTGCAGACGCATGTCGAGAATCGCTTGCGCCTGTTCGGCGGTGAGGAACTCGCCCTGGCCGGGCACGACCTTGACAGCCTCCCCTTTTGCGTCGACTTCAACCTTCGCTTGCACGTTGCTCATCAGAGCGCTGCGCGCAGCTTCGGCATCCGGCGACTGACGAATCAGCTTGATCACCAGGTCAAGCTCGCCCAGCGCTTTGATCAAGCCTTCCAAGATGTGCGAGCGCTTCTCGGCCTTCGCCAGCAAGAAGCGCGTGCGCCTGCGAATCACTTCCATTCGGTGATCGCGGTAGGCCGTCATCAACTGCTTGAGATCAAGCGTTTCCGGGCGGCCCTTCACCAACGCGATGTTGATGATCGAGATGCTGGATTGAAGCTGAGTGTACTTGTACAGGTTGTTGAGCACGATGCGCGCGTCGTCTTCGCGCTTCACCTCAACCACGATTCTCATGCCCTTGCGGTTTGAGTAATCCTGGATGTCGCTGATGCCGGTCAGCTTGCCTTCCTTAACAAGGGTCGCGATCTTCTCGATCAGCGTGGTCTTGTTGACCTGATAAGGAATCTCAGAGATCACGATCTCTTGCTTGCCGTGCTTGGCATCTTCGATCTCAACTTTGCCGCGCACTTTGACGATGCCGCGACCGCTGCGGTAGGCGTCGATGATACCCTTGTGGCCAAGGATCGTGCCGCCGGTGGGGAAGTCCGGGCCGGGAACGTGCTTCATCAGCTCGTCTACGGTGATCTCGGGCTTCTTGATCAATGCCATGATCGCATTGCACACT
>Ga0213866_10002054_pt1 | contig 14531 bp, 14 predicted proteins | sample PICome_11_FD_160079 | JGI IMG/M metagenome (GOLD analysis project Ga0213866, IMG submission 160079) | Coastal seawater microbial communities near Pivers Island, North Carolina, United States - PICO284 | ecosystem: Environmental > Aquatic > Marine > Coastal | place: USA: North Carolina...
TAAAAATAATGTTCATTTAATTAAAGGCAACTCTAATAAAGTTCTAAAAAAAATAGATATGTCAAAAATCGATTATGTTTTTTTAGATGGTGGACATGAATACAATACTGTGATGAATGATCTAAATTGTTGCTATGAGGTCATAACCAATAATGGGACTGTTTTATGTGATGATTATGATTTGCAACAAGCACCAGGTGTTAAAAAAGCAATTGATGAGTTTATAAGTAAAAATGACTTTAATTGCTCAATTATATGCAATGGTAGATTTGCTAAAATTGAAAAAAATTAAAATTATCTATAATTTAATTCCATAACTTTTCGATGCTTGTTACCTTTATATTTTGCAAGCGGTCGAATAAGTTTGTTTGCTGCATGTTGCTCCATAATATGAGCTGACCAACCAGTAATTCTTGATATTACAAATATTGGTGTAAAGAAATCAGTATCAAATCCCATTAAATGATAGGTAGGACCAGTTGGGTAATCTACATTTGGATGAATATTCTTTTTTTTAATCATTACTTTTTCAACAATATCGTAGATTTTTTCAAAAGTTTTATCTTTTTTAATTTTTGCTACTTTTCCAAAGTATTCTCTCATGGTTGGCACCCTTGAGTCCCCAGATTTATAAACTCTATGACCAAAGCCCATTACTACTTCTTTATTTTTAAGTGCGTTATTAATCCATTTTAATGCATTTTCAGGTTTTTTAATTTTTCTCATCATATGCATCACTTCTTCATTTGCCCCACCATGAAGAGGACCTTTCAAACTAGCAATGGCTCCAGTTATTGCTCCATGAATATCAGATAAACTACTTGTGATAGTTCTTGCAGTAAATGTTGAAACATTAAAGCTATGTTCTGCATATAAAATCAAAGAAACATCAAAGGCTTTAACTATTTCTTTTTGAGGAACTTTTCCAAAACACATATAGAAAAAGTTTTCAGCAAAGGTTAATTCTTTCTTGGGTTTAATAATTTTTTTACCACTTCTAATTCTATAAAATGCAGCTAAAGCAGTAGGAGTTTTGGCAAAAATTCTTAAGGCTTTTCTCATATTTGCTTCAGGGGAAGAATTTGATGTTTCTTTATCTTCTAAACCCATCACGCTTACTGCGGTTCTTGCAACATCCATTGGATGGGATTTTTTTGGCATATGTTTAATTATCTCATATAAATTCTTTGATAGTTCTCTGTTATTTTTCTCTTCCTTTTCAAATTGTTTTAATTGAATTGAGTTTGGAAGGTCTTTATTTAAAATTAAATATGCAACTTCTTCAAACCTACAATATTCACATAAATCTTGAGCCGCATAACCTCTATAGGTAAGAGAATTTATTTCAGGCATTACTTTTGAAACTTCTGTTTCATCAACCACTATTCCTAGTAGACCTTTTTTAATTTCTTCACTCATTATTCATGTCCTTCCGTACTAAAGTTATAAATTTTTTCATCTAAAGAGTTGTATTTTTCATACTCAACTAACTCATAAAGTCTTTTTCTAGTTTGCATTTTATCAATAATATTATTCTGATGTCCATTTACATAAATGTCTCTTAAACCATCCTCTACATTTTTCATTGCTAATCTTTGTGTAGTCACTGGATAAATAACTATATTATATCCTAAATTTTCTAACTCTTTATAATTGAAAAGTTTAGATTTACCAAATTCAGTCATATTGGCTAACAAATAACAAGAAAGTTCTTTTCTTACTTTTTCAAAATCTTTTTCATCATGAAGAGCTTCTGGAAAGATGATTTCAGCACCAGCATCAATGTATGCTTTGCATCTATCAATCATTTTATCTATTCCCTCAACTCCTTTAGCATCTGATCTTGCAATTATTTTAAAATTATCATCTTTTTTAGCTGCCACACATTCTTTGATTTTACTAACCATTGCCTCTTTTGATATCAATTCTTTGTTATCAAGATGACCACATCTTTTTCTTTCGATTTGATCTTCCAAATGAACAGCTGCAATTCCAAACTCTTCAAATGTCTCTATAGTTTCTTTACAAGATTTAAAACCTGTATCTATATCTACAATAGTAGGTAAATTTGTAACTCTTGAAATTAAATATGATCTAGTACTAACGTCTTGTAACGTTGTTAAGCCAATGTCAGGGAAGCCAAGATCGTTAGCCATCACACCCCCTGAGATATAAACTGCGTCATATCCAATTTCTTCAATTAGTTTTGCGGTTAATGGATTGTAGGCACCTGGTACTCTTAATATTTTGTTTGATTTTAATTTCTCAACAAAATCTATTCTTTTTTGACTTGGTTCTTTGTCAACAAAATGCACTAAAATATTCCTTTTCTTAAATTTCTTTTAAGATCACTTTTTTTAATTTCTATATTTAATTTATCTAATTGACCTGACTTTAAATTTTTTAATTTTTGAACTGTTTTTAAAAAACGATCACTCTCTTTTTTATTAAGAATACCGTCTGTTAAAGTTAAAAATTTATTAATATAATCATTTCTCTTAAATGGTCTTGCTCCATAAGGATGAGCATCAGCTCTATCAAGTTGTTCGCTAATTTTTTTACCATTATTTAATGTGACGACCACTTTAGCACCAAAAGATTTTTTCATTGGATTAGGATCGTGATATTTCTTAGTCCATTTTTTATCTTCATAAGTTGTAATAGACTTCCAAATTTTAATGGTGCTTTTTTTATTTGCTCTTGCTTTTGTGTACGATTTTACATGATGCCAGTCTCCATCTTCTAGAGCTACTGCAAAAATATACATTATTGAGTGGTCAAGCGTTTCTCTACTTGCATTGGGATCCATTTTTTGTGGATCATTAGCGCCTGTTCCAATCACATAATGAGTGTGGTGACTAGTAAATATATCGATTTTTTTAATTTGATTTAGATTTGTTATTTTAGTCTTAAGTTTTTTAGCTAAATCAATTAATGCTTGCGATTGATATTCTGCAGAATATTCTTTTGTATAAGTTTCAAGGATAGCTTTTTTCACTTCTCCTTTTTTAGGAAGTGGCACTTTATAATTAGCTTTTTTTCCATCCAATATTCTTGCAATAACACTATCTTCACCTTCGTATATTGGGCTAGGTGCACCTTCACCACGCATAACTCTATCTACTGCTTCAATTGCAAGTTTACCAGCATGAGCAGGGGCGTAAGCTTTCCAACTTGAAATCTCACCTTTTCTAGATTGTCTCGTTGATACAGTCGTATGAAGAGCTTGTTGAACTGCTTGATAAATTGTTTCTGTATTAAGTTTTAACATTGAGCCAAGACCTGCTGCAACACTTGGTCCTAAATGAGCTATATGATCCACTTTATGTTTGTGTAAACAAATTCCTTTAACTAAATTTACCTGAACCTCATATGCTGTAATGATTCCTCGTAATAAATCTAAGCCACTAAGTTTATTTTGCTGAGCAACTGCTAAAAGAGGTGGAATATTATCTCCTGGATGACTGTAGTCAGCAGCTAAAAAAGTATCATGAAAATCAAGTTCTCTAACAGCAGTTCCATTTGACCATGCTGCCCACTCACAATCGAATTTAAGTTTTGAATTTACTCCAAATAATGTAGCACCGTTTTTTCTTAAATGTTTTAGAGCCATTTCTCTAGAGGAAATTACAGGCTTTCTATTTAATGATGCTATAGCAACAGACGCGTTATCAATAATTCTATTGATAACCATTTCAATTGCCTCTTTATTAAGTTTTACATTATCGCTTGCAATTTCAGCAATCTTCCACGCTAGTTGCTTTTTTTTGGGAAGGTTGATTTTTGATGGATAAACTTTGACTGTATGTAATAACAAAATAACTCCTTAATAGTGATTTTGTTTTAATAGTTAAAAAAAATTAATCAATATTAAAGATATTTTGTTATTATTTTTTCAATACCAATAAAGTCTTTTATAAGGTGATTATGATATATTTCAGTTGTATTTTTTTCAGTATATCCGTTTTCTAATAAAATAACTGGTATCTCAGCTGCTTTAGCAGCATTAGCATCAGTTTCGCTATCACCAATCATTATAGTTTTTTTAACATCGCCATCTAATATTTCTACAACATTAGTAAGGTGTCTTGGATCTGGCTTACAATAATCAAATGTGTCTGATCCAGCCACATACTCAAAAAAATCATAAATTCCAATTTTTTTCAAAAGATCATTTGATAAATGTTCTTGTTTATTTGTGCACACAGCCATGGAAATATTTTGCTCTTTACACCAAATTAAAAATTCTTTAACTCCAGTAACTAACGTGCTTTCATTAACAATATTTTTACCATAAAAGCTCACAAACTCTTTAACCATCTCGTCTTTAATCTTTTCATCTAAGACTTTACTAAATTCTTTTTTTGCTTGGCCCCAAATAGATCTTCCAATTAAAGCTCCAGCCCCTTTACCAACTAAATTTCTAATGTCCTCAGTTGATTTGGTCGGATAACCAAATTTTTTCATCACATGATTGTGTGCCAACATTAAATCAGGCGCTGTGTCCACTAATGTACCGTCTAAATCAAATAAAATTGTAAATTTCTGCTTCATTTTAAAAGTTTTTTAAAGAAATATTATGTGAATTAATTAAGCCACATACTTAATATAAAGAAACTTACAATGAAAGAATTAAATTTACAAAAAATTCAAAATAAACTTAGAAATAAATTTTTAACTAATGGTGTTAAAATGCTTGGACCTGAAACAATTTTTTTTTCAAATGATACTAAAATTGGAAAAAATGTAACTATCGAGCCTTATGTTGTAATTGGAAAAAATGTGAAGATTGGTAACAATGTTATAATAAAATCATTTTCTCATTTAGAGTCTTGTAAAATAGAAAATAAAGTTGAAGTTGGACCTTATGCACGAATTAGACCTGATACCATCTTAAAAGAAGGATCTAAAATTGGAAACTTTGTTGAGATTAAAAAAAGCACTATTGGAAAAAAATCAAAGGTAAATCATTTATCCTATATTGGAGATAGTGATCTTGGTAAATCTGTTAATATAGGTGCTGGAACAATTACATGTAATTACGATGGTGTGAAAAAAAGTAAAACTAAAATTAAAGACAAGGTTTTTGTGGGTTCAAATTCATCCTTGGTTGCGCCACTTACTATAGAACAAGAAAGTATTATTGGTGCTGGCTCAGTAATTACCAAATCAGTAAAAAAGAAATCTTTGGCATTAACAAGATCATTACAAACAGAGATAAAGAATTATAAAAGAAAATAATTTATGTGTGGAATAATAGGAATATCTAGTCACAAGTCAGTATCAAATAGTATTATTAACTCTCTTAAAAAATTAGAATATAGAGGTTATGACTCAGCTGGAATTGCAACATTAGCTGATGGTCTTATTAATGAGGTAAAATCAGAGGGAAGAGTAGAAAATTTAGAAAATAATTTTGATTTAAAAAATCTTTCAGGAAACATTGGTATTGGTCACGTTAGATGGGCAACTCATGGGGTGCCAAATAGTGTAAACGCACACCCACACTCATCAGAAAATGTATCGGTAGTTCATAATGGTATAATTGAAAATTCAACTTTATTAAAAAAATATTTATTAGGTAAAGGACATAAATTTAAATCTCAAACAGATACTGAGGTAATTGTCCATCTTATTACAGAAAATCTTAAATCCTCTGAGTTACAAGAGGCTATAACAAAAACTTTAAAACAACTTCATGGAAGTTTTGCTTTAGGAATTATTTTTAAAGATATGCCAGATTTAATAATAGGTGCAAGACGTGGTTCTCCTCTAGCTGTTGGATATGGTCCTAATGAAAATTACCTTGGATCAGATTCTTATGCTCTAAAATCAATGACAAATAAGATAACTTATTTAGAAGATGGTGAATTTTGTTTTATCAAAAAAGATCAAGTGAATTTTTTTAACGAAGACGGAATAAAGATAAATAAAAAAGTTTTAGAACTTTCATCTGATCAGCAAAATTATGACAAAGGAGACTTCAAACATTTCATGGCTAAAGAAATTGAAGAACAACCCCAAACATTGAAAACTGGAATTAAAGAATATGTAGACAATATAAATAATGACATCAATATTTATAATTTTCCCTGGAAAATAGATGAAATCAAATCAATTATGCTAATTGGTTGTGGAACTGCTTACCATTCGTGTTTAATGGCCAAATATTGGTTTGAGGAATTGACAACTTTAGATGTTAATATTGATATAGCATCAGAGTTTAGATACAGAAAAAACAGATTTAAAAATGATACTTTATATATCTTTGTATCTCAATCAGGAGAAACTGCCGACACTTATGCGGCTTTAGATTTATGTAATAAAAATAATATGAAGACTTGTGCAGTTGTAAATGTAATTGAAAGTTCAATTGCTCGGGATTCAAATTTTGTATTACCAATTCATTGTGGTCCAGAAATTGGAGTTGCTTCAACTAAAGCTTTTTTAGGGCAAATACTTGTTCTGTATATCATGTCATTGAAATTATCGTCCTTAAGAAAAGAAATTAAAGATAAAGATTATCAAGAAAAAATAAAAGATTTAAAAAATCTACCAAAACTAATTGAACAAACATTATTGTTAGACAATGATATCCAAGCCATTTCCTCAACATTTAACGAGGCTAAAGGATCAATGTTTTTGGGTAGAGGATTTTCTTTTCCAATTGCATTGGAAGGAGCATTAAAACTTAAAGAACTATCTTACGTTCATGCCGAAGGTTATCCTGCTGGTGAAATGAAACATGGACCATTAGCTTTAATAGAAGAGGGTATGCCAGTTGTAGTTTTAGCCCCAAGAGATAATTATTATAAAAAAACTATTTCAAATATGCAGGAAGTAGTTGCAAGGGGAGCTAAAGTTCTTTTGATTACTAATAAAAGTAAAGATGAAATTGTTTCTGAAAATATTTGGGAAAAAATTGAAGTAGAAACTACAAATGATGACTTACTTCCGTTTCTTTTAACTATACCACTTCAGAAACTCGCGTATTATTCAGCTCTTAAAAAAGGTTACGATATAGATAAGCCAAGAAATTTAGCTAAATCAGTAACAGTTGAATAAAGTTTAAACTCTGTTAAAACAATCCTTAGTTGAATATGAAAAACTGGAAAAAAAATAGTTGGAGAAAATATCCTGTAAAACACATTCCTGATTATCCTAATAAAAAGGAATTAGACACAGTGTTAGATAAGATTGGTACATTCCCTCCTTTAGTATTTGCTGGAGAAACTAGACATTTAAAAGATCAACTTGCTGATGTGGGAGACGGTAAAGCATTTTTGCTTCAAGGTGGAGACTGTGCAGAAAGTTTTGCAGAATTTAATCCTGATAATATAAGAGATACATTTAAATTGATGCTGCAAATGTCTCTAGTATTAACTTACTCAGCGTCTTTACCAGTTGTAAAACTTGGAAGAATAGCTGGTCAATTTTCAAAACCTAGAAGTTCACCGGTAGAGTCTAAGGATGGTATTGAGCTTCCAAGTTATTTAGGAGACAACATCAATGGAATGGAATTTACTGAAAAAGCAAGAGTTCCTGATCCTAAAAGATTATTTAAAGCCTATTCTCAATCAGCTGCAACATTAAATCTTATTAGAGCTTTTTGTCATGGTGGTTTTGCAGATCTTAAAAATGTTCATAATTGGAATTTAGGATTTATTAAGAATAGTCCAGCTTTAAAAAGATTTAAGGATTTAGAAGATAAAATAGCTGATGCATTAGCGTTTATGGATGCATGTGGAATTAATTCAGATTTCAATAGAAGATTAAAAACTGTAAACTTTTGGACTTCACATGAAGCATTACTCCTTCCATTTGAAGAAACGATGACAAGAACAGACTCTACGACTGGAGAAAATCATGATACTTCAGCTCACTTTGTTTGGATTGGAGATAGAACTAGACAACTTGATGGTGGACACGTTGAATTTTGTAGAGGAATTGAAAACCCAATAGGAATTAAATGTGGACCAACTTTAAAACCAGAAGATTTAATAAATCTTTGTAACAAAATTAACCCAACTAATGACAAAGGTAAGATAACTTTAATTTCTAGATTTGGTGCTGACAATGTTTCAAAACATTTACCTAAATTAATTAGAGCAATTAAAAAAGAAGGTTTAAATGTGATTTGGTCATGTGATCCTTGCCACGGTAATACAATTAAAGCCGCAACTGGATTTAAGACAAGACCTTTTAACAGTGTTTTAAAAGAAGTTAAGAATGTATTTGCTTGTCACCAAAGTGAAGGAAGCTATGCAGGAGGATTACACATCGAAATGACTGGTCAAAATGTTACCGAATGTATTGGTGGTGCTCAAAAAATATCAGAGGAAGATCTATCTTCAAGATATCACACTCATTGTGACCCAAGATTAAACGCCAATCAAGCATTAGAATTAGCTTTTTTAATTTCTGATGAGATTAAAAAGAATAGCTCATATTCTAAAAATGCAGACAGAGCGGCATCTTAAATCATTGTAAAAGACACAAACTAATAATATTTTAAGGTTATGAATGCCTCAGAAAAAGTAAATTTTATATCTAATTGGATAAAAGATTATGTAAATGATATGCCAAGTAAGGCTCAATCATTAGTGATTGGAATTTCTGGTGGAATAGACTCTTCAGTTTCAAGCACTTTAAGTGCAATGACTGGATTAAAAACAATTGTACTATCAATGCCAATTAAACAAAAATCACAACAACATGATCTGAGCTTAAAACATCAAGAGTGGTTGGTAAATAAATTTAAAAATGTTGAAGCACATACAATAAATTTAGATGAATTATTTTTAGCATTTTCTTCCTCTCTTTCTAAATTTGATAATGAACATGGTATGGCAAATTCTAGAGCAAGATTAAGAATGACTACTCTTTATCAAGTAGCAGCAGCAAACAAAGGTATTGTCGTTGGTACAGGTAATAAAGTAGAGGATTTTGGAGTTGGATTTTATACAAAATATGGGGATGGTGGCGTTGATATATCTCCAATAGCAGATTGCAATAAAACAGAAGTTTGGGAAATTGGAAAAGAGCTTGGAATTTTAAAAGAAATAATTGAAGCAGCCCCAACAGATGGCTTGTGGGATGATGGTCGAACTGATGAAGGCCAACTTGGTTTAAAATATAATGAGTTGGAAGAAGCTATGAATAATCCAAACTCCACAAATAGAGCTAAATACGAAACAATAAGAAAACAAAATTTGCATAAAATGGAGCCCATTCCTGTATGCAAAATTCCAAATTAATCAAATAGATTCACAAATCTATAAATTAAGTATATTTCTAAAATGATGAATAAAGATATTTATTTAACAAATAATCTAAGTAACAAAAAAGAAAAATTTGTTCCAATAGATGAAAAAAATATAGGAATGTATGTTTGTGGTCCAACTGTTTATGATGATCCACATATTGGTAATGCTAGACCGATTGTTATTTTTGATATTCTTTTTAAGATACTTAAAAGCAAATATTCATCTGTTACTTATGTCAGAAATATTACAGATGTTGATGATAAAATAATCAAATCATCTAACGAAAAAAAGATTTCTATTTCAGAATTAACACAAACAGTAATTAAAAGTTTTAGTGAAGATTGTAACTATTTAAACTGTGAAAACCCAACTCAGCAGCCCAAAGCAACTGAACATATAGATTTAATGATCGAAATGATTTCTGAGTTAATTAAAAAAGGTTTTGCTTATGAAAATAAAAAGCATGTCTATTTTGAGGTTAAAAAATTTGATGAGTACGGTCAATTATCAAATAAAAAATTAGAAGAATTAATTGCAGGATCTAGGATTGAGGTAAGTGATAATAAAAAAAACTCAGAAGATTTTGTGTTGTGGAAACCTTCTTTAGATAATGAACCATCATGGGACTCACCATGGGGCAAGGGCAGACCTGGTTGGCATTTAGAATGTTCTGCAATGTCTAAAAAATTTTTAGGAAATGAATTTGATATACATGGTGGAGGTATAGATTTAATTTTTCCACATCATGAAAATGAAATCGCTCAATCAAGATGTGCAAATGATACTAAAGTTTTTGCAAATTATTGGTTGCACAATGCATTTATTACTATGTCGAATGAAAAGATGGCAAAATCTCAGGGTAATATTTTAAAGATAAAAGATTTTAGAAACAAAGTGAGTGGACAAGTTTTAAGATTAGCTTTGATTAGTGCTCATTATAAACAACCGCTAGATTGGAACGACAAACTTTTAGAGGATTGTCAAAATACAATTGATAAATGGTATAATGTTTATTTACCCTCAGATGAAGATTTAAATGATGAAATAGCTCAACCATTGTACGATGATATTAACACACCAGGCTATATTGCAAATTTACATAAACTTTATGACAAAGCTAATAAAGGAAATGACCAAGATAAAAAGATATTTAATTCAGCATGTAATTTTATAGGTTTGCTTCAAGAAACAAAAGAAGAGTGGTTAAATTATAAAATAAGAAAAATAGAAATTTCAGAGAAAGAAATAGAAAATAAAATAGATCTTAGAAATAAAGCAAGAGCAGATAAGAATTATAAAGAAGCTGATAATATTCGAGACTACCTTTTGGACAAAGGTGTTTTAATCGAAGATAAAGATGGTAAAACAATTTGGAAATTTAAATGAGTAAGGAAAAATTATATATTTTTGACACAACATTAAGAGATGGAGCCCAAACTCAAGGTGTTGATTTTTCTATTGATGATAAGGAAAAAATATCAAATTCACTAGATACTCTAGGCGTAGATTACATTGAAGGTGGATGGCCAGGTGCTAACCCAACAGATACTGAATTTTTCAATAAAGATCATGGTTTTAAAAACGCTAAACTCACAGCCTTTGGTATGACCAAAAAGTCAGAACATAGTGCTGAAAATGATCCAATGTTAGCATCATTAATTAATTCAAAAAGTTCCTCAGTTTGTCTTTTTGGAAAATCATGGGATTTTCAAGTTAAAGTAGCACTTGGAATAACTAATGAAGAAAATTTAGAAAATATCAGCGAAAGCACAAAACATATAGTCAGTTCAGGTAAAGAATTCATGTTTGATGCAGAACATTTTTTTGATGGGTATAAAGCAAATCCTGATTATGCATTAAAATGTTTGAAAGCAGCATTTGACCATGGAGCAAGATGGATTATTTTATGTGATACTAATGGTGGAACCCTTCCACATGAAGTAACAAAAATTGTATCAGAGGTTATAAAGCATATTCCAGGAAAAAATTTAGGTATCCATGCTCATAATGATACAGAAAATGCAGTAGCAAACAGCTTAGCTGCAGTTCAAGCAGGAGTTAGGCAGATCCAAGGAACTATTAATGGATTAGGGGAGAGATGTGGAAATGCAAATTTAATGTCATTAATCCCGTCGTTATTTTTAAAAAAGGATTTTAATGAAAAATTTGAACTTAATATCAAAAGAGAAAATTTAAAAAACTTAACGCAGTGTTCAAGATTATTAGATGAACTATTAAATAGAAAACCTAATAAACATTTGCCATATGTTGGTGCTTCTGCTTTTTCACACAAAGGCGGAATGCACGTTTCTGCTGTTCAAAAAGATCCAAAAACATACGAACACATTGATCCTGAAGAAGTTGGAAATTCTAGAAATATTGTAATTTCAGACCAGGCTGGTCAATCAAATATAATGTCTAGACTAAAATCAATTGGCATCCAAATCGAAAAAAATGATCCAAAAATTAAAAAACTTTTAAGTGAAGTTAAAGACAGAGAATTTATTGGATATAGTTATGATGGAGCTGATGCTTCATTTGAATTGCTAGCAAGAAGATTGATAGGTGATATTCCAAGATATATATTAATTAACGAATATGATGTATCGGTTAAAAAAGATATTAGTGGAGAAATCATTTCTCATGCTAAAGCACAATTGGAAGTAGATGGTCAAAAAATATTATGTGAAGGACAAGGAAATGGTCCTGTAAATGCACTTGATAATGCAATTAGAAAAAATGTAAATAAACTTGCAAAATATTCAGAGTATTTAAAAGATCTAAAACTAGTTGATTATAAAGTTAGAATTTTAAATACAGGTACTGAAGCAGTGACTAGAGTTTCTATTGAAAGCACAGACTCTAAAGGTGTTAATTGGTTTACGATTGGAGTTTCACCAAATATTATTGATGCATCATTTAAGGCTTTAGTTGATAGTTTAGATTACAAATTATTTAAAGATAAAGCTCCAGCTAGTTTATAAGTTTGATTTTTAATAAATAATGTCAGCAAATAATATTACCTTTATTTTACATAAGCCTCAACTATCAGAAAATATTGGTGCATGCGCTAGAGGAATGAAGAATTTTAATTTTCAAAAACTTTCAGTAATTGATCCAAAACCTATTTTTCCAAATGATAAAATTTTAGCAACTTCAGTGGGTGCTAAAAATATAATTAATAAAAGTAAAGTTTATGATCATTTAGAACCAGCTTTAAAAAATATAGATTATGTGATTGCAACATCAGCAAGGTTTAGAAATAAAAATATTAAACACATTCAACTAGAAGACTTAAAAAACATTGATTTTTCAAAAAAAGTAGCGTTTCTTTTTGGATCTGAGGCATCAGGATTGTCTAATAATGAAGTTAGTTATGCAAATTATACGTTACAAATTCCAACTAATCCTGAATTTAAATCTTTGAATTTATCTCATAGTCTAATAATTATTGCTCAATATGTCTCAAGCATCGTAAAATCTAAGACATCTAATTATAAAAAATCTAAAAAAGTTAAAACTGCCTCTAAAAAAGAAATCCACTCAATGACCAATTTATGCATTCAAAATTTAGAAGATATCAACTTTTTTAAACCTAAAGAAAAGAAACCCATTATGCTTGAAAATCTGAGAAATATTTTCTACAGAATGGAGCTATCAGCTAAAGAAACACGAATATTAGCCAGCGTATTTGCTAGTTTAGGTAAAAAACGTTGATTGACAAAATGTTCAGTAAGCTTATAAACCCCAATATTAAATGACAAAAAGATTAAACTCTAAACACAAAGTAGATAGAAGGTTAAAGGTTAACCTGTGGGGAAGACCAAAAAGTCCTTTCAACACTAGAGCTTATGGACCAGGCCAACATGGTCAATCAAAGCAAGGTAAACCTTCAGATTACGGAATTCAGTTACAAGCTAAGCAAAAACTTAAAGCTTACTATGGTAACATTAATGAAAGACAATTTAGAAACATTTATAAAAAAGCTGTCATGCTTAAAGGTGATACGGGTGAAAACTTAATTGGATTACTTGAGCGAAGATTAGATGCAGTAATCTACAGAGCAAAATTTGCAACTACAATTTTTTCTGCAAGACAATTAATTAACCATGGTCATGTAAGAGTGAATGGTAAAAAAGTTAATATTGGAAGTTATTTAGTAAAAGAAGAAGATACAATTGAAATTAGAGATAAATCTAAACAACTTGCTATCATTGATATCGCTTTAGCGAATAAAGAAAGAGAAGCCCCAGAATATATTCAAATGGATGAAAAAAACAAAAAAGTTAAATTTGTTAGAACTCCAAAATTTGAAGAAGTTCCTTATCCAATTGTAATGGAACCAAATCTTGTAATTGAATATTACTCTAGATAAAAATAAAAATTAATTTTTAGCCTTAAAACTTATTCCATTAGTTTCAAATAATTTTGCTAATTCTCCACTTTCGTACATTTCTTTAACAATATCACAACCACCAATAAATTCTTTTTTGACATAAAGTTGAGGGATAGTGGGCCAGTCACTAAATACTTTAATTCCTTCTCTAATGTTTTGATCTTCTAAAACATTTACACTTTGAAAGTTTACTTCAAGAAGTTTTAACATATTTGTTACCGCCATAGAAAAACCACACTGAGGAGCATCGGGCGTTCCCTTCATAAATAAACATACATCATTATTATCAATATGATTTTGAATTAAATTCTTTGTATTGTCGTCCATTATTGCTCCTTTGTTTTAATTGCTAGGGCATGTAATTCATTTCCCATTTTACCCTTTAGAGAATTATATACCATTTTATGTTGTTCTATTTTACTTTTACCAGAAAATTGAGCTGAAGTTACTGTTGCTGAATAATGATTGCCATCTCCAGCTAAATCTTGAATCTCAACTATAGCATCAGATAATGCTTCTTTAATTAAACTCTCAATTTCTTTTAAATCCATCGCCATTATTTGCTCATATAATTAGTTAACCAGTTTGTATTCAATGTTCTCAATTCGTCAATTGTTACTTTTGTCTTTTCATTAATAAACAATTGATCCTGATTTATTGTTCCAAGTTCATCAAAATGTACTGCATTTTTCTTTAATATGTCGGTCACTTTTTTCAAACTATCTTTATTAACTTCAATTATGTATCTACCTTGATCTTCTGCAAAATAGTACTCAATTTCATTTATTAAATATTTTGGTTTTTTAAGATTAATCCCTTTATTTCCATTGATACACATCTTTGAGACAGCAGTAATTATTCCTCCAATT
>Ga0213866_10002055_pt1 | contig 14523 bp, 12 predicted proteins | sample PICome_11_FD_160079 | JGI IMG/M metagenome (GOLD analysis project Ga0213866, IMG submission 160079) | Coastal seawater microbial communities near Pivers Island, North Carolina, United States - PICO284 | ecosystem: Environmental > Aquatic > Marine > Coastal | place: USA: North Carolina...
GGTACTGTGACTTATGACACGGCTACTCAATCAGCGCGTTTGCAACCAAGCTCTCAATTAACACAGTTTTTAGATGGTACAGATAATGTTTCTGGTAGCTATAAAATTAGTTGGAATCAAACATTAGTTTCAGGCACTAGAACTAGACTCTTAACAAGAAACCATCCTAACACTCTTTATATAAGCACTGCTTATTTCGTTGGTTCTGGTGAAAAGTCGGTAGTCGTCACAACTACTGACGGCGTAATGTTTAGGATAAATTCCGACAACTCTGAAGCCTTAATAGATAATATCAGCGTCCAAAAAGTTGAAGACATAGCTGTCTCTATCGGCATGGAAGGTAGGGTGTCATATGCTGATACTAATTCTCTAGGAGTTTCTTTTGTTAGGTGGTATCAAGATGGGAACAACTCTATAAAAAATTCGATTGATACACAAAGCACTCGTGATGGGCATTTTATGACTATGCAAGATGCTTTGGGCGTATTTGATTATGTCCGTGAAGATTATTTTTCTCCAGACATCCTAATCCCCTACAACATCGCCTCACGCCACGGATCAACATTCTTGAACGGCGCAGTAGATGGTGTAGCTATGACGGCTGACACAACCCCTACGGCTCTCCCTGATCTCTCTAGCACTGACTTGGATCTAGCCTATGAGTACATGGGAACAATCTCAGAGTTCCGTGTCTGGGACAAAGACTTAGGTGACGCTGGTATTGTAGAGGCAACCAATCCATCGCTAGAGCCATCCCTGAGCCTAACCTTTGAAGGCGCTGGCACTAACTCATTCGTAGTGAACAACTGGAGCGAATAATGGGTACGAAAGTTAACAGTAACTACGAAGATCTAATTACGTTTACCCGTGCATCTAGGGGCCATGCGCTGCGCCCTGTTAGCTATGGGTCTGAGCTTGTAGACAATGGAACGTTTAATAGTGATGTTTCTGGGTGGACTTCTAGTGCTTATTCTTTGTCTTTGTCATCTAACGCTTTAAATGTAGCCTATAACGGACAAACCTACGGAAATTTTTTCGGAAGCACTGGTACGTTAGAAGCAGGAAAAGTTTACGAGCTTACGTATGAAGTTATTAGTGCGTCTCAGGCGTCTAATTTTTGGTTAGCAACAGCAGGAAATGCACCCCTTAATAAAGCAGTAGGAACTCATACTATTTCTTGGGTGCAGACATCTACCGCGTCATCACTATCATTTTACGTAGACGGTATAATTAGCGGAGAATCAATTACGTTAGACAACATCAGCGTCAAAGAAGTCCTATTTGATCAACCAGACGGAACCCTAACGCTCTTCGAGCATCCCGATAACGTCCCCCGTGTAGAGTGGGATGCAGACGGTAACAGGCTGGGTTTGCTGGTGGAGGAGCCTAGGACTAATCTGCTGACTTACTCTGAGGACTTTACTGTTCAATCAGGTCGTTGGGCTAACGGACAAAAAGGCGACACGTCTCTCACTTCAGGCTTAACAGAGTCTCCAAGCATGTCAGATAGCGTTTGGAAACTTTTCGCTACCTCAGGGACAGGAACACAAATTATTCAAGAAGACGCTACTGTTTCTGGAGCAACGAATGTAGTAGGTTCTGTTTACTTAAAAAAAGCAGAATATAAATACGGCGGCATTAGGCTTTTAGATTCGAGTCCAAATACGGGATATTCTGTATTTATTGATTTAGATGACGGCAGTGTTTTTGATACTTCCACCAGAGGTACACCGACAACTTCTAACTACCGTGTACAAGACGCTGGTAATGGCTGGTGGAGACTTTCCGTAATTACGTCATCTGATGGCGGGTCGGTAAATTTTACTGTTGGAATTAGCGACGGAACTTCAATAAACAGCTTTAATTGTGTTTCTTTTGCTGGAGACGGCACTAGCGGTATCTACATTTGGGGCGCTCAAGTCGAGGAAGGCTTATTCCCCACCAGTTACATGAAAAACGAAGGCACTGCTAGTGGTAAGGATAGATCTGCCGATGTAGCGTCTATCCCCGTGGCTGACTTTGGGTATAACACTGAGGTTGGTTCTGTGGTTGCTGAGTATCTTCCCATAAAAGTAGACTCAACAATACGCAGTGTCTTTGAGTTGGCGAAAGACAACAATGACCGACTTTATTCGTCATCATCGACTAGTAAGCATTGGTTTGTAAAGTCTGGCGGAACAGATCAGGCAAGTCTTGATTTAGGTTCTTCTACGGAAGATCAATTAAATAAGATAGCTGGCGCTTACAAACAAAACGATTTTGCCGCATCTTTGGATGGAGGTTCGGTAACAACTGACACTTCTGGCGTTGTTCAAACTGGAATTACAGACTTGCATATAGGCGGAATAAAAAACGCTACACAGTTTTATCTAAACGGCCACATCAAGTCCATCAAATACTACCCACGTCGCCTGACTAACGCACAACTACAGGATCTAACATCATGACAGAAGAAGTAATCATCGAAGCACCAAAGCGTGACTTCTACCTACGACTATCGGCTGAGTCAGATATGCCGACTGTACTCTCAGCGTTCTACCGACAGGACTACGTGACTCAGATAGACGAGGAAGGCGTAGAAACTCAGGTAGCAGACGGCGATCCCTACCTAGTAACTCATACACACGACTACGCTATTTCAGTCGTAGGCACACTGCACGAGCCAACAGGCACTATGCTGACTGACGAGGAAGGTAACGAATATCCTGAAATGCAAGCTATGGCAGGTTGGCACATCAATATCAGACTCGTGGGAGATGCTGTACGTGAGACTGTAGAGGCACTGGACGAGACACACGGTGTAAACCCTGAGCAACCTATGAGAGTTTGGCTATGAGTAATTATACTAAGGCTACGGACTTCGCTGAAAAAGACGGACTACCTACTAATGATCCTAATAAGGTCATTAAAGGCGCTGAGTTTGAAGACGAGTTTGATCTTATTGCAACAGCAGTAAACTCTAAATCTGACACAGCTAGTCCTACGTTTACAGGTACAGCAACGCTGCCTACTGCTGTTGTTACAACACTGAGCCTTGGCGGTACAACCATTACCTCTACGGGTACTGAGCTTAATATTCTTGATGGTGTTACTGCTACTACTGCTGAACTTAACTATGTTGACGGTGTTACTTCTAACATTCAAACACAGTTAGACGCTAAGGGTACTGTTAGCTCATTGTCTGACTTGAGTGTCACTGCTACGGCTGCTGAACTTAATAAGCTAGATGGTGTTACTGCTACTACTGCTGAACTTAACTATATTGATGGTGTTACTTCTAACATTCAAACACAGTTAGACGCTAAGGGTACTGTTAGCTCTCTGTCTGATTTGAGTGTCACTGCTACGGCTGCTGAACTTAACTTTGTTGACGGTGTTACTTCTAACATTCAAACACAGTTAGACGCTAAGGGTACTGTTAGCTCACTATCTGACTTAAGCGTTACTGCTACGGCTGATGAGCTTAATAAGTTAGATGGCGTTACTGCTACTACTGCTGAACTTAACTTGGTAGATGGGTTAACAGCTATTCCTGATTACGTAACAGGTATATTTACGCCTGTTGTGGCTGATAACTTTTCTGGTGGTAACACGGCATCGGTAGGTACAGCAAACGGTCGTTACACTAAAGTAGGCCGAATGGTTCACGTAACTATTCAACTAGTAGACATTACTACCACTGGCATGAGCGGAAACATTTACGTAAGAGATCTTCCTTTTACTGCTTATGACTCAGGATCTCCGAACATGCTTTGGATGGGTACGCTGTATGCGTCTCAGGTAGCAACTGGAACTGACGGTCCTTTTGTTCCTCAAATTATTGACAACACTGATTACATACAGTTTATCAGGTCTATTACTTCTTCATCACAGTTTACTCGTTTGGTTGTTAGTGATCTTACAAGCGGTGCTAGTGATATGTACATAAGTATTTCTTATGAGGCCGCGTAATGATCGACCCCATAACCGCCATTGCTGGGGCAACCAAAGCCTTTGCCATGGTGCAGGGGATGGTTCAGGCTGGACGCTCAGTAGAAGATACGATGGGGCAAATAGCTACGTGGTACGGACATGCTAGTGATGTTCTCTATCAAGAACAGAAAGCAACAAAAGTATCACCGTTTAGAAAAGTAGTTTTTAGTAAGAGTGTAGAAGCAGAAGCAGTAAAAGCCTTTGCACGAAAGAAGAAGATACAAGAGCAACAACGAGAGATCATGTTAATGATTCGGTACGCCTACGGTGATGATGGGCTACGTGAGTTTCGTGAGTTGAAAAGAAAGATAGTACAAGAAAGACAAGACACTGTATATCGACAACAAGAGCTAAAGGAAAACATGTTGTTAACTTTGTTTGGTGTAGTGTTCTCAATAATAACTTTTGGTTTGGTTTCGGCAGTGGTAAGGGAAATTAAAGGATGAGCAGGACAGAAGAGTTGTTAGCAAGATTAGAAGGGCATGAGAAAGAATGCCTTGTTCGCTATGAGATGATTCAACGTCAGCTTGACTCAGGTGTTAAAAGGTTTGACAAGTTAGAGCGAATGGTTCTGTCTATTTATCCTTTCATTATTGGTAGCATTGTTGTTGCAGAGTATTTCCGATGATTCAAACCCTTATTGGCCCAGTAGCAGACCTTGTTGGTGGTTACTTCCAACGTAAAGCTGAAGAAAAGAAAGCTGTTCATGAAGCTAAGATGGTAGCTATACAGCAGGACGGTAACTGGGAAAACATCCATGCTAACAACGCAGCCAACTCTTGGAAAGACGAATGGTTCACACTGTTGTTTTCAATACCGTGTGTACTAGCGTTTTTCCCTAGTATGGTTCCTATTGTTATGGATGGGTTTGCTGCCTTAGAATCTATGCCTGAGTGGTACAAAGGTTTCCTTGGTGCGGCAGTAGCGGCATCGTTTGGCCTCCGTGGTCTAGCTAACTGGAAGAAGTAATATGTCATTATTTGACAACGATGATCGCAGTAGGCTAATAGAGCTACAGATTGAAGCTGTAAAAAGAGCTTTAGGGCAGACAGGCGTGGCCGGTGGTCGTGCTTTAACTTCTACTATTCCTACTCCTTTTGAACAAGGACTAACCCGTGGCCCTGTTAATATGCAGGGAATGTCTGACGCTCAAACTCAAAGTTTAATAGATCAACGCTTAGACGCAAGATTTTTTGGTATGGACGATGACATTGATCTACCAGACCAAGGTGATGACCCTTTTGAAACAGGGGAGTTTGAAGACTCTGTTTTTGACATTCTTGTAGCTATTATGGCAGGAACTCAAGGCACAATTGAAGGTCTTGATCCAGAAACCATAGAAGCTCTTCAAACTGTTGTAGAAGGCTCCAGCGCAGAAGAATTAGAAAGAATAGCTCAAGAAATAGCAGAAGCTGGTGGCTATGAAGAATGGTTAGCACAACAGCCTACTGGAGATCCCGGTGATTTAGAGCCTCCTCCAGCACCTGAGCCAGAGCCAGAAGAAGAGCCAGAAGTAGTACAAGTACCAATATCTGAAGCAGACTTTAACGAACAATTCCCTAATGTTGATCCTTCTGAGTATACTGAGTCAGGTACTTGGACCGATCCAGAGACTGGTATTGTTTACGTTATTAACATTCCTCCACCTGTTGAAGAAGAACCTACCGAGGAAGAACCCGGTGGTGGCGGTGAAGAAGCTCCTACAGAAGAAGAAGGAGAACCCACAGAGGATCAGCCTGAAGAAGAGGAAGTAGTAGTAGATCCTACTGACAGTACAGTTGACGATGAAGATGCAGAGACTGGAGATACTATTCCTTTAGATACTATTGAAACAGGAGAAGAAGAAGAAGTAACACCATCTCCTTTTTTCCGCGTTGAAAACGGTCAGGTTTATGTTCTTGATTATGAAACAGGTGAGTATGTTCTTGCTGATCCTGCAGTTTATGAAGGTTATTTAGGAAGAAATCCTGAAGACGGTGTGTATACAGATCAAGGAGTCAGAATCGAAGATGAAAACATTATTTTAGGACTTCCTGATCTTCCAGACTTTCCCGGCGATGATGCTCCAATGCCAGAACAAGAGCCTGAAGAGCCTGAAGAGCCTGAAGATCCTACTGAGGAAACAGAACCAACACCTTCGACAGAACAGCCTACAGAGCAACCAACGCCTACAGAGGAAGCACCAGAGACTTCTGAGCAGCCCGGTACAGAAACTCCTTCTGATACGCCTACTACAGGCACAGATGACACAGGTACTGAAGGTGAAGGTGATGCGCCTACTACAGGAACCGGCACCCAACCCGGATCAGGAGATGAAGGTGATGGCACTGGCACTGGTAAAAAACGTAGCGGCTTATTTAACGATTATAAAGATTTTAAATATTCAATAGGTTACCAACCCGTACAGTTACAACAACTTATTGCACCACCTAAGAAAGATTACCTTAGAGAACTAGACAGTCTAATTGTTAGTAATCTTCAGAAGCGGAAGAAAGGAATGTTTGACCTATGACTTACCTCAACATAATGAACAACGTGTTGCGCCGTTTGCGTGAAGAAGAAGTAACAAGCGTTACAGAATCTACCTACGCAAAGATGGTTGGTGACTTTATTAACGACGCTAAAGTAATGGTAGAAGAGTCAACTGATTGGTCTGCGTTGCGTACAACTATAAGTGTTACTACTGTTGCTAGTGATAGTCAGTACTCACTAACTGATTGTGGCGACAATGTAAAAGTAATGTCAGCTTTGAATGACACTGAAAACTGCTACTTAGCCTACCAAACAAAAGACTGGTTTAACGAGCAACTGTACATCAACCCTGTTATCGAAGGTGCGCCTAGGTACTATACCTTTGACGGTCTAGATGCTAGTGGTGATACTCAGGTACTTGTTAGTCCTCGTCCTACTGAAGCTCAGACACTTAGGTTTGACGTTATCAAGCGACAAGCTGAGTTGACTGCTAACGATGACAACCTACTTGTACCAGAGAAACCTGTGATTCACTTGGCTGTAGCACTACTTGCTCGTGAGCGTGGTGAGACAGGTGGTACTTCTACTGCTGAGTACTTTGCTATTGCTGATAAGTACTTGTCCGACGCTATTGCTATTGATGCAGCAAAGCACCCAGAAGAGATGATCTTTAGGACTATCTAATATGGCACAACAACTCAGTACCATTAATCTTGTAGCACCAGCGTTTAAGGGAGTCAACACAGAAGACTCTCCTATTGCTCAAGACCCTTCGTTTGCAGAAATAGCAGACAACGCCATCATTGATAAGCGTGGACGTATTGCTTCTCGCAAGGGTTACAGTGTCCTCACTACTGATAGGTCAGAGCTTCTTAACACTACACCTAATCCAGATGTCTATGAGCCTGTACGTGCTATTGCAGAATTTAGAGACAGCGGTGGTAACACTGAGATCTTTTCTGTAGGTAATAACAAGATCCTTAGCGGTACTACAACACTGGTAGATGAAACTCCTAGTGGTTACAGCATTACTGCTGACAACTGGAAGATTGTTAACTTCAATGACCGTATCTATATGTTTCAACGAGGATACGAACCTTTAGTGTACGACAACACTTCAGGGGCTGTAGAAGCTATGAGTGATCATACGCACTCTAATGGTGTTGTTTCTACTATGTACGGTAATGAAGTTCTTGCTGCCTATGGTCGTCTTTGGACTGCTGACTTTACTACTGATAAGTCTACTATTTACTGGTCTGACTTGCTAAACGGTCTTCACTGGTCTGGCGGCACAAGCGGTAGCATTGATATCTCTAAAGTATGGCCTGATGGCTACGACGAGATTGTTGCTTTAGCCGCACACAACGGACTGCTTATTATCTTTGGACAGCACAGCATTGTTGTCTACCAAGGCGCAGAGACGCCAGCAAGCATGACACTGGCTGATACTGTAGCAGGTGTTGGGTGTGTAGATAGAGACACTATCCAACATACGGGTACTGATGTGTTGTTCTTATCACATACTGGACTGCGTAGCTTTGGCAGAACAATACAAGAAAAGTCCATGCCTATCAGTACGTTGTCTAAAACTATTACTAAAGACTTAATTAGTTTAATACAGGACGAGAACAGTTTTTATCGTACAGTTTACAGCCCAGAAGAAAACTTCTACTTGTTGACATTTGTAGGTCAATCTACTACGTACTGCTTTGATCTTCGTGGTGCGTTAGAGGATGGATCTTTACGAGTAACACGCTGGCCTTCTTCTGTGTTTAGTGCATATGAGCGTCTACAAAACGGTAAGTTATATATAGGCAGTGATCAAGGTATCAGCGAGTACAAAGGCTACCAAGACAACGGTGAGTCGTTTAGATTTAAGTACTACAGTCCTAGTCTTACGTTTGGTGACGCATCAAAGCTTAAGTTTATCAAAAAGATTAAGCCTACTATTATCGGTGCTAGTGGTGAAGTAGCGTCAATTAAGTTTGCTTACGACTTTGACAAGACATATAGAAGTGTAGCTTTTAACGTGCCTTCTGCTGGTGCTGGTGCTGAGTTTAACGTAGCTAAGTTTAACATTGATGAGTATTCAGGTACTACACAGCAGGTGGTACGTAAAGCACTTAACGCAACAGGCAGTGGGTCTACTGTTGTTGTTGGCCTAGAGGCTGACATTGATGGTAACGCACTATCACTACAAGAAATTAACATACTAGCCTTGGTAGGCAAAACGGTTTAACACTGGAGATTTATAATGGATGAGTTCTTTCGAGATCTTTTAGGTATAGGTGCAGGAGAAGCTCTTGGCGGTGCTGCCGCTTTAGGTCTTCTAGGTTCTGCTTACAATCGCTTAGGTGACATAGGTGAGCGTGGACTAGGGCTTGGAGAGGAACTTGCTCAACGACAAATCGAACAAGCAGGTTTTAGGCCGTATACTGTTACTACCGCTACAGGTGGTCAGTTTATGGCTGGTCCTGAAGGTCAGTACACAATGGCGTTGTCGCCTGAAGAGCAAGCTTTCCAACAGCAAATGTTTGGCGGTGCTGGTCAGTTCTTTCAGCAAGCTGCTATGCCTACTGGTGACCGTGAAGCTGCTATTTATGAGCGTATGAGAGCCACAATGTCCCCTGAAGAGGAACGTCAGCGTCTTGCGTTAGAGGAGCGTTTAGCAGGTCAAGGTCGTCTTGGTGTACGTACAGCACAGTTTGGTGGCGCACCAGAGCAGTTTGCATTGGCACAAGCGCAGGAAGAAGCACGTAACAGAGCTATGCTAGGTGCTATGCAACAAGCTCAGGCTGAACAGGCACAACAGGCTGCATTGGGTCAACAGTACTTAGGTGCTGGTTATGTACCTCAAGCTCAGATGTTGTCGGCACTAGCCCCCGGTCAGACTGCTGCGGCGGCGCAACAACAAGCTCAGCTGTACGGTACAGGGTTATTTGGTGAAGCTACTGCGTCAGGTATTGATGCGCTTCTTGGTTCAGCGTTAGGACAGGCTAACTTGTTAGGCGCTGCTGGTACTGGTCTGTTGGCTGGACTGTTTGGGAGAGACTAATCATGGCTAGATTTGGTAGAAGTTTTGTACAGGCTGCTACTCAGCCAGCGTTTACTCAGGGGTTGTTTACTGCTGCTCAAGATATAGCAAGTGCGCCTCGTCGTAGACGTGAAGAAAGACAAGCAGCCTCTTTGCAGAAAGGTTTGTTTGGTTTAGAACAAAGTGCTTTGGCTGGCGAGCTTACTCCTGAAATGTACAAAGAAGCTGTTGGATCTTACACTGCGTTGATGCAACAAAATCCTGAACAAGCAGATGAGATTAGAAAGTCTCTTGCTAGAGTTGGTGCGTCTGTGCGTGAGCAAGATAAAACTCAAAAAACTATTACTGCTAAGACAGAGCTGAACAATCTTAAAAATGCTGCACTTGCTGTACAAAGAAACAGGCAGTTATCAGATGAGGATAAACAGGCTACTATAGCTAAAATGAAACAGGAGATGTCTAAAATACAACAGGCTAATCCTAATATAGATCTTACTCAGTTTGATGGTATGTTTGAAGACGTTATTGTTGAAGCTAGACAGCTAAACAAAGCAGAAGACGTTGCTCGACGCGATGCACAAACACGACAATATTCTCAGACATTGTTTCAGATAAAAGATCTAGATGCTTTACAAGCCGCTACAGATAGAATGTTAGCAAGCGACGAAGAAAACGCTGAGGCTATTAAGAAATTTTCTTCTCTTCAACAACAGTTTATTTTAGATAAGCAAGAAAGAGATCGTCGTATTAAAGAACGAGGTTATGACGTGGCAGGTGAAGTAAAGCCTGTTAGAGACAGGTTAAAGGGTGTCCCTGAAGAAATAGCAGGTATTGTAGAAGATAAGCTATCTGCGGCAGAGGATGAACAAGAGCGCTATAGAACTAACGGTACTTGGACTAACACACTTGCTAGAAAAAAAGCGGCTAATCTAATTGACGAAGCTGAAGATCTTATAAACAGGTATGTTATAAGCAAAGTTGGTCGTGAACAAAACACTATTGCCGGTCTTGAAAGTGACATTGCTGATCTTGTATCAAGCGGTCCGGGAACTCCTAATAGAAACGATATTATAGCAACGCAGAATACGCTTGCTATACGTGATTATGGTCGAGAGTTTGACGAGTTGACTCCTGCAAGAAAGCAAGACATTCAAAAGAAAGCTGCGGTAGAAGAGCAAGATAAACTAAACGATGCTCACAGTGCTAAGTTAAATGCTACAAAAGCACAGTTAGCTTCTTTGCGTGGCGAAGAACCTGAGCAGGAAGAACAAGAGGAAGAAGCCCCTAAGTTTATTGAGCCTATTTCTAAACAGGCTGTGCAGGCGGCTAGAGCAAGGGGTCAAACAGATAAGCAAATAATTGATAGCTTAAAAGCTTTAGGCGCTACTAACGATCAAATTGTCAGCTTACTTTGAGGTAAATCATGGCTAAAGAATGGTACGAATACGGTGCTGGTGAGTCTGTTCCTGATTCTGCATACGTTCCTTGGTATGAGCGTGAGCCTGAAGAAACAGAGGTTGAAGAATATAGCTCTGTTAGATCAGGGATTGTAGACTTTGTTGAGTCTGCTGTAGGCGTTGGTGATGAACTAGATGCTACTGTACGTTTGTTGACAGGCGAAGCTGAGAACTGGACTGATGCTATTACAACTTCTCGAAAACAGCTAAGAGCTTTTGAAGAAGATAATCCTTATATGTCTGGCGCTCTAGATGTTGCAGGACTAGCTGCAAGTCTGTTCATACCCGGAGCGGCTCTTGCCAAGCTTAGTCAAGGTGCGTCACGAGCAACACGAGTAGCTCAAGCGGCTGGTTTAGGTGCTGCTGAAGGTGCCGCTTATGGCTTCTTGTCGGGCGAAGGTGAAGAGAGACTGGAAAGTGCCGCTATTGGTGCTGGAGTAGGCGGTGCTTTAGGTGGCGTAGCTGGTCGTTTTTTAACCAGAGGTGCAGACGAGGTAACAGAACAACCTCTTCGTAGAGTTGTTGAAGAAGAAGATGCTGTTGTTGACATTGGCGGCGCAGAAGGTTTTGTTAATCGTGGTCGTGCCTCTTCGGGTACGGGCGACTTAGACCCTAGTACACACCAACGTAAGTCTACTTCTGTTGTTGACGATGATCTTGCTCCTGATAGTATCCATGAAAACCCCAAAGAAGGTAGCAGAATACGAGGTGCGTTGTTCTTAGGCACTCGTGAGTGGATTGAAAAGAATGTAGGCATCAGAGCTGCTCGTCTTGTTGAAGATGCTGAGACAATGGCTCGAACAGAGTACGCCAAAGTTGATGAGATTTTTGACGGTGAAGAGTTCACTAGATTCTCAGAAATGCTTGAAGGTAATCCTACCCTTAAAAGTTTCTTTTTGCGGATGAACAAAAACATTGATGAGGGTAACAGAGTAACATTCGGTCAAGCAAGAAAATTTGCTCAGACACCTGAAGAGAAGCAACTTGTTGACATTTTAGAAGTAGAGTCTAGAGTTTTACGTGAACTTGACTTTGTTCCTTTTGATAAGGTAGACGATTACTTCCCTACTACCAACATAGCAGGCACGTCAGGCACTACAAAAGTTTCTGACTACGATAATCCTACTAACTCTCTACGTACTATGGCTAAAGATGTTTCTGTAGCTAACGCTGTGGCTAAGCGGTTTAACCTTGACATGTCTAAGTACGAGGACGAAGCACGTAAGTTAATTGTCGATACTGACAAGCCTATGTCTCGCCTAGAGTTTGTTATTAAAAAAGTTAGAGATGAGGCTCGTGAGCAAGCAGCAAGGCAAGGTAACGTATCTGATCCGTCTGCTGTAGCTGACAACCTACGTGATGCGTTGCGTAGTGTTTTGATAGCTTCAAAGACTGGTGGTGATGCAGTTGGTGCTGTTGCTCGACGTGGTATTTCTGCCGCTCTGTTGGCTAATCCAATGAACGCGGTGTTGAACATTATTGAAGGTTTTACTTCTCCTGTTTATCAGAACGGTATCGTTCCTTTTTTACAAACATTACCCAAAGCTGTTCTTGCTACGTTCAACAAAGAGTTTGGAACTACTGAGGGACGAAAGTGGATCTCTAACAAACAGTTAGGATTGAGCAGTTACATGGGTGAAGTACAGAATGCTGCCAAGAAAACACTAGATGATTCTCTGGACACAGCAAGGTACGCTAAGCTCCCTGAGAAGTTTGGACAAACGGTAGATAAAGTAAGTGAAGCTGCTTACAACCTGTCAGGTGTACGTACAGTTAACCGTATGGGTCAGGAAATACTAACTAATACTTCTATACGAAGAGGTATAACACTGGCTAAAAAGGGTGATGAGAAGTCTCTTGACAAGTTACGTAAACATCCCGGTATGCGTGGACTGTCTGACTCTGAGTTTAATAAAACAGTAGAGGCTTTGAAGAAAGAAGACTTGACTAGCGGGTGGGTAACTAACTTTGCTGGCGCTTCGTTGAACAAGTGGCAACCAGTCAGTGCTAGTGCTATGCCCAGAGCATACAACGATAACCCTAACTTTCGTGTTATGTATAGCATGTTGTCATACATGAACAGGCAAGCTAACAACCTACGTACCGAAGTAGGTCTTAACATCATGAAGGTTCGAGAGAAAGGCATCAACAGTAAGGAAGGCGTTGAAGCGGCAAAGGCTGCTATGATGAACAGTGCTAAGTACACTGCGTTGTTTGGTGTCATTGCAGGCATCTGGGACGATGCTCGTAAGACAATGGACTTTACTAACGATAAGTATCTTGAAGATGTTTTAACTCCTGAAGGCGTTGCTAGTGCAACTATGAATCAGTTAGCGTCTAACATAACTAGTGGTATTGTTAACATACGCGCTCAAGAATACGGTGGTGATCCTATTAGTATTACTCCTGCACCGTTGTCAGCAGCAGCTAAGGCATCTACAGGTGTTGGTAGGCTTTTAACAGAAGGCGATGTTGATCCACTGCTAAGAGCAACACAAACCTACACGCCCGGTATTGCAACAATAGATAGGATTGTAAGAATGACCCCCGCCATTCAAGATCAGCTAGGCAGGGGCCGTTTGTTTACTGATTAGATCTCGCAGTTGTTACCTGTACAGGCTAACGTCTGTGATCCTTCAGTCATATCAGAGTTCTCAGAGATGTTCCACTCAATAGTCTCTGGGAACTCTGCCTTCAACGTCTCATAAGTCTCTAAATCAATAGGCTCATAAGGTGCTTGTTGGTATGTGTGTTCGGAATAAGGCAGAAAACTAACACCGCTTATCTTATCGAACTTGTTGTACAACCACTGACCTACTTCTAAGAACTCGTCGTCTCTGTAGTAGCAGGTCATTGACGGTTTGTGTTCACACCAGTAGTCCTGATAGATCTCCCATAGCTCTAACTGTTCCATAGCACCCATCTCAGAGGCTACTACAGCCCCGTCAGGAGACTTAATAGGGAAGGAGAATACCTTGGTACTGGGTGACATTACGTCGTCCTCTACGGGCACTCCAGCGGCTTCTAAGACTTGGCAGAGCGGGTCTCTTGCATCTGCTCTAACTCGTCTAATGTACTGATCTGAGTATCTAGGATGGATACCAGAAGCAGAATCAACAAGCTGAGACACAGTGCCGGAAGGCTTAACAGCAGTAATAGCGGTAGAAACATTAATACCAAGGCGTTTCGCCCATTCTGCATTAGTTTTAATCGCTTCTTCCTTGAGTTCAGTAAGCCAAGTTTTGAGAACACCTTTGTCTCTCCTTCCTGATAGTGTTGGGTGATCCATGATACCCGTTAACGACACACCAAGTAACGCTTCCTCTTCAGTGTTGTTCTGCCATACCTTACGCAGGTAACGGAAGTCAGTTAAGGTAGCCTGTAAAGTTCCAAGGATAGCCGCAACACGTACTTTTCGTTTGAGGTCTGACAACGTATCGGTTGACCGGACAACAACTTCCGATAGATTGCAGAATTGGTAAGGTCGTAGGATGATCTCGCTACATGGATTAGTTCCAAAATCATAGGTAGCATCTCGTCGCTCGTTCTTTGCAGCTTGCTTTTGACTTGCGACTCTAGAGAACATAC
>Ga0213866_10002058_pt1 | contig 14516 bp, 10 predicted proteins | sample PICome_11_FD_160079 | JGI IMG/M metagenome (GOLD analysis project Ga0213866, IMG submission 160079) | Coastal seawater microbial communities near Pivers Island, North Carolina, United States - PICO284 | ecosystem: Environmental > Aquatic > Marine > Coastal | place: USA: North Carolina...
GCGCGTCGGGTGGGCGTCGAGCGGCGGCGTACGAAGCGTTGGAACACGTCGTCGGGGCGTGTTCGACGCGGGCGTTCGTGCGAGCGCACGGGAAGTGGACGATGATGTGTGCTGAGACGGTAAAGGCGGGTGGCGGTGGGGACGACACGAGCGCGGATGGGGACGCGTCGTCGTCGACGACGCGGGCGGCGGCGAAGGCGTTGAGCGCGGCGCTCCAACGCTCGGGTGGGTTGTTGGAGGTTCCGGGCGTGCGAAAGGAGGCATCGACGAGTGTGTCGACGGCGGCAAAGGGGATGATGAAACTCATGCGTCGTGGGCTGATCGAGGGGTTTGAGCTCGCGACGACGTGCGCGAAGATGCATTCGAGTGCGTTGCGGCCTCACGCCGAAGCGTTGGAATCAGCGTGCGTCGACGCGGTGCGCGGTCGATCGGGCGGTGAGGTTCGATCGGCGGCGATCTCTTGTTTGGCTTCTTTACCACGCATCACCGGCGACTCTGGGGCATGGAGCGAGCACTGGCGCCGCGTGGCGTATTCGGCACACGCGGCGATGAATGACGCTTTTGACGGCGCCGAAGATGGCGAGCTCAAGCGGCAGCTCGAAGTGACACTCGCACCGCAGAATGAGGGTGCACCGAAATCGTACTACAACAGTAACAATTGGCCGAGCGGTAGCGTTGTCGCCATCGAATCGCTGCTCGAGTGTTTAGAGGAGATGTTGCGACTGCGTTACAATTGTGCGATCCCGATTCCGTGCGCCGCAACGACGACGCTCGTTTCTCGCGTCCTCGCCGTTGATGGCACGGCGATTTCGTCCGTTCCGGGATTGACTGCGGCGCCGGTGGAATCTAGAATTGTCCTCGCACTCCCGAGATTGCACACCGCCGCGCTGAACGTTCTCGACGCGCTTTTGGTGGCGGCGCAAACGAGGGCGGTGCCGCAAGGCGGCAGAATCGCCCGCGCGTTGGAAGGCGTTCTTCGTCGCGGCACGCCGACCGCGAGCGTTGTCGAGAACGGCGAGCCTATTCGTCAGTGCATGCACGTGCGTGCGCAAGCGCACAATGTCGTCGCATCGGCGGCATACGCGCTCGGATCCGCGTACGTAGGCGCTGAACTCTCGTCCGCAGTGGCGACGTACGTCATTCAGGATGCCAAGCCCTGCGGAGTGGGACGAAGCGCCCTCGCGAGCGGTGCAGAGAAGAGCAAGGCGAGCGGTAAAAAGCGTAAAAAAGGCGGCGCGTGGGGACAAGCCACCGCGGATGGACTGGACGATCTCAATACTCTCGCGATAATCGACGACATGAGCGGCGCCGTAGCGGGCGACGCCGCGTTGGATGCCATCGAGCTACAAACCGCCGCATTGGGCGCGCTCACAGCCGTGTGTGCGAGTGGCGGTGCCATGATCGCACCGGGAATCCGTTCAAAGATTGACGCAACTATCGCGCAAGCAATAGGACAAGTGTGCGACTTGTCGATGCCGATTGAGAAGCTCGACGATGTGAGCGAAAAGAGACGCCGAGCGGCGTTTGACGCTTTGCTTGCGTCGGTTCTCGCGCCGAGACCGTTTCGATCTCCAAACTTACCTCTCGCTGTCGCCGTGTTTTCCAAGGCTGCGCAGAGTCCGGCGACGTGTAAACACGCCACATTCGCATCGCTCGCGATCAACGCTCTTTTACACCCGTCTGCGCCGCCGTTGGCGCCGCAGGCCATCGCGCCGCCGATTGAGCGCATGGACCCCGTTGGCGGATCGTCCGCGCCGCAATGGTCAACGTTCGCGTCGCACCCCGATCCCGGAGCGCACGCGACGACCGCGGCAGATGCGTTGCGCTCGAGCATGGGTGATTATTACAAAATAGCTGAAGCGCCAGTGTCGGTCGAGCCCGAGCCGGTTCGCGAGAGGACTCCTGAACCAGAGGCGCCGCCAGCCGAGGACGTAGACATGGACGAACCGGCGCACGCGCCACCGGTGCCTCAACCCAAGGGACCGAAGACTGCACCGTTCACAGCGCCCATAATTACCACTGCCGTGGGTGGCTTCAGCGCCGCGGCAAAGGCACCAACGTTTGCGAAGTCAGTCGCGACAGAACCGCCGTCGGATTTCATTTCCTTTTCAGCAGAGCCGACGGCGACGACGAGCACCAAATCCGCCGACATGTGGGACACGAACCCCGAACCCATCGGTCTCGGAAGCGGGAAATCGAAAGTTACGATGGAACTCTCAGACGATTCCGACGGTGAACTTCCCGAGATTCACAGCGAGAGTGAGGACGAAGAAGATGAAGACGAAGAGGCAAGCGAATAGACGCAGTTAGATTGACATTTTATACAACATGAACACTTCTCTAGCCACCGCGAACCCGCACGGCGTGTAAACTCCTAAATATCCTCCTATACGACACTAACGCTAACGCGCCTTCGCCCACCGCACCGCGCTCTGCCACCCGCCACCCGAAATACCTCGCACCATTCGGCCCGTTGCCGAATGCGTACTTCGATGTCGCATCCACCAAATGTCTCCCAGCATCCTCGTGGAACGCCTCGGCGTCCTCGTACTCGACGCACGCTTCGAAAACGACCCATCCGATGACTCTCGCGACGCCCCCCGGGGTGGACGACACCCGGCCGTCCTCCGCGACGTTCGTTTCGCCAGTTCCGAGCACGGGAACTCCCTCCACTCCACCAGAGGTTTCAACGACGTAGACGCGCTTCCCGACGCACGTAGCGTCCAGGGCGTACCCGCGCACATCCGTCGTCTTCTCTCCGTCGACGAGAAGCGAGGCATACGGTTTCTGAACCTCCAAACCGAGCGTTTCGTCGTCGTCGAGCGACGCGAGCATGGTCCGCGAGGGGGTGACAATGACGCCGAGTTCGTTGACTTTTCTGTGTTAAATCGTCATTCACTCGCGCGAAGATTAAAAGAGGAAACTCGGAAACGGACACGCGAAGACGAAGATGGCGGACGCGGTGAAGAGCATTCGAATCAAAACCGGCTCTCTCCGTCGGTTGTTCAAGGAACGCGCGATGTACGCAGAGGAAGTTGTGAGTGAATCAGCCAAGTTGGACAAGATGAAAACGGAAGGCACGGCGGGTGTCGCGCAACAGGTACGTAAGACGACGACTTCGACGACGACGCGATGACGACGCGTGCGAATAGTGCTCTTCGATTGCGATACGATGACGCACGTCTGACCGACACGCGCCTGGCGTCGTAGGAAAACGTGCTCAAGGAGAGCCAGATGATGGTCAACGACAACTCGACGCGTTTGCAGGAAGCATACGAAGAGTTGCTCTTGACTGCGGATCACTTCGGATCGATTGAGGAAGTCGCGAAGAGCGAGGAGTACGCAGCGGCGAGAGCACTCATTAGCGAGGTTGAGAGCGCGTTGAAAAAGTGAGCGGCGCGAGGCGTTGGATGGCTGGGAGGGAGTCAACCGTTGTCTGCCTGTGGACGCTATTTTAGTCTAAAGTCTAGGATTTCAATTCTGTCTATGCTAGCTCTAAGAAGGAAATACCTTCACGCGTGCGCGCGTCTCTTCTCTAGAAGCCCATCGCTCGTCGCGGAGGACATCTCGACGAGTGGTACAGAGTCTTCCTCACTCGGGGCGTCCATTCTTAACATTGCGGTCCGTTTCATCATGTCGAATTTGAACTTGTTATACCCGACGACTCCGGCGAGGCAGAGCGCGAGCCCTGCGAAATTCTCCGTACCAAACTTGTCGCCGAAGAGTATGACCCCGAGCGCAATGGCGAGAATGTCCTTGACGACGCCAATCATCATGATGGTCAACGCGGACGTCTCGTTGAGAAGCTCGAATTCAGCCAACGTAAGGCAAAACGCGGCGAGCGCGCCAATGGAGAAAATGAATAGTTCAACAAACACCTCGATCGGGCTCTCCATCCACTTGGAGTGCGGCAGCGTGTTCCACCACTTTTCTTTCACGCACGAAAAAATGAGCACCGTGACGCACATCACAGGCATGAGCAAGTACACGAAGACCACCGGATGGTCCACCAAATGCGAGCTCTTGATACCAGCCGCGTGATCCCCTGGCGCGTTGGGATCTCTGTGCATCACACGTTGCGCGAGAGTCCAACGCAAAGCGCTCATCAACGCCGCGATGATCACGATAACGAATCCGGTGAGATTAAACTGAGAGTCCCCTTCGACAGACATGATTTGTCCTACGGTGACCATGGTGACAATGGTTCCTAGGAACCATGTCGGACGTTCAAATCTAAACATAAACGCCAACAGCAGAGTAAAAACAATTGTGCTCGTCTTCGCCACCGTATACGCCGACACGGTGATAAATACCAAACTCAGATTACTCAGTGCAATGTCTAACCCCATCGTGATACCGACAGGAGCTAACGATTTCCAATACACATCGTTCGGCACCGGTTCGCGTCTTCCATTCTTCCGCTCTGCCTGTTCAATCACCCCCATTCTCATCGCCGTCTTCGCAAAGAGAAACTGCATGGCAAACTGTATCGCCGTCAATAACAAAGGCGCCGGGAACCCACCGCGCTTTTGCCCGAGAATCTGCTTGTTAAACAACGCCAACCCGAGCCCGGTGGCAAACCACGCCAACGTGAGCAACGCGCACTTCACCGCCCGCCCTCGCACCTCCCGCATCACTCTCGCCGCAGCATCCCGATCTCGACCATCCCGTCTCTTTCGTATGAACCGTCGAATCGCGTTCTGAATCTTCACCACGGCGCGTTGCTCCACGCTCAACGAACGCGACGCGCCGTTCCACTTCTCAAACGTCTTCATCGCATCCGTCTGCGCGTTACCCCCGCGCAGCGTCGCGAACGCGATCGGTGCCGATACCGACAACGACATCGAGTCCGACGACACGTCCGCATCGGCGTCGGCGTCGCGCGTCTTTCTCGACGACGTCGACATCGGTGACGACCGCGTCATTCGAACACTGAAGTCGAGTGTCACTTCGCGTTTCATCTTTGTTCATTCACTCAGTCTTTCCCGCCAGTCGTCGACGCTCGCCGATCCGCCCGATGCACGCGCGAAGGGGGAGTAATTGTAGAATCGTCGTTCCGAAGGACGACGACGACGTCAGCGTCGACGCGATCGATGGAACGACGCCGACGATGCAGACTGAAGTGCCTGTTCGTGGAGACATGTGCGTGCGAGTGGAAGAGACGCGAAACGTAAACGAAACGACAATGCCGCGACGACGACGAGGAAGAGGAAGAGGGAACACCGAACTGACGATTGACGCGCGTTATCAATACAGATCCACGTCGGGAACGTTCACGGTGGATGAGTTTCGGCTGAATAAACACGGCTTGGGGGTGTCTACGCAAAACTTGAGCGAGTTCGCGGGCGAAGGCGGGGACTCGCGAAGCGCGGCGGATGCGACGGATGGGAACGCGCAGACGAGCAGAGAAGGGACGGTGATGGATTTAGAAGGAGGTGAAACGTCGTTGGCGACGGATGAATTCATCTTGGGTGTAGAAGATTTGGACATCGTGGGGGTGATTGGGACGGGTTCGGGAGGCGTCGTGCGCTTGGCGAAACATAAACAGACGGATGAAGCGTTGGCGGTGAAGAACATCACCATATCTCTGGGAAGAGACGACGACGCGCGGAAGAGGATAATCACAGAGTTAAGAACTTTGCATAAGAGCTCGTGTGATTACATTGTTCGTAGTCGAGGGGCGTATTTCGATAAAGGGAGCGTTAGTTTAGTGATGGAGTACATGGACGGAGGGACGATGAGCGACGCGACGCAATACCTCGGAAAGTGGGACGAACAGTCTCTCGCGGCGGTGTCGGCGATGCTTGCGGATGGATTACATTACTTACACTCGAACTTGAGCGTCGTACATCGAGACATAAAACCCCTCAACGTTTTGCTGAACCTTCGCGGAGAGGCGAAACTGAGCGATTTCGGCGTGAGTGGACATCTGGTTGACGCAAGCAAGTGTCATTCGTGGGTCGGAACCGTGACGTACATGTCGCCAGAGCGCATACAAGGACATCCATACGAATACACGGCAGACGTGTGGAGTTTTGCGCTGACGATTGTCGAGTGCGCCCTCGGTAGGTTTCCGTACAACCCGCCAGATCAAGCGCGACGCTTTAGCTTTTGGGATTTACTCGACATTGTCGTGAAAGAGCCGGTTCCCACCGTGCGTCCGGAGCTCGACGTCTCTGACGAATTTGACAATTTTGTCACTCTCGGATTGAACAAGGACCCGAGGGGGAGAATGCTGGCGCGCAACATGATTGCGCATCCGTGGATCTACGGTCGCAACAGAGCCGAAGACAAACGTCTCGTTGCGTCAGTCGTCGCAAGAGCCATAGAAGCGCGCTCCAGAGCTCGGGCCAATCGAAACACCGATGCGCCTACAACAGGGTGACGATTCCAATCGAAATTCGAATGAGTATGTACCGGTAGATATTTGTAATCAACGCGGCGGCTTTGAGCCAACTAACTCTCCAGTCTGCGCCTTGCGCCATGCACCTAGAGCTGCTTCCCGGCGCGGCGACGGATGCCCGCCGAGACGTCACTCGCGACGACGTAATCGCTGCGATGGATGACGCTCGCGTTTCCGTCGCTTCGAGAGACCCGAGAGCGGCGGCACGCGCGTTTAAGAGACTCGCAGCGGGTCGATTTTTAACGCTCGTCATCGAGTCTACGTCGCTGTTAGAGCTCACGCTCGACGCCATCGAACTCGCGACGGCATCGCTAACGCGACACGCAACGATACGCGCATCTGGTGTCGAGTTGGGCGCGGCGGCGTGTCGCGTGCTGGCGTCAATCGCGCGTGGAGACGTTGGAAGGTCCAACTCACACGCGCTCTGGTGTGCGACTCGGTTGGTTTCAACCTTCCTGGAGGGCGTACGCCGCGCGTCAAACGAAGACGTCGTCGACTCGCCCAATGCGGTGACGTCGGCGTTACTCGCATTGTGCTCGATTGGCAGCGGTGAATCCTTGGCAACGGCGCGAGATGCTGGTGGAGCGGGAGCGGGCGCCGTCACGTTTGAGTCACCCGCGACGGCACTTCGGTTCGCATACGCGTTGGCGTATTCGCTGTTAGAGGACGGACGAGGAGGGTTGGAGACTGCGTTCGCGCTTCTCGACGCCTGGGAAACGGTGGATACGTCGCACGAGTACGCCGTATCACGTAAATGCTTGTTTGCGGGTGGGGCGTTGAGACGCGTGTTGGAAACCGTCTTTGCCGCCGGAGCGATAAAGAAATCGGTGGCGTTGGAATTGGTGAGGAGATGTGCGGATAACGACACGGCTGGGGGTGCGTACGTTTTAGCCGCTGTGTACCGCGCGAGCATTGCCATGCGAGATGACGAGATGCGATCGATCAGCGCGCGCGCGATGGAACGTTCCGCCGAGTCGTTGACACAGTGGATTAGAACGACGGAGCGTGACGCTCCTTTGGAGGCTCGGTGTTTCGCCTTTGTTTCCACCGTTTCGACGTGTTTAGACATGGATGGAAAAAGTGGACCGCTGCGGCATTTTAAAAGTATTGTCGCGCGAGCGACGTTGCGGATATTCTCCATGTTTCACGGAATGATACTGGGAATGCGATCTAGCAGTGTGCCACCGCAGGAGGCTTCGAGAATTCTTCACGATTTTACCACGTCGCCAATCTTCTTGAACGCGCGCTTTATCGCGTACGCGGTATCCAGACACGACGACGACATGGATGCGAGCGAAACATTAGCAATGTTGAAAGACGCGGCGGTGGCTGTGTACGATGCCGCGCGGGATATCGAGTTGTCTCGCGACTACAAGTCGTGGGTTGACGCGTTGGACATGTCGCTGGTGCGCGCGGCGCGCGCAAACATTTACGACTTTACGCTCATTTTGCTCAAGCACTCAGTGCGTGGGAACTTAGAACAACGCATTATTGATGCATTGTTCGTTGCGACGCGAATGGAATTCGCGAGATCGACGAGCGTGGAGTACGTGCAAGTCATCGGTTCCTTTGCTACGTTTTTCAACGGTTTACCATCCGGCGCTGACTCGCCTCTGGCTTTGGAGTTCATGGATTCGATTCCCGAACTTCCGGTGGAGATGGACGAAGCATCGAACGGTAGATTACACCTCACGCTACGTCTGCTCCCGTTCGTCATCTCAAAGCTATCGGCGCACGTAGTATTGGATAAGGCGGAGCCGTTCGTGCGCACGTGCTGCTCACACAACTCGAGTCACATTGTGAAAGCGGCGCACGTCACATACGTCACCATCTTCCATGCCTTTCCAGACTTGCACGAACAGCTCTTCCCGCCGTACTTGCGCATATCTTTGGAGCGGTATCCGGCGTCGACTCCGCTCGAACCGCTCGTCGCGGCAATCGGGCTCGTAACAAAGTTTGGTAAACCTGGAAGTTTGCTCGCCTTGCGACTCGCGCACGAGTTGACTGCCAAAATCAACGCCATGGACGACGGACCGCCAGCGCAAGGACCCGAAGACCCTCCCGTCGAACCGCTGCGGCGATTGCTCTTCCAACTCGTCACCATTGTTGATTTCCCAAACGTGCCGGCTATTCAAGACGTTGTTCAGGATGCGATCCTCGCGCACGCCGATCCAGCGATTCGAGTGCGAAGACATCAAACACTCGCCTACACGGTGATGCTGTGTCCGGATTACGCTCGCAAGCCGATGATTGTCGATTGGGTGATGCGCATGTCTAGTAAACTTTAGAGTTCGCAATTAGTTTGTAAAATGTATCATCATCGTGGTCTACCACATTAAGCATTGTGATTAGCTATTCAGACTGCCACCTAAATTAAATTCCAAACGGATTTGGAAGCGCCTTGCGTAAATCGTCAAAGAAGCCCACGGGATCGCTCTGAGCCTTCTCAACGCCGTCACTGATCCATTTTGTCGCGAGCTTGACGCGGTGTTCGTTCGTAGGCATTCTGTAAAGGTATGCCAATCGTCTCAAAGCAGCCGCGGCGGGGCCTTCGAGGGTGATATCGCCCACAGGAAAGGCGACGGCGGCGTCGAGACTGCCGAGCACCATCATGTCGCCAAGGTGTTGGTAACGGAAAGGAAGCGGCGTTCTATCGTTTATCGACGCCCAAATGTTCCACGCCGCGTAATCGGCTTGCTGAAAAGCAACCTGTGCCGTCGATGGTAATTCGTTCCAGTCGGCTTCCATGATTTCCGCCGAACTCGAAGAAGCGTCGCCGACAGCGTAAATTCTCGAGTGTCCATTGACGCGAAGCGTGGCATCCGTCTTAATCTTCTTCGCGCTCGTCGTCGCCACGGGCCAATCCGCGGGCGTTTCCGCACGCTGTCCGACCGTCCAGCACACGACATCGTACTCTCGTTCGTCCACTCGTCCGTTCTCGTATGCAATCTTCACGCTCGCCGTTGCGGATGCTCGGCCATCCTCTGCGCTAGTCGACTTAGTCAATTCCATCACCCGACCACTCACAACGTTCACCCGCGCCTTCTCCAATACCCGCGTCGCCGCCTCGCGTTGTCCGAGAGGCGCCGCCGCCATCACTTCACCTCTCGGCGTGATCACATCGACGTCACCACCCGAAGAACCCTCGCGCTTGGTGTTTAATCGCTCGGCTACAACGGTGGCCAACTCGACGCCCGACAACCCGCCCCCGATGACAGCTACTCTCGCCCGATCTCCGCGCATCTCCGCCGCCTTCAACGCATCTGTGATTTTCATCGCATCTTTCGCCGTGTTCAACGCGATCGCGCACTCCTTCGCCCCTCGAACTCCACCATCGCTCGTCGACGTTCCCAACGCCAAGACGAGATAATCGTACTCGAGCGTTCTCCCGTCGCTCAATGCGCACACGCCACCCTCTGAGCTCACCGGCGTGCCGTCCACCATCGCCCCGAGCGCATCTGGGGTAAATCCCTGCGCGGTACCGAGCGCGAATTCAACCCTCGTCGACGTCAAGAGGTCCTTAAACGACGGCGCGACCTCCCACGGTTCCATGGTTTCGTTGACGAGCTCGTACAGCATCGGTTTAAAGACAAAGTTTTCGCTCTTGTCCACCACCGTCACCGTTGGTCTTTTACCCTCGGGCCACTCGAGAGAGTCGAGACGAAGGGCGGTGTACAATCCACCGAACCCACCGCCGAGAACGACGACGCGCGGCGCTGTCGCGCTCGAAGAAGATGCTGATGTTTGTGAAGACTCCGACGCCATCGACGTCACGTCGCGTTGAAACGCACCACCGACGCGACGTCGCGACGCGCGGCTTCGCAGAGTCGCCGTGCGAACCAATGGAGAAGATTTCAACGTGACGCCGTGATTTCTCATCGTCGCCATCGTCTTCGTCACGTCGTCACTGAGTGATTCGAGCGCGAGTCAAACAATGGCAACTCAGCTGAAACCGTGCACGTAAGTGCCTTGAGTATCTTGGCGAGCGTCGGTTCGTCTTCTTTCAACTTGCCGAACCGACAGCGACACGATACGTATTATCTTCGTTGTACCGTTTGACTTTCACTGTCTGCACTGGTGTTACATCGACGCTATCGTCTCTATTACAAGTTTTCTACCGAGCGTCTACGCGTCTACGGCGCCGCCCTTCGATACAATTTCTGTTCCTTATCGAGCGTAATGTGCGTGAAACAGTGATGCGCGCACGGCATCGGTCGCGCGTTGCACCCATCGACGACGCACGCCTTCGGTAAGCCCAGGGTCTCCCTCGCCAGGCTCGCCTCGGACTCTGCCTCCCGTGACCCACCGTGACCTCTTTCCAACTCGAACCTTCTGTGCTTCCGTCTGAGTTCCTCCAAGAGCACAAAGTACTGATTTCTATACAGCGCTCTGAGCTCACGCATGCGCTTTAACCGTCTCTCCACGAGTTGCCGTTGCGTCATTGTCGCCGTCGCCCTTTCTTCCTCGCCGCCTTCATCCTTCGGCTTCAACGCCTCGGTGTCGCCCTCCCCCTCGCTCGCGAACCCACCGTTGTTTCCCGGTTCCAACCCGAGCCTCACCCGCATCAAACCGCGAAGCGCGACGTCGCGTTCACTACTCACCGGTCCACGCGCGAGTTCGTCTCCCTCCTCGTTCGCCGCTCCCGTCGTCGTCGTCGTCGTCGTCGTTGTCGTCGGTTTCTCTTCCGCGAGTCCAACGCTCGTCATCAATTCTCCACCGACGACGCCCGCGCCCGCGTCGACTCGCGCGTCCTCCCCGTCGAGCTCTGTTTTCACCGACGCAAACATCAGATTGGCTACGTCCATGTCGACGCGAGACGACCACGCGGACGGAAACTTTCGGCGTCGACCGCGCGCGCGCGAGAGCGAGTGACGACGCCAGAGCGAGACGCCCACGCAGTGAATCAGGCTGATTCAAAGTCAGCGGCGATGCTCGCGTCGACGGCGGTCGCACCCCTCGGCGACGTCGCGCATCGACGGCGTGGGTGCCACCGAACGCCCCGACGTCGCGTCACGCCGCGCGCGGCGTCGCGCGGTGATCTCGAAGACGCGCTCTCGCGGGCGAGGGAGCGCGTGAGAGAAAACTTTGAGAGCGCGCACGCGCTCTGGGGCGACGGCGAACACCTGGGAATGCCCGCCAAGTGGTACCTGCGAGTCGATGGAGAGGCGTTCGTGGAAGAGACGATGAATGCAGAGCTGTGTTACGTGAGTGGGCGGGCGAAAGGACGACGCGGGGAGTGTTGGGAGTTGGATTTTAGCGGACATGCGCAGTCGTTGGATTTAGACGACGCCGAAGCCGCGGCGCTGATGGCGTGGGTGAGGTCTGGGTATTGGGTGAGTGAGGAGTGTTTGGGGGATTATTTAGACGTGGAGATGATGGAGAGCGAAAACGTGGATGAGTGCGTGCTGGGATTGAAGTTGCGAACGGGAAAAGTGACGAGTCGTTTGACGCTTGACGCCGACACGTTTCTTCCGAAAGAGTACGCCGTCGCGCTCTGTGGAGACGAAGACGTGTGGAAATACGATGAATGGACGGTGGATGCGAGCGGCGTGGTGTATCCGGCGGTGTCAAAGCTCTACGGGACGAATGGAGGGGTGCAAGTGTACCGCGTGAAGGGGTTGTCGGTTGGACGATCGAAGGAGGGGCGCTCGATTTTTGAGAAACCGCAAACGTCGTCGCCAATGATCAGATTCGATCCACAAGTTGAGTCAAAAGTGGAAACGAGCTACGCATCGTCGGCGCACGTGCTGGTTGAGCCCGTAATTGATGGCGAGAAGGTGGGACCATTTATTCTTGACACGGGCGCAAGCGGTCTCGTCATCACCCCTCGTGCCGCGAAAGCGCTCGGTCTCCGTGGTTTCGGCGAAGTTCACGTCTCGGGTGTCTCTGGACGTATTCCAGCCGTGTTTCGTCGTGGCAAAGAACTCAGACTCGGTCCTCTGATTCTCGACAAGCCCGTGTTTATGGAGATGTCGCTCGACGGCATCGTGAGCGGCTCAAAGAAACCAGTTGCGGGCATCATCGGTTTCGATGCGTTCAAGAGCGCAATCTTGGCCGTTTCGGAGGGTGGTAAGAGTGTCGACATTTACTGCGATTCCACGAGTGTCGACGAAAATTGGGCGTGGCAGGACTTACGGTTGGTATCTAACGTACCTCATATCGCCGCAACCTTTTCTGGCGTTGATGACGCACAAAAGTCTCAGCCAAACATTTTTATGATTGACAGCGGTGCAGGCGGCGCGGACGTCATCTTCCACTCAAAAGCGGTTGAAGCGTTGGGATTGGCCAATATGCTTGGACCGATGGAGAAACGCATCTCCAGTCGCGTGCGTGGAGTGAGCGGTGCAAACGGCGAGGACGCCGGAGCGACCATGACGTATCGCACCACAATGGACTGGTTGGAGCTGGCTGACAAAGGTGCCAACGGGGAAAGCGTTCGATTCGAAGAGATTGATACGCTCCTCGCATATGGTCCGGGCTTCAGTCTTTCCGAGCACAGCTGCGGGATGATATGCGCTCGATTGCTCGGTAAGAAACAAATAGTGTACGATTTTCCGCGAAGACGCGTAGCCTTTAACGATTCTTGACTCTGTCACGATGACTAATTTATTCATGCATCGCATTAATGAATGTTTATTATCAAATTCTACACTTCGGGCACTTGCGGCAAGTTCATAATCTTATCGACCGCTTCCTTGGCTCCCATGTCGCCGTCAAGGATGCTCGCGACGGCGGTGAGCACCGGAAGAGAAACTCTGTATCGTCGCGCGAGCTGAACCACGGCGGCGGCGGTGGCTACACCCTCCGCAACCTGGTTCATAGAACCGAGAATTTCCTCCAACGATTCACCCGCCCCGAGTCGCACACCAACCGTGCGGTTACGGCTCAAGTTGACGAAACATGTCAACATGATGTCGCCGGTACCGCTCACCCCCGCCAAAGTTTCTGAACGTGCGCCCATTTTACCCGCAAGCCAACGAATTTCAGCCACCCCCTGTGCGACGAGCGCCGCCATCGCGTTGTTCCCGAGCTCAAGACCTTCGACGATACCCGCAGCGATCGCAAGCACGTTCTTCATCGCACCTGAGAGCTCAACCCCAGTGACATCCGTGCTCGTGTTAACGCGCAAGCACGACGAGCCAAAGAGTTGCTGCACCTGAATGGCCAGTTGTTCATCGTCACTCGCCGCGACGATGGTCGTCGGAAGCCCCTGCATGAGCTCGACGGCAAACGTCGGGCCTGAGAGCACGGCGAGGGGTTGATTGCGACCCAGCCCTCCGGGAATCACTTCGCTCATGAGCTCGCAAGAGCCCACTTCCAACCCCTTGCTCAGGCACAACATCGGCGTCTTTGGATCGATGAAATCCTTCACCCCTTCCAAAAACTGTCTGGACTGCTGCACCGGTACGGCGTGGATGATGAAATCACACTCTGATAACGCATCGGCCGCATCCGTTGTCGCTCTAATCTGTTTCGGAAGGTCATACATTGGCAAATACTTGACATTTCTGTGTTGCTCGTTGAGCGCCTTGGCGTCGTCGGCGTTTCTCATCAAAATAACCACATCTAAATCCTCCTTATTCCTCGCCAAGAGCGTCCCCATCGCCGTTCCAAAGCTTCCACCACCCATGATGGCAACTTTTTTCGCCCTTCGAAGCACGCTCTCGTCCTTCGACTTCGCTGATTCGACAAAGTGCGCCCAGCGCATAATCTTATCCCACGCCTCGGCGATCGCCTCGCGGTCGTCCTCGCTCATACCCGCCCGAAACGCATCGTACGCCCCCGCGCGGGTCGACGTCATCATCGCCCGACGACCACTTTTCGCTATACTCACCGTCATCGTCGAACCGCGCGACACCGAAGCCGCTCGCGTCACCGTCGGCGTCTTCGTCATTTGAACGCGTCTCGGCGGTCCTCGACTCGTCGCACACATCGACCGCGCGCGCGTCGCTCGCGGCGTACTCATCGTCATCATCACTGTCGTCAACGTCGTCCTCGCGGTGCGTTTCGCGCCTCGTCGCCGACGCGCCCTCGGTCGACCGTCGCGCTATCGCGCCGCGCGTCTCGCGCGTTCTCAGAGCACCTTCTCCAAAACATACAACGTCTTTTAGAA
>Ga0213866_10002059_pt1 | contig 14503 bp, 12 predicted proteins | sample PICome_11_FD_160079 | JGI IMG/M metagenome (GOLD analysis project Ga0213866, IMG submission 160079) | Coastal seawater microbial communities near Pivers Island, North Carolina, United States - PICO284 | ecosystem: Environmental > Aquatic > Marine > Coastal | place: USA: North Carolina...
CCGTGATCGACTCTGCTGTGGCTTCCGGGCGATTGATGTAGCCCTTGATCACGGAGGATCCGCGGACCCAGAGTTCACCGAGTTCCCCCGTCCCGACGGTTTCCCCGGCATCGTTGACGCATTTCGCCTCAAAATTCGGCATGGCGGGACCCGCACTGTCGGGCTTGTCGGTAAAGAAGTCGCCGGACACGGAGGTGATGATACCGCAAGTTTCGGTCATGCCATAGCCTGTGCTGGGGCGGGCGGTGTTGATATTCTCATCGATCTTCTGAACCATGTCCGGGGGCACCTGCGCGCCGCCGCCGGCGAGTGACAGAAGGCTGGATGTATCGGTTTTGGCAAAGTCTGGATGGTTGATCAGTTCCCGGCCCATGATCGGGACGCCGCTGAGCGCGGTGACCTTTTCCTGTTCGATCAGCTGGAGCGCCTTGCCGGCATCCCAGCGATACATCAGGACAATTGTTCCACCAGCGGCCGTGACGGCATAGGCGCCACAATTGTTTGCCGTGACATGGAAGAGCGGAGTGGTCACAAGCCCGACGGGGATGGGGGGTGTGTCCGGGATGGGGACACCGGTGGCGGTCTGCATGGCCAGGGCCGACGAGGCTGCGGCAAACGACATGTTCATGAGGTTGGCGACACAGCCCCGCTGGGTCAGCTGGGCGCCTTTGGGGAAGCCCGTGGTCCCGGAGGTGTAGAAAATGCAGGCATCGGAGTCCGGGTCGACGACCACATCCGGCATGCTGCCGCCGTGGGCCAGAACACGCTCCCAGGGCGTAACATCCGGCGCGGGGTCGCTCAGGCGGACCCCGATCAGCGGCAGGCCCTCGGCGAGCTCCGGCCGCTTTCGGATCCGCTGCAGCCGCTCCTCGTCAAGGAACAGGGCTTTGGGGGCAGAGTCGGTCAGCGCATAGGCCATTTCCTCTGGCGTCCACCAGGCATTCATCCCGACCGCGGCGATTCCACAGCTGACACACGCCCAGTAGATGAGCATCCATTCAGGGTAATTGCGCATCGCGATCGCGACCCGGTCGCCGGGTTTGATGCCCTGATCCGCCATCCAGGCCGCCACGGCATTGACCTGTTGATGGGCTTCGCCATAGCTCAGCCGTTCTCCCTCATAGACCAGATAGGTCCGGTCGCTGAATTGCACGGTGGACAGCCAGACCTCGCGAATGCTGGGCGGGGCGTTCTTGTAGCAGCGAAGGCGCTGGCCCATAATTTCGGCCTCTACGATCTCGAAGTCGCCGCCGGGGCCTGTCAGCAGGTCGCGGGCCTGTTTCAGTTCCGAATAATGCATCTCTACTCCCTGGAATTTTTTCGGGGATCATACAGGCGTCGGGTCAGTCGAAAAGGGAGGACGCCACGGCAGGTCGGCGAAAAGATGCGGCCGGCGGCGAGATCGCTGCGATGGGGGGCGTCAGAACGGGATCCGGCCCCGCGCCCGGGCCGGTTCCACGCCATCGATGACGGTCTGTAACTCAGGCCCGCCGGGGGGCGGCAGGACCCGCCTCGGCGACGCCGTCCGAGGGCAGGGCCAGCGGCAGGCTGCGGAGCCGGGTGCCGGTTGCCGCAAAAATCGCATTCGCGACCGCCGGGGCGATCGGCGGGGTGCCAGGTTCGCCGCCGCCACCGAGGGCTGCGCCGCTATTGATCAGCGCGATCTCGATCTCGGGTGCGTCATCGATTCGGACCACGGGATAATCATGGAAGTTAGATTCCGCGACCGCGCCATTTTCGACCGTGATGTTGCCGTACAGAGCTGCCGAGAGGCCATAGATGATTCCGCCCTCAATCTGGGCGGAAAATCCGTCGGGGTTGACCACAAAACCGGGATCGGCCGCGACCCAGACCCTCGTGACCCGCGGCACGGGCCCGCCTGTGTCCACCTCTGCCACCTGCGCGACCACGGTGCCGAAACTCTCAACGATCGCAACGCCCAAACCCCGGCCATCCTCAAGGTCACGCCCCCAGCCAGAGGCCTCAGCGACCGCGTCGAGGGCCGCAAGATGACGCGGCTTGTCCTGCAACAGAGACCGCCGATAAGCGAGCGGATCGGCTCCGGCTTCGTGAGCCAGCTCATCAATGAAGCTCTCGATAAAGAAGCCATGCTGGGTGTGATCGACTGACCGCCAGGCGCCAAACCGGATAGGGTTTTCACTCTCTGCATAGTGGATCAGCTTGTTCACAATGGTGTAGGGCGGATCGGACGCTTCGACGGGTTCGTGCTTGTGAACGAACTGATAGTCCCAGCTGACCGGCTGCTTCGCTTCGTCCAGTCCGGCAATGATCCGGGCGCGCGTTGCCGGGCGATAGAAGTCCTGACGTGTATCCTCAGTCCGGGACCAGATCATTTTCACCGGACCGTCTGAATCCTGCGCAATCCGAACGGCCATCAGGACGAAGTCAACCTCGCCCCGGCGCCCGAATGCCCCACCAATGAGGCGGTTGTGAACGGTTATGTCCTCTGTCGGGATATCAAAAGTGTCCGCAATGGCATCGCGCGCACCGAGCGGGTTCTGATGGCCGAGCCAGATCTGGACGTTCCCATCCTCGACAAGAGCCGTGGCGTTGAGCGGCTCCATCGCCGCGTGGGCGAGATAGGGGACCGTGTATTCGGCCTCAAGGCGATGGGGCGCCCGATCGGTTGCCTGACGGGCATTTCCGGCCTTGAAGTCGATCTGTTCCCTTCCGCTTTCCACGGCCCGGGCCATGTCCGCTGCAAACCGGGTATCGATGTCGTCCTGGTTGAGCGCCTCCCGGCCAGTCTTGTTCCAGGTGACGTCGAGCGCTGCGACCGCCTGCTCCGCCTGCCAGTAGCTGTCGGCAATGACGGCAACAAATTCGCCACCATTGACAACTTTCTGAACGCCGGACATGGCGTGGGCGGGCTGTTCATCAATGGAGACTGCCCGTGCGCCAAAGATCGGCGCGCCGCGAACCGCGGCATACCGCATGCCGGGCAGCGTGACATCCATTCCAAACTCTGCACTCCCGTCGACTTTCCCGGCGAGATCAAGTCTGCGGACGGAAGTCCCCATCAGTGTGAAGGCCTCCGGCGATTTCAGTGCGGGCTGGGTCGGCGGTGCCAATGTTCCCGCGACTTCGGCGAATTCGGCATAGGGTGCTGATCGTCCCGAGGCATCGTGGTAAATGAAAGAGTTTTCTGTACGGAGCGTTCTCGTGGGAACTTTCCAGGTCCGAGCGGCGGCCTTAACCAGCATCTCGCGGGCAGCTGCCCCGGCAACCCGCATGCCACCCTGGCCCGTGAAACGGACCGCTGTGGATCCCCCTGTGATCTGAAGGGACATAGACTGGGACATACGGAGGAAGGCGCCATTGACTGTATCCTGAACGAAACCAGGGACGCTTGCGCCGCCCAGAAGGTACTCCCGGGCGAGGGCATGGTTGGCATAGGCCTCGTGCGCCGGGGCCTGCTCGAACCGAACCAGATTCCAGTCGGCGTCCATGTCTTCCGCCAACATTTGTGCCATGGAGGTAAAGACGCCCTGACCCATCTCTGAATGGGGCACAATCGCCGTGACCGTGTTGTCAGGCGCAAGCTTGACCCAGACATTGACCAGAGTTTCGCCTTCCTCGGTCACCATCTGCGCAAGCTTTGGTGCACGGTGACCTTCGCGGAGGGCCACACCAACTGCAAATACGCCGCCCGTCGCAACCCCTGCGGCGATGAAGCCGCGTCGTGTCCATTTACCCATTAGACTGCTCCTCACCAGCGGTTGACGGCAGACTTGCCGCAGCAGTTTTGATTGCGGCTCGGATCCGTCCATAAGCGCCGCAGCGGCAAATATTGCCTCGCATCGCATCATCGATGTCCTGATCGGACGGGGCCGGGTTGTTCGCTAGGAGCGCGACGGCGGACATGATTTGTCCGGACTGGCAATAGCCGCATTGTGGCACCTGATGCTCAATCCAGGCCTGCTGAACAGCGTGGAGCCCACCGTCGGCGCTGGCCACCCCTTCAATCGTGGTGATTTCTGCCCCTTCCGCCGCAGAGACTGGCATTGAACAGGCTCGGACGGGAACGCCATTGAGGTGAATCGTACAGGCGCCGCACTGAGAGATGCCGCAGCCATATTTGGTGCCGGGCAGATTGAGGGTTTCCCGGATCGCCCACAACAGGGGCATGTCGGGATCAACCCGGAGTTCTGTAATCTGGCCGTTTATTTTCATTTGCATCATACGCTTGCCCTTACTGTTAGAACCCGATTTCAGGTCGAGCCGTTCTGATCTGGAATGGAGTGGAGAAAAATGGTCGTGAGTTGGCGGACCCGGTGTCGAAAGTCGCGGATGGAGCTGGCGGCTTTTTTCTGGCCGGCAATGGAGGTCATCAGCAGGTTGACGAATTTGCGCGCCTCGGGGGCTGAGCTGGCTGGGCTCTCGGGGCCGCCATACTCCATTCCCAGAAGATGGCCGCTCAGAAGTCCGACGAACTGGTCGTGACCGCGGCTTACTTCATCGCCCGCAATGCCTTTGTGTATGTCCATAAGCTCGTCGCCATGGGGCGACTCCGAGACCGGCTCGAACAGGATACGTTCATACGCCAAAATCGCATTGAGAAACGAGTCGCGCGGGTGACCCGGCTTCGACAGAAGTTTTCGGGCTTCCTCTAGGGCCAGGGTCTGGCGATAAATGGCCAGCTGGCAAAACAGATCTTCCTTATTGTCGAACATCAGATACAGCGCCGGACGCGAAATGCCGGCCGCCGAAGCGAGATCATTCATGGACGTGCGGCGAAACCCGTAACGTGCAAAAACACCTAGGGCGGCATCAAAAACAGCCGCGCGTTTCAGGTCCTGAACGGAATCGAAAGCCATCTCCCACTAGTTGCGGTTCGGCCCCCTCCTGTCAATAACGGTATGACAAATCCTGTTGAAACTGTCAGGATCTGAGCCGGGCTCAGGCGCGCGGAGCGCTGGCGCAGACCGGGGTGGTGGGCGTATTCAGCCAGCTGCGGATGTCCCGAAGGGCACGTGCGGCTTGGACCCGTTTCTTGGCCCGGCCCTTGGCCTTGCCGCGCAGGCGTTTGCCGTCGTCGTCGCGATTCGGGACCAGAGCCATGTCGGCCGGCGGGAACAGCCCGAAATTGATGTTCATGGGTTGAAACGTTTGCCCGGCCGACAGATGCCCGCCGGTAATATGCTTTACCAGCGCACCGAGTGCTGTCGTATCGGGCGGTGGGGAAAGGCATACACCGAGTTTTTCGGCGGCTGCGAGACGCCCGGACACAAGACCCATGGCCGCGCTTTCGACATACCCCTCGACACCGGTGATTTGGCCCGCAAAGCGCAGGCGGGGCATGGTTTTCAGGCGCAGCTGTTCATCGAGCAGACGGGGCGAATTGATGAAGGTATTCCGGTGAATGCCGCCCAGTCGGGCAAACTGGGCCTCTTCCAGCCCCGGGATCATGCGGAAAATCTCAGCCTGAGCGCCATATTTGAGTTTGGTCTGGAAGCCGACCATATTCCAGAGTGTCCCAAGGGCATTGTCCTGACGGAGCTGAACCACGGCATGGGGCTTGACATCAGGTGCATGCGGGTTGGTCAGACCGACGGGCTTCATCGGACCATAACGAAGCGTTTCACGGCCCCGTTCGGCCATGACTTCGATCGGCAGGCAGCCCTCGAAATAGGGCGTGTCCTTTTCCCAGTCTTTGAATTCTGTTTTATCCCCGCCAATCAGCGCATCGATGAAGGCATTATAACCGGCTTCGTCCAGTGGACAGTTGATGTAAGCCGCGGTGTCGCCGTGGGGCCCCGGCTTGTCATAGCGGGATTGTCGCCATGCTTTGGTCATATCGATGGTGTCAGCGTAAATGATTGGAGCAATTGCGTCGAAAAAGGCCAGATCCTCTTCCCCGGTTTCTGTACGGATTGCCTCTGCCAGCGAGATAGAGGTCAAGGGCCCCGTTGCGATAATCACGCTGTCCCAGTCCTGCTGCGGGAGCGTGTCGATTTCTTCCCGAACTATGGTGATATTGGGGTGGTCAGTAAGTTGCGCTGTGACCGCTGCGGCAAATCCGTCTCGATCGACGGCGAGCGCTGATCCAGCCGGAACTTGATGGCGATCGGCGGTTGAGATGATCAGGCCTCCGGCCAGGCGCATTTCAGCATGAAGAACCCCAACGGCATTGCCTTCTGCATCGTCTGATCTGAAGCTGTTCGAACACACCAGTTCTGCGAGCCAGTCGGTGGTGTGTGCGTCAGTTCCGCGGACGCCGCGCATCTCATGGAGCACGACCGGAACACCCATTTCAGCGGCTTGCCATGCCGCCTCGGAACCCGCCATGCCGCCGCCAATAATGTGAAGGGGTTTCATGCTCATCCGGCCCACATGTGACGGCCATCCATCCGGGTCAAGGGGTGTGTGATGTCCGGCTCAGTTTGCGGACCTGGCCAGGCCGCGGCCGCGTGACCACGCTAATCGGGTCGTTTGCGTCAATCCCGCGCCGGGACATACGGCTTTTTCACCCTTTGCATGGCTCCCTCTGCCGCCTACATGAACAGGATGACAGATACAGTATTGGACGGACAGGCCTGCCTCGAAACGGTGCTCCAGAGGTGCCTGGCGAAAGGGGCGACGGCGGCGGATGTGGCCCTCGGGGTCTCCCGCGGTATTGGTGTTGAGGTCCGCGGCGGCAAGCTCGAATCGGTTGAGCGCTCGGAATCGCAAGGGATTTCACTGCGGTGTTTTGATGGCCAGCGTCAGGCTCACGTTTCCGGATCCGATCTCTCCGAGACAGGTCTGGAGGCACTCGCTGATCGGTGCGTCATGATGGCTCGCGCCGTTCCGGAGGACCCCTATTGTGGGCTTGCGGACCCGGCGGAGCTTGCGACGGACGCGCTTGATCTGGACATTGACGGCGACCCTGAACCTGCACTGGAGCAGTTAGAGGCGGATGCCCTCGAGGCAGAGGCGGCCGCTTTAAGTGTACCGGGCGTGAAACAGGTCTCATCCTGTGGCAACAGCTGGTCCCAGTCGGAACGCTGGCTCGCGGCCAGCAACGGCTTTCGAGCCTATCGCAAATCCGGAAGCACCGGGCTTGGGCTCGCCGCGGTGGCGGAACGCGATGGAGCCATGGAGCGTGATTATGAAAGCCGGTCCTGTCGGCGGCTGGAAGATCGCCCCTCCGCCGTCGACATTGGGCGGGTTGCTGGGGAACGCACGATAGCGAGGCTGGGGCCAAAGCAGGTGAAAACACAGAAGGCTGCGGTCATCTTTGACCGCCGGCTGTCGGCCAGCCTGCTGGGGCCATTGCTCGGGGCGATCAGCGGGCCCAGCATTGCGCGAGGAGTGAGCTTTCTGAAGGATCGTCTGGGAGACCAGATTTTTGCGCCCGACATTCAAATCATAGATGATCCGTTCCGGCGCAGGGGTATGGGGTCCCGGCTTCATGACGGAGAGGGCCGTCCCGTGTCGCGGCGGCATGTGGTTGAGGATGGCGTCCTTTCAGAATGGCTTCTCAATGGGTCTTCGGCGCGTCAGCTTGGTCTGAAACCCAATGGGTATGCGCAGGGAGGTTTCGGCTCGCCACCCGGGGTCGGGGTATCGAATCTGTTTCTGGCGGCGGGCACTCAGAGCCCGGCTGAACTGATGGCGGAGGCTGGCAAGGGATTGCTGGTGTCTGACATGTTTGGCCCGTCGATCAATCCTAACACCGGGGATTATTCGGTCGGTGTGGCCGGTTTCTGGTTTGAGCAAGGGGAACTTCAGCATCCGGTGTCCGAGGTGACGATTGCAAGCGATCTGCAGACCATGTTCGCGAGCCTGAAAGCCGCCAATGATCTTGAGTTTCGGGGGACTCGTGACGCGCCCTCCTTGCTCATTGAGGGGATGTCGATTGCCGGCGACTGAGGCAGACCGCGCTGATCTGGCCCTGTTGCAGGAGGTGGCAGAGGAAGCAGGAAAGCTGGCCCACAGCTTTTACGGAAAGGCAGGGCTGGATGTCTGGGACAAAAGTCGCGGCGATCCCGTGACCGAGGCAGACCTCGCGGTGAATGAACTGGTTCGGCGCCGGCTCCTGAGTGCCCGTCCTAATTATGGCTGGTTATCGGAAGAAAACGCGCTCAGCGATCATCGCCGGGACCAGAGCCGGGTCTGGGTCCTTGATCCGATCGATGGGACCAGGGCGTTTATGCGCACGGAGCCGTATTGGTGCATCGGGATTGGTGTGATTGATCATGGCCATGCCAGAGCCGGCCTGGTCCATGCGCCGGTGCTCGGAGAGACCTATGCCGCGGTTCAAGGAGAAACTGCCACCTGTAACGGGTCGACGCTGCAGGTCTCTGATGCCCAGACGATCCAAGGGTGCCGGATGGTGGCCACTGAAGCCATGTTTTCCCATCCGGCCTGGCCCGAGCCCTGGCCGGACATGGAATTTGCCCGACCGAAACCGAATGCAACCTTGCTGCGGATGTGCTGGGTGGCAAGCGGTCAATGGGACGCGACCATGGCGCTCGTCCGGAAGTCGGACTGGGACCTGGCCCCGGCCAGCCTGATCGTTCAGCAGGCGGGTGGCGAGGCCTCGACCCATCTGGGTGAACGGTTCCTGTTCAACCGGACCGTCCCCGCGCAAAGAAGCGTTCTGGCCGCTGGAAAGCGCCTTCATTCCCTGCTACAGGCGCGCTGCAGCGGCGTGCGTTTGGTCGACCCGAACGATCCGGGAGATGCGTAGCGCTGCTGGGCTTCGGTTACAGGAAGGATGACATGACCGATACTGCGTCAAAAACCCAGCTTCTTCATCTGGTCTTCGGGGGGGAACTGAAAGACGTCTCCCGCGTCGAGTTCTCGGACCTGTCCAAGGTTGATTTTATCGGCGCCTATGGCGACTATCAGTCTGCCTATGATGCCTGGAAGGGGGCCGCACAGCGAACCGTCGACGATGCCGGAACGCGGTATTTCATTCTGCACGCGCACAGATTGCTGGATCCGGAAACAGGACATCACCATAAAGTCTGACGCCGCCTCTTCCCCGCCCACCCGCGGCAGTCTTTGGCGCCTGTTCGGAGCCTATTTCAGCCCACATTTGGGCTGGTTCTTGCTGGGCACCCTGTTCGCGATCCTGACGGCCGCCTTTGCGAATGGCTATGCTGGGATCCTCGCTTATGTGGGCAACCAGATCCAGGCCTCCATACAGGCCCCGCAAGCCAGCACTGGATGGGTTATCTGGGCGTCGGTCGGAATTGTCGGGCTGTCGGCTGGACGGGCATTGTCGCTCTATTTGATGACCGTGATCAATAATACCGGAGTCCAGAGAGCTCTGGTGGATATTCAGGCGGCTCAGTTTGACGCGCTGTGCGATGGTGATTTCAGCCGTATGGCCGGGGAATCGTCCGGCGGCTTCGTGTCACGGTTCATCAATGATGTGAATGCGATCCGGGATGCGGGGCTTCGGTTTGCGAACAATTTCACCAAAAGCATTGTGACGGTGATCGGTGCATTTCTGATTATGCTATATCTCGACTGGACTCTGACTCTGATTTTGCTTGTGGCCTATCCCATTGCCTTTGGGCCGGTCATTGCTCTGGGGAATCGGGTGCGGAAACGGGCCAGGACCGCCCAGAAACAGGTCGGAGAGGTGACGGCCCTTCTAAGTGAGGGATTTCAGGCGGCCCGGGTGGTTAAAGCGTATGGTCTGGAAGATTATCAGAAGGGAAGAGCCCGCGCCGGGTTTCTGGAACGCTCCCGTCTCTTTCTGAAAGTTTTGACCGATCGCGCCGCAGTAGATCCGATCCTCGAGGTGACCGGTGGTCTTGCGCTGGCTGGTATCCTTGGCGTGTCAGCCTGGCAAATTGCCGGGGGAGGCAGCTCATTGGGCGATTTGTTGGGGATTATTGCCGCGATTGGCATTGCGGCGCCGGAGCTGCGGGCTTTGGGCACCCTGAACGCCGTTGCGCAGGAGGGCGGTGGCGCCGCGGATCGCGTGTTCGAGATCCTGGACCGCCCCCCCGAGGTTCGGGATTCCGCCGAGGCCATCGGTCTGAAGGACGTTCAGGGCCATATCCGCTTTCAGGATGTTGAGTTCTCGTATCCAGACGGGACGGAGGTTCTCAAGGGTCTCACTTTTGAGATCCGGGCCGGTGAGACGGTGGCGCTGGTTGGGCCGAGCGGTGCCGGCAAATCCACTGTCTTTAACCTGCTGCTTCGCCTCTATGACATTCAGTCTGGAAGCATTGAGCTCGATGGACATCCCATCACCGGCCTTCAATCGCAGAGTTTGCGGCGGTCCATGGCACTGGTCTCGCAGGATACCGCATTGTTCGATGATACTGTTGGGGCCAATATTGCTCTGGGACGGCTGGGCGCTCAACAGGAGGAGGTGTCCGTGGCCGCCCGTGCGGCTTTTGCGGACGAGTTTATCTCAACCCTGCCCGGTGCCTATGAGGCCCCAGTGGGCGAGGCTGGACGAAATCTGTCGGGCGGACAGCGGCAGAGAGTTGCCCTGGCCCGCGCAATCCTGCGGGATGCGCCCATCCTCTTGCTGGATGAAGCGACGTCCGCCCTTGATGCGGAAAGCGAGGCGCGGGTGCAGGCTGCGCTGGCCGGGGTCACACAGGGGCGAACGAGCCTGATTATTGCACATCGGCTGTCAACGGTGCGCTCTGCCGACCGGATTCTGGTGATCGATGGCGGATCCGTCGTGGAATCCGGCGACCATGAGGAGCTTATGGCGCAGGACGGACTGTACCGGCGTCTGGTTTCGCTTCAGCTCAGCTGATCCCGGTGACGGGCCGTTCCTTTGGGAGTTGGGCAGCGGCTGTTCTCAGAAAACGCGCCAGTTTTTCCGGGGATTCGGCGCCTTGGACGGCGATCTGGCGATGGGCAATGAAGGTCGGCACACCTGAGATGCCCATCTGTCGGAATCGCTCGGCTTCCTCTCGCGTCGTTTCGACATCGGCGTCTGTGGCCAGCAGATCGGAGACAATGTTCGCGTCAAGCCCAATCCGCCCGGCGAGCGTTACGAGAACCTCGTGATCGCCAATATCGAGGCCCTGAGTGAAGAAGGCATCGAAGAGGGCTTCTTTGGCCTGTATGCCGAGGGTCTGACCCTGGGCCCAGCGCACCAGCCGGTGAGCATTGAAGCTGCTGGGCCGGCGGCGGATGCGATCGAAATTGAAGGTGATGTCATGCTCCTCGCCCAGCTGAACCAGAGCCTCCCGCATGGCATTCGATCGGGCGCGCGCGTCATCACTTGCGAATTTTCCGCGCATATAGGCCTTGTAGTCCGTGCCAGCCGGAGGGATGGTCGGGTCCAGTTCGAAAGGGCGGAACAGGATCTCGACGTCCAGCTCAGGGGTCAGCCTGGTCGCCGCTTTTAGCCGTCTGAGGCCGAGCCAGCACCATGGACACACAAGATCGGAAACCATTTCCAAGGTTAGGGTCATACTGGGACCCCGGCGACGTCTTTTCGGCTGGCGGCCAGACCCAGAACATCGCGATAGCCTTGACCGATTTCCATATATGCGGTGTGCCCGCCGGCCTCCAGCAGGCGGTGTGCCGCGCGGAGTCGGTAAAAAGGTAAATGCATAAACATATGATGTTCACAGTGAAAATTGACCGCATATGGCGCAATGAGGGCTCTTTCGAGCCAGTTGGCCTTTGTCGTTCGGGCTTGTTTCAAGGGATCATCGCTGTCGCTGAGAACCGCATGCTCGGCAATGTTTCGCAGGCGGGTGACCAGTTGGTTCCAAGTCGCCATCGGCAGCAGCCAGAGCAGAAAATAACTCCACCAGACGCCGAGCAAGGTCAGACCGAGGAAAAGAACCGCATTTGCACCAAGAAAGGGAAAGGCAGCATTCCGGGCGGCTGTCATCCGGTTCTGGGTTCCCTTGCCGGGACGAATTCCGATGCCAAACGCATTGGCGATCTGGTTGCGGCGCTGCTTGAAGAAGGTCTGACCCGTCAAGTCCCGGATGATTTTTCGCCTTAAAGATCGGCTCGTTATCGGGAAGGGGGCCGACAGATTGAGGTCCGGATCCTCTGGCTGCTGGGCAAATTTATGATGCTGCAGATGGTAGTCTCGGTAGGATTTGAGATCTGCCCCCACAGGCGCGCCGACAATCCACTGTCCCACAAAATCATTGAGTTTGGACCGCTTGCTCAGCCCTCCATGAGCGGCTTCATGCATGAGCACCGCAAGACCAAGCTGTCGTGTGCCGATGACTGGGACGGTGATCAGCGCGAACCAGGGTTGCCAGATGGTGAGTGCCATCGACAGGGCAATGACGGTCCAGGCATGGGCGACAGCGCCGAGACCCATGAGGTCGGACCGATGACTGAGAAGCCGCCAATCTTCGGGGGTGAAAAAATCGCTGGGTTTGACACGTTTTGCTGCAGGCATGGCATCGGACTACACCTCCTGTCGTAGCGTCACTCAAGCCCTATCAGAGAAGGACCGCGAGGCCGATTCCACCGGCGAGAATGACTCCGGCCCAGACGTTCTGTTTGAACACGCTAAGCGCCCGCCCTGCCGGATCGCCTCTCAGTTGAGCAACCTGGTAGAGACCATGACACAGAAAGGCGGTCGCGGTCAGGGCTGCGAGCCGTCCCCCACCCGCATAAGACAGGCCAATGGCGATCAGGAGCGTGGCGACCAGATGAAAGCTGAAGATCCCGGTGAGGACTTTCTGGCCGAAAAGCCGCGCGGTCGACCGAACGCCGATCATGGCGTCATCCTCCGCGTCTTGCAGGGCATAAATGGTGTCATAGGCCACCGTCCATGCCGCGAGTCCGAGGTAGAGCACCACATTGGCCCCGGTCAGGCCGCCATACACCGCGGTGCCCCCGACCAGAGCGCCCCAGTTGAAGGTAAAGCCGAGCCAGGCCTGTGGCCACCAGGTCAGGCGTTTCATGAAAGGATAGGCTGCCACAAGCGGCAAGGCGAACAGCGCGACAATCTTGGCAAGACCAGGCAAGGCCAGCCAGACGAGGAAGCCCACTGCGACCTGGCTCCCGAGGAACACATAGGCCTCTTTGGGACGGATCTGACCGGAGGGCAGGGGGCGGTCTTTGGTCCGCGCCACCTGGGCATCGAAGTCCCGATCCAGAAGATCGTTCCAGGTGCAGCCCGCGCCTCGCATCGCAATGGCGCCGACGAAGAAAAGAATCGCGAAGACGAGATCCGGCCAACGGAATCCGGTGGTCAGCCTCATCTGTGCCAGCCCGATCAGGCAGGGAAGAAAGAGCAGCCAGATTCCCACTGGCCGGTCCCATCTGGCGAGAAGGGCATAAGGCCGAACGGAGCCAGGAAGGTAGGTCAGGAGCCCCGGCAGAGCCGAATCAGCGGGCGGGGGCGAGGCGGCGGCTTCCTGATCTCTGGGTTGAGTCGGTGTCTCAGTCATAGAGGCTGTATAGCCGAAGAGACCACGGCCGACTATAAGCGAAACGCGACCGCCTGCCAGAAAGGAGCCGACTTTGGCTGAAGCCCCACGACTGTTTGTCGAAGACGAACTGGCCTTATCGGATCCTGTCATATTCGATCCGGCTCAGACCAATTATCTGACGCGAGTCATGCGGCTCAGGACAGGAGATGGGGTCCGTTTGTTCAACGGCCGCGACGGCGAATGGCACGCTCAGCTTGAGGTTGACGGGCGTCGGGCCCGCGCGGTGCTGCGCCGCCAAACAAGGGCGCAGTATGTGCCCCCGCAATTGTCCCTCGTCTTCGCGCCTCTGAAAAAAACCCGGACCGATTTCCTGATTGAAAAAGCCACCGAACTGGGTGCCACCGAGCTGGCTCCCATTATGACGGCCTTCACCCAAACCCAGCGGGTCAAGGAAGAACGGCTCAGGGCTCTGGTTATCGAGGCCGCGGAGCAGACGGAACGCCTCGATGTGCCGGACATCGCGCCGGTGCAGAGCCTGTCGAACCTTCTGGCCGGCTGGCCGGAAGCGCGGCCACTTTTTTATTGTGACGAGCGCGGGGCGGCGCGCATCATGGCAGACGAGCTGGTGGCGGTTGGACCCGGTCCGGCAGGGGTTCTGGTGGGGCCCGAGGGCGGCTTTTCAGAGACCGAGCGACAGCAGCTGCGGGCCTTGCCTTTTGTCCGGCCGGTGACACTCGGACCGCGAATCCTTCGCGCCGAACCCGCGGCGGTCGCCGCGCTGAGTCTCTGGCAATCAGGCGTTGGCGATTGGCACGACATACCCTATCTGCCCTAAACAGAGCCGACGGACATGGAACACCCAAATTGACCACACCCACGCGTGACATTGACGAAACGTCGCCCCGAATCGCTGGCAAAGCCGAGCTGGTGCGCTGGTTTGAAGCCGGATCGACGCCGAAATCGGAGTGGCGTGTCGGGACGGAACACGAGAAGTTTGGGTTCCTCCTGGAGGGCCTTCGGCCGCTGCCTTATGATGGGCCGGCGTCCGTGCGGGTTATGCTCGAGGGATTGCGCGACCAGTTTGGCTGGTCACCCATTGAGGAGGGGGGCCACCTTATTGGGCTCAAAAAGGCGGGGGCCAGTGTTAGCCTGGAACCGGG
>Ga0213866_10002060_pt1 | contig 14499 bp, 8 predicted proteins | sample PICome_11_FD_160079 | JGI IMG/M metagenome (GOLD analysis project Ga0213866, IMG submission 160079) | Coastal seawater microbial communities near Pivers Island, North Carolina, United States - PICO284 | ecosystem: Environmental > Aquatic > Marine > Coastal | place: USA: North Carolina...
TGAGCAAATCTACAATTGTTTGTTCGTGAATATCAGCATTGTCTGTATAAAAGTTAAAGAAACCAGAAGGGATATCTGTTCCGATATCGGGGAACTCATGATGAATTATTTTGACTGGTGTTAAATTTGATACTCTCCAATCATTATCACCAATTGAAAATGAGTAATCAATTGTTTTACCTATAATTGTATTAGCAACACCTTTGACTTTTATATTATGAGGTCCATTACCAGAAAATGTTTCAGTGTGTGGAAATGTATTTGAATTTGCCCAAGGACCACCATCGGTAGAAACCATAATATGAGTAGCATTTTCACCTGAACAAGGATTTGAAAAGCAACCAATCTCAAGAGTTACTGTCGAATCTTTGAAAGCAAAATGACCAGACTTATTTTTGACAATAACATAAGGTCCAGGAGGTGGAGCTGGTGAAGGTATCCACTTAATATCACACCCATGTGGGCCATCATGAGAATCTTTTCCCGAAGCTACAATATTATATTCATGTTGACCATCAGTTTGTTGAATGTGTTGGTCTACACCAAAAATTAAAACAACCGGAACATTACCACTTGCATTTCCTGTTCCAGCTATTTTTATTGGAACTACATTTCTCTTTATTCCAGACCCTGAACTTCCAGCGATTCTTTCATAAACAGCAAAGTCAACATCAGTATGACTTAAGTTATAACCATTACCATTTATACCACCACTATTTTCTCCACCAAGGTCTCCACTTACATATATTTTTCCACTATCGTACCAAGCATGACGCAACACAACCCAGCCCCCTGATTTTTGAGTTGTAAGTCCTTTTATATACTTTGATGGATCAACAGTCGCTGCCATATTTTCTCCTAATCTAATTCAATATATTCAAATTCAACATTTCTCAAGAAATACGCATCAAGTAATCTTGGAGGAGCTGATAATGGTGTATCTAAACTCAATACAAATGTTCCATCATCTGTTTCAGTCACTGAAGTAGTATCAACAATATGATTAGCACTCACACTTATATTTACTGGAGAAGAACCAATCTCATGTACAAATGAAGTAGCATTCATCAAATAGTTAAATTCATAATAAGATGCTGATGTTCCTTTACCACCAAAAAATATTGTTCTAGGATCTGATACAGTTGAGTATATAATACTATTAGCATTTACAGTGCCATCCATGAATACATGCTTAAAATATTTTGCCCAGTACTCAACAATAGGACCATTTGTTGCTGTTAAATATAAATCAGCATTTACATCATATGAATGAAAAAATTTATTTGCTTCTGACAAACCATAAGAACCATTCTTTAAAACTTTAAATCTTGAGGAATCAATTACTTCCTCAACACGAATTTGAAGTCCGCAATGACTATAATCATATTCGTTGAGATGAGAACTTTCAGAATACGATACGCAATCACCAAAAGGATCATCATATGAATGATGAGGTTCTTCTTTTACTTTACGAATCGTAAGAATATCTCCTGGAGCATATCCATTTGAAATAGAATCATCATTCTCAAGAGTTTCAAGAACAATATAAGGATCTGTCCCGTCTGTGAAAGTGATCTGTCCATTTTCTTTTTGATTTAGAATTTCTTCAATCGCTTCGAAGTGTTCTTCATATATAAGTTGACCTAAATCCTTTCCTTTACTCTGTAGAAACGCTTGAAATAAATTATAGTCATAGGCTTCCATGAATTTTTCAACACCTTTTTTCACATTGAAAACTGGTTTAGCAGAGAGTCCTGTTGGTGCTTTTGTGAAATCATTACGATTATGATGATATAAAATTGCTCTTGAGGGGTAATTTGCTAGAGCATCAGGTTCAATAGCAGGAGGAATGTAGAAAGTTGGACTATCTTCATTATAAGCATTTGTTGTTGTATTGTATAATCGGAATTGACCAACACCTTCAATATCAAATCCATTCAAATACATAGCAGGTGAAGGTTCTTGAGATTCAATGTTAAATCCAATGCGATTGATTGTTCCTTCAAATCTTTCACCGTAATTATAATCTGGTGTAATTTGAATAGATGTTTGACTATCAACATTTGAAACTTTATGATATATTTTAAATTCAGGTAATGCTCCTGAGATACCAACATTTGATGAACGAGAAAACTTTTCAAAACGAGAGAGTGATACTCCTTGTTGACCCGCATTGATCGCAACATTATCAGTTCGATAAACACCTTTCAACCTGTCTCCTTCAATTGCTTGAAAACGATATTTTATTCCATTAATTTGAATCAAATCACCCACTTCATAATAATCAGAAACAGGTCGTCCTAAGTTTGGAATTTCTATCTGAGAAATATAATTATTAATTGTATCTGGATAAAGATTGACTGTATCATGTCTTTCTTCGAGTAAATCTAAGATACCATCCTTGAGAGGTCTAATACCACCAATTGTGTAAGTAGCATCATAAGTAATTGTATAACCATCAATTAGTGTTTGTTGCTCTGAAGTATGTACTACTTGATCAGTTAAGATATATTCCATATCAGCTATTTGAACACGAATATCCTTATGATATTTATGAGTAAAATCTGTTCCAGAATAGTATAATGTATGTCCGCCCATTGTGTAGAAAGTACCACCTACATATCTTGTAGGGAAAACAATTTCAATAATATTACCTATTTTGAGTTCATCTTCAAATCTTGTATTTGTTCCTGTAACCGGGTCTCTTTGATACATCACAGAACCAGCATAAACAACATCACCTAAGCCCGTTCCTCTTGCGAGAAGGTCATAAGAATTTGCAGTATTACCTGTGAACGAAAAGGTATTACCTGAATCATCATCACCTTCACCTTCCCACTTTGTTGGATCATATTCAACATCAATGTGAAGTAAATCATCTTCATCATCAGTTACAAGTGTAAATGTTGTATTTGAATCAATAATAATAGTATTTCCAGGACCTGTATCATCTCCTGGTCCTGGAGTAAAGGTCGGTTTACCCGGTCCGCCAATTGGGTTACGAATCGTTCCTGTTCCTGGATCACCAGGAGAGACTTCAGTGAATCCTGTAAGAGCAAAACGATTTTGTATTATGACTCTTTCTCCATCTATAGGTGAACCATCCATCACCATACGAAGTCTCAATGGTTTAGGTTGAATATCTTTTAGATAAGGGAATCCGTTATTTGGTGTGTTATATGGATATTGATTAGTACCATAAGGTATAAGAATATTCAAGTCAGGTCGGTCTAGCGCACCTGTTGAAATGTCTGTAGATGATACACAATTCTCTGTGTCAGGTATGTTTCTCAATAAACTACATTTCATGTATGGCAGCCAAGGTAGGTCAGGATCATTTCCACCATCACGATACTTAGGAATGAATGAAGTCCATGGTAGCTCAAGTTTATTTGATGCTGTAAATGCTACTGATGTGCCATTCACTACAGCATAGGCTTCACCTTCCATGTTGATTGCTTGAACAAGAATACTTTGTGTTTCACGGCTTGGTGAATCAACATAATAATTGAAAGCATATTTAGCAAAGTTACCACCACCTTTAAGGTCTGTTGACTCAGCACCTGTAGACCAAAATTGCTTTCCTGCTCCTGCTATACCATTCCATGATGAAACATAAATGTCATTGATGCGACTAGCAAATGTTCCACTAGTTTGTTTATAGCTATAGCTCGAAGCATTATTCATAATCCAAGTGCCTATTGAATCACGATTTATATTACCAGAGTAACCGGCATTCATTGGCGAAACTGAAAATACACCACCTGTAAAATTGTTAAAGAAAGCAGGTGCTACAATTTCAGGATTGTCTGTAATTTTTTGACTACCAATTGTAATTGCTGAAAAAGGATCTGTTCCTACCATTGAAGCAGAAGTAACACCTGCGTTAGGAAAAGCTTGCTGAATCATTTGTAATGCATTATCACTGCTTTGATATCCACCAATAATTGCGTAAGATTGTGAACCTGTGTTCATATAAGAATCTTCAACTAAAACAAGTGCTACATTCTTTGATCCAGTAGGTTCAATCTTATCTTGCCAAGGTAAAGCACCTAACATATTGAAACGATAAATGTAACGATTGATTTCACCCTCAGAACTGATGTCATGTTGAAGTCCTCTCAGAAATGCTCTTTTCATTCCAAGGGCTGTACATACACGAAGAATTTCAGATACTTCCGTGAAATCATGAGTTCTCATTTCTTCAATAAGAAAATTCGCATTATCAATGATTGTTTTTCTCATCTGCTGAATAGCAGGTGGTGCTTGAAGAAGTTGTTGCTTTAAAACTTTTTTCTTCTGAGCAAGACCTATATTACCTCCACCTGCTCCCGTGGCTGAAGGAGCTGGTGCCGGAGCTGGAGCTGGAGCAGCAGAGCCTTGATTGCCTCCGCCTATTTGAGAAGCTGAAATTGTTGAAACTTTTGAGTTGCCGGAGGGTGCACAAAAGCCAACAGTTATCAAACGCTCATTTGTATTCGTTGTTGTTCCCGATGCCCAACCTTGGGCATCTGCTTGAGCATCCGCTAAATTTTTAAAACCTGTAATAAAATATCCACCGAGACCATTTACAAGCGTATAATAATGAAATGAACCTTTTGTCCCATTCGAAGTGTCTGGATAATCTGCCCATAAATGTTTGAGAGAACTGATAATATGATCAGTATCAGCATTTTTAAATACTGCCGGCATCTCGGTAGAACTAGACTTATCAATTGATTTTGTTCCAGCAAAATCTAGGTATTGTAAACCCATTTGAAAGAAGAATTGATCATTTGACCCATTGAAAGTAGGTGGACCACCCATAGCATAATACTTAAGTGGATATTGAGGACCCGTTCCCCAATCAGTAACACCTAAATTTTCATTCCATTGTGTGCATGACATAATAAATTCCTATTAGATAAATGGTCCAGGATAAGGTATAAATAAAGTTTTTGGATCAGAAACTGTAATTACTATTGATGATGCTTGTAAATGAATAGCATTTGCTATTTCAATTGAAAATGGAACCGAATTAATATTAAATTTACGAGCAGCCGCTACTACTGAAGGAAGCATAACAAGTCCAGGTGAAACCGCATTTACTTGAAATACTGTATATAATCCTAATAATCCTTGATAAACTGCCATTGAAAATTTCAAAGCAAAGATCTCAGGAATTAGATTTGGTGTTCTGAATGCCTCAATCATTTGGCCGTAAGGAAATCCCCAACATACAAAAGTTCCAAATGCAGCATTATTTCCAGTAGAAAGATAATTTGTAATATTGTTCACAACTCGCATACCAATAATAGTTGGATCGGGTGTAGGTGTTGCAAAAGCTGAAATAAATTCAGGATACATCACAGCAGGAACTAAAGCCATATTAAAATACCATTGTTTTTAGACATAAAGATTGAGCAACCCAAGTTGCTAACATAGGATTTGTAATTAAATCTACAGGTGTTGTTGGTCCCATTGCGGTAAGATGTGTGTGTGACCAAAATGCTTTGAGAAAGGAAGGACCTTTTAAAGCAGGCTCACAAGCAGCATGAGAACCCAAACGAACTGCTCCTCCAATTGAAGCAATTGAAGTATCAACACCTGAAGTCATTCTTGTAGCTGTACCAGAAAAAGCGTGTAATTCTGTTTCAGAATAAATGACTGTTGCTGCGACAGAGTGTGTAAGAACAGCCGCATTTGCATGAACCATAAAGTTAACAGCAGCATTATTGATAATGTTTGATGCTGTTGAAGTTTGAACAATCAATCCTCCGGTTTCTTCAATCATTCCCATCGGTGTTGTTCTTGTGCGAACACTGTTTAAGAATTTAGCTTCTGATACAATGTCACCAAAATAGGATTGCCAATAGATATATCCTGTTTTTGTCTGACCAACAATACTTCCTGGATGTGTTGAGTGAACTTCAATCATAGGTGATGGCTGCTGTTGAGCAATCGAAGCAATTGAAGTAGGTAGCGCAGATGTAACTGTGAGTGATGCTGTATCAAAAATCCAACCTTTACCTCTTGCTGAAATTCTTGTATCACCATCCATCGCATTCATTTCAATGTGACCATGTGATGCTGTTACCTCAACCGCATTTGGAAAAGGAATATAAAAAGGTAACATTGTAAAAGTATTCTCAGCATGAATCGCAACTGTATGACCAGCACTCACATGTATATTATCACCAGCACCCCAAGTTGAATTCATTTTTGAATTGAATCGTATTGATCCGGCAGTCATATCATATAAACCACCCGCATCAATGCGATAATTATTTTCAATCTCGTTTATTTGATCACCAGAATTGATTTGAAATAAAGATGGTGTGACTTGAAGAATACGATTTAATGCCTCATGTTTGAGAGAATTTGTAACAAAGGTCGTTTCACCTGTTGGAACTTTAATTGTAAAATCACCCTCTTCTACAGTTAAATTATAATTTGCAGAACCCGCTACTCTTACCTCATAATCTTCTCCACCAAAACTTCCGGCATTGACTAGGAGAGCAGCACCTTTACGATATGTTTCATACTTTGCTCCTTTAGTATACTCAAAACTATCTGCTTCGACAATATCATATTTCTCATTCATTGTTTGAGAAACTAATTTACCATCAGGATGTATTTCACGAAAGGTTCCTGAGCGATGATATTCATGAATTCTTTCTGCTCTTGGTGTATCATCATACTCAATGATATGACCAGACTCTGTTTCTTTTACATGATTAAATGGATATACAGCATTATAAGGAGATGTTGGTTGATTGTAACTTACACCTTTACGAGATGTCTGAATGTTTCTTGTTTCATTTAGATACTTTGAAAGCATCGGCTCTTTCATAGCATTATTTGTTTCAGCTATTGTTGAAACAGAAGCACTCTCTTCGTCTAAAAAAATATTACGATCTTGAACACCTCTTGCGAGTTTGGGAACAGTTGAATATTCTTGACTATCTGTTCTTGGATATCGATCAACATAATCATCTTCTTCAATTTCAACACCTAGACGGTCTTTATCCTTGCGAACATTGACTGGAGGTGAGGGAAAGCCACGGTTTTCAAGATGATGTTCTTCACGAACATCTTTGAATCCATAAGCAAACCAATCAGAAGCATCCTCTGGATTCAGCTTATCTGGTGTATGAGCATAACCACCAATTGAACCAATCACTAAAGGTTGTTGAGCTTCTTCACCATCAATGAAAAATCCTACAACCCAAGAACCTTCAACGATACCTGTTGGGCTTTGACCCACATCTGTTTGTGCTGCTGATGTTACTGGCTGCATCACCATGGCCCAAGGCAAATCTTCAGTTGGTATTTCAAAACGATTTGGTGTGTGATGTCCAAAACAACGAACACGAACACGACCTAAAAAATTTGGATCCATTCGATCTTCAACAACACCAAAAAACCAAACTAAATTTTGTCCAAAGTTTAATTTATTCAGGTCAAACATTATACATTTTTATTTGTAGAGTTAATGAGTTGAACTTCAAGTTTTCTTAATCTTGTTGCTAAGTTATAATCGTTTATAATCTCAGATGAAAGAATTGAAGTTCTTACAATATCTTGCTCTCGTTCTAAATCTAAATCTTTTGAGTTGACTTTGATTCCAATTTCATTTGATTTCTTTTTATTCGCAATATCAAATCGATAATTTGTTGAAATCGAATCCGTGACCATTTCAACGAGAATACGATATTTACTATCTAGACTTACATTATGATGAATTCTTGTTACCATGTATTTACCCGACAAATATAAATCACCTTCGGTATCCTGATGGCGAGGAACATGAAAATGAACAAGGTCACCTACAGAAAGTCTACCTGAGCTATCACCAGCTAATTCAACTTGAATAACTAAAGCATCTAATTGAGCTTGCATGCTCATTCGTCTTTGATACATTTCTTTGCGATGGTCTGAATAATCTTGAGATTCAGGATCACCCGAATGAAACATTACAAGTTCATTGATTGTTGCTGGTGCTTCATTTTTAGGATCATGTAGAACATCACTATTTCGAGTTGTCAGCAAATAACCATCATTGTTTATATGATGTTGTTTTGACGCCTCATCTTGATAATAATAAGATTTTGTTTCAAACTTTCTTTTCTCTATATCAACATATGAAACTTCAGAAGAATACATTCCTCTTGCCATGTTTTGTAAAACATCAAATCTTTTAACTACCTTATAATCATAAACAATATTCCAAGAAAATTCAAATTCTTGACTTTTATCTTGAGAATCTTTTGGTATATAATATAATTTTTTTACATAATCATCATTTTTTGGTTTATTCTTAAAGATATCTTCAAGGCTTACAAATCGAAAACGATTGATATCTTGAAAGAAAAAGAATAAAGAACCAGAAGGTGAAAGATTTCTTTTACATAATTTATTGATTACACGAAATGGTGAAAGACTTGGCGCAATATATTTCTCAATGTAAGGTGTTGTTGTTTCAATTGAATAATAATTATTATTTACATCTTTATTCTTTGATAAGTATCCACCACTATCAGTTGTTTTCACAGTTTGTTCATTAACTAAACCTAATTTTTTCTCACACAAATAAGCAACTACATGAGACAATTTACTTTTTGGAAAAGACATTGAAATCTTTTGCTTTTGATTTCGTAGAGCAACTTCTGAAATTAGATGTAAAGTATAAATCTTTGTTTCTTCATTGATTTTTTCAATATTACTAATACTCGTTACACGAAACTTTAGTTCAATTGCAATTGCTGTATTCATTGAACGAAAAACAACATATAAAGTTTCTTCACCAATAAAAGGAAAATCAGTAAGTAAATTATTACCATCAATCAGTGTAATTGTACCGGATAAACAATTTGAATATAAATCCTCATAGATACTAAAATTTTCAAAAATAAAGTCAAGAGAAATCTTTTTTTGTAAAAAAGGTGCTGTTTCATCACCCGAAAAGATTTTTGGACTTTCAATTGTAAGAGCAATTAGTTCGTAATCACCTATCTGATCTGGAAATAAATCACTTTTTAAAGTTTTATCAAAAACTCTTCTCATAATTCAAACATTGATGGTAGTTCAGAATATATACGAAATGCTACTTTTGAAGAAAATACTTTTATATTTTTCTTTTCTTCATTTTCACGAATAGCTTTTTGATATGCGGTTTCTCTTGTAGGTTTTTGTCTTTCAATTAGTTGGCCTTTATGTACTTGCGATGCTCTTCTTGTAACAGAAAACCCTAAGTTTGTTCGTTGATTAACAGTCTGTTCACCATCTGTCTGTTTGAGAATCATAACATTGTTTGTTCTTTGGTTATATGCTGCGCTAAGTATTCTCCAACTATATTCACTCACTTCATGACCAAATTCAGAATAATAATGAACATATATTTGATTTGAATTTTCAATTGATCCATATTTTTGAATCAATTGAGCTTCGACAACATCATTTGAGATTGGCCATTCATCATATATGCTGTATATTTTATTCAATAATAAAATCATCCAAACATAGTCATATGTTCCATAAAGTTCATAGGATACTTCTTCCGGTCTTTTATCATTTTCAATTAGATAATCAAGAATAGTTAAATTATCTTTATACTTTTCAATATATTCAAAAAATTTTATACGAACAGAAATATCAATCATTGAATATTTCTTATCGTTGGCATAAAATGTATCAAATCTTGGAAAGTCCGAAAAAAACTTCATGTAAAACCTTAATTTAGAATATGAACTTCATCTACATGGTCACGATTATAAATTACATTTTCTTGAAGTGTTAAGTTTAATGTAGTGAATGTGTAATATTTTTTACCATCTGATTCAAAAAATGAAATTTCATTTTGTCCACTATTTTCTTGATTATTATTATGTGAAACATCGACTCTTGTGACAACAGCAGGTAAGAACTTAAATTTCATAAACTCTTTTCCATCAACAAAAATTTGCATTTGAACTTTGTTTGGATAAGTAAAATGATTATTGAAATTTATTGTTTTTTCAAGTTGATCATAGCCTGGTAAATTTTCACTTTTATTTACAATACCTGGTAAAGAATTTTTTAGAAATGCTTTTTCAATATCACTCAATGTGATCGCATCTTGTTCTGTTTTTGGAACAAAATTCCAAGAAGGATAAAAGACACGATAATACATATAGTTTTCACCAGAAAATAACGTAGTCAAGTTTGGATTATAAGCAATACCTAAATTATATGGAAAAACTTTAACAGTTGAATCATCTGTATTTAATAAACGATTCAAACCCCAAGCTTCTGCTAGTGTTTGAAATTTAATTTCTTCATCATTCCAAGCTTGTGACAATGCTTCTTTCAAACCATTTGGTGAAGCACCAAATTTTCGAGCATTTTCAAATAATACATTGTTAATAATACCTAAACGTTCAGGAACTGTTCTTGATGTTAGGTCTTCGTAAAATAATCTTCCCGGTAAAGGCATCATAATGGACGGATAAACAATCTCTGTGAACGCCTGAGTTGTTTTTAGATCCTTAAAATTTGATTTATGTCGATAAAAACTGAAGTAAATATAATTCTGTTTATAAGGAACTGTACCTAAATCATGAGGATATTTTAATAATTTATATTCTGATTTAGGCTCAGGTTTTCCTAATGACTTAGCATTTTGTGTATATTGCTGAAGTAATGCTTGAACCGTTTCACTCTGTTCATATTGAATTTGTCCAATAGGACTTATATTATTAGGTCTTTGATAACCAGTTGGTTCAGAAATATGTTGTGGTAATTCAGCACCGTAACTTTTTGCCAAAGCAGCAAGTTGTTTTGAAATTTTATCTTGTTCAATGAGTAACTTTTGTTGGTCTGGAGGTGTAGCTGTTAATCCCATTACACACTCTCATATTTAACAACATGTGTTGAATTGAATTGTTTTTGTTCTCTTACCATCCAAGTTACATCATAAGAAGTGAAAAAATACTCATTGTCTCCTGTGGTTTGATCAGTATGTTTGACAAAAGTATCTGCATCGGCACCACCTAAAATTGAAGAAAAACTATCTGTCATAAAAGGAAATGGAAAGTTTACAAGATGAGTAACTTCAGACATTTCTTTACCAACTATTTCACAGACAGTAAATTTAAATTCATGAGGAGCACGATAAGTTGAACTGTATAATTTATGGTCGTATTCTTTTTTCTTTGTTACATCAGACTGTTCTTGTAGAGTTTCATCTGGTCTAGTTTCATCTACAAAAGGTGTAATTTCCTGTAAAGCATATTTAAATTCATCAACAACAGATACATCTGATAGCTGAGGTAATGATGCTTGTTGAAGTTTTTTAAGAATAAGTTCAAGTACAGTTGCATCTGCATGATTTTTTGGACGGAAGGTCCATCTTAAGATCAATTCTCTTGTAGGACCACCAATACCTTGAAACATGTTTGTGAAATTTGGTGCTCGAGCAAAACCAGCACCTGCTCTCAATGCCTGAAAACTTCGATCTTCTGTTTTTTGAATTTGTTGTTCTAACCAAGTCGCAGGTAAATTTCCTAAGTTATCATAAAAACTTGACATACTTTCTCCCATCACACGACCTATTTGATTCATCGTCCCTTCAACTCCTAAGATTTTAGTCAGATTTGCATTCTCAGTTTTCAATGCTTCAGCAACAGAACCTAATTCTTCAGGACTATAAAGTAAAGAATGATTCTCTTGTAACAAACCATTAGGAACTGGTAGATAAATAATCATGTAAGGATTACGATTCTTTTCTTTTATGTTGACAGCATATGCCTCAATCCTCATGAAAAATTTTTGAAATTCTTCTGGGTTCGCAGGATAAGTAAGTATTAAAGCTTGTTTTGGATTTTCAATTATATTCTTTGAACCTCTTTTCATGGTGCCAGTTGAGGCAACTGACAATGTTCCAGAATCATTCGAAGTTCCTTGAGGTTGTCCAGTTAGTGGATCTCTTCCATTAATTGCATCATATGTTTGCGGTCTTGCTATTCCTCGAGGATTGACAATATTATATTCAGTATCTGAACGCTCATAGGGTCCAACAAAACTATCTCTTGACTGACTTTGAGCCTCTTTTATTTCTCGACGAGTGTTTTTTTCTTGAAGATGTTTTTTCAAATCTTCTTGAAAAACATCTATTCTTTTTGATTCAATTTGTGGTGGTGCTTCTTCTGGAAGTTTAACTGTAGGGTTTTTACTAGTATTTGGTTTATCACCAGACCCTGAAAGTGTATTTTGCCCAACAGAATCATTATCTGATTCTAATATATTTTTTTTAATTACTTCTAGAAATTGTTGACCAGTGGTTTTTGTTCTAGGACCGGAATAAGACATATATAAAGCTATGAAAAAAACTAAATTTCGTCAGGGAAAGTTTTTCCCTAAAAATGTTGAGAGGTATAAAGGAAACTCGACTGCAGTTATTTATCGTAGCAGTTGGGAAAAACGAGTGATGCACTTTTTTGACACCTCATCCAATGTTCAATGGTGGAACAGTGAAGGTCTGATTGTTCCCTATTTGAATCCTATCGACAAGAAAGTCCATAGTTACTTTCCTGATTTTGTCTATATGAGCAAATCAGGACAAGCCTACATGATTGAGATCAAACCATATCGTGAAACTCTTCCACCTTCGAAGCGCCTGAGAAATCATAAAGCTGCCGTGATTACCTATATTATCAATCAGTCAAAATGGAAGCAAGCTCAGGAGTTTTGTAAGAAGCAAGGCTGGCAGTTTGTTGTCTGGACGGAGAATGAACTCAAGAAGATGGGAATTTAGTGAAGAAACGTTTTTAATATATTAACAATTTATCACTTGACAACGTAGCTACGTTGTGTTACAATGCAATCTGACGTGTTCTTTTCCACCAACCACGCAGGAGTGAAATGAAAATATATCATATTGACAACTATCTTTCTGAACTGGACTCGAATCTCTTCTTTCGTCATAAAAAATACACTTCTCTGATTAACTCACCGACTGGCACCGGCAAGACAGAAACAATCTTTGAACGAGCAAGAACTCAAGAGAAAGTCATTGTTGCTTTTCCTTACACATCTCAAGTCATTCAACAGGCAAAGAAGAACCCTAGCTTTCAGTGCTTATATGATGATGTTCAATTCTCAACCGAGAAGACTCAGAGAATTATTTGTACCTATGACAAGCTTGTCACCTTAATTAATCATGACGTCAGTCTGAATGAATATGAACTTCATCTGGATGAATGTCACAATCTCTATGTTGCTGCTGACTATCGAGATCGAGTCATGTATTATATTGCGTCCTCCATACGCCAGAGGGCTTACCAGCAGGTCTTTTGCTACTCAAGCACATATGACTCGAAGTATCTCAGTAACTATCTGGTGATAGACCAGCACTTTCGTATTCAAAAGAATCTCCCTGTTCGGGATGATGTTACCTGTATTCACCTCAACAATCAGAAAATCACGCTCAATGAATCACTCTATGACTATATTCAGAAAAATGTCTCAGCCAATGAAAAAGTTCTCATCTATCGTAATAACAAAAGTGAAAACACCGCCTTGGCTGATCTTCTGGAAGATGCGGGTATATCGACAACGCTTGTGGATAGTGATTGTAAAAATGAGCAAGAGACAATTGAGCTTCTGGAGAACGAAATGCTTTCAAAGCAAACAAAGGTTCTCATCACCACATCAATGTTGACAGAAGGAATCAATCTGCTGAATAATAACATCACTCAGATTCATTACATTGATAAGAGCAAGAGTGCTGCTACCATTCGTCAATTCGCAAGTCGGGCAAGGAACTCTACTCATAAAACTTTCGTCTGGTACAAGAAGGATGAGACACTTCATGTGAAGAAGGATATCTTTGAAGAGTGGATTGATTTCATTGAAACATCAGGTCGGCTGGAGACAAACTATAACAGTCTTGTGTCTGATACACCAGATCATCTGAAGCATAAACATATCAATCACTTGCTTCGTGGTTCTTCCATGTATGATCGAACATGGCGACAAAACGGCTTTCGCAATGTCAGCGGTCAAATCAAGATTGACTACACCAGAATTGCGAATTATTTCTACGAGTTAGATGTGATCAATCAAAGTCACAACTCATATATTCTAGGTGAAGAACTCGAGAAGTATGACTTTGATGTGTATTATATCAACTATGATACATCGAATATTGATCAATCAGACATTGATTCATCCAAAGAGAAATCCAGAACTGTTCGTGCAATTCGCAAAGCAGAACGTCTTGAAATACTTGAAGGTTATCGAGATAAACAGATTGATGTGAAGAAACGTTTGAATGTTTTGTTAAGAAAGAAAGGTAAGACAGCAAATGAAAATCGTGAAATCAAGATTGCGAAAGAATGGATATCACTGAAGAAGAGTAATGTGGCTGAAGATGACATCATTCAAATCATTCGCAAAAATAATTCAAATAAAGCCAAGTTTCGTTTGTCGTTAAAAGAACAACAAAAAAATGACCTACTCTACAGTGAACTTTCATCACTC
>Ga0213866_10002062_pt1 | contig 14483 bp, 14 predicted proteins | sample PICome_11_FD_160079 | JGI IMG/M metagenome (GOLD analysis project Ga0213866, IMG submission 160079) | Coastal seawater microbial communities near Pivers Island, North Carolina, United States - PICO284 | ecosystem: Environmental > Aquatic > Marine > Coastal | place: USA: North Carolina...
TTATCCTGGTGATAATAGAGTGAATTCCGTTCTTGATGATCCACACGCATCGGTATATTATTCAAACATAACTAATCTCCAAAACCCTGCATCTGGACTTAAAGTTATCATTGCTGCAGAAAGACCAGGAGATGCTGATTTTAGAGTTCTTTATACAACAATAAAAGCAGATTCTAGTGAAATTCAGCAATCATTTGAATTGTTCCCAGGATATAACAATCTGAAGCAAACAACTGAAGGACTTTTGGTTGTTGATCCATCTAAGAATAGTGGATTGCCTGATAGAAGGGTAAGAGCAAGTTTGGATGGAGAGTTCTTAGAATATGAGTTTACTGTTGATAATCTGGATCTCTTCACTGGTTATGGAATTAAGATTGTAATGTCAAGTTCTAATCAAGCACAAGCACCTCGTTTTGCAGATCTTAGAGTTATAGCACTCAGATGATAAAAGTAGAAGGACACTCAAATCTTTATCGAGATGAAAATACCGGTGCTATCGTAAACTGCGATACTGCCGGTTATAACCAATATGTCAATTCTTTAGTACAAAAAGATTTGCGTAAAAAGGAATTGGATGATATGAGAAAAGATATTGATGAGATAAAAACTCTTCTTAGAGAATTGCTTCAAAAATAACTAGCCTCTACAATTAATATAAATAGCTAGAGGTATATTAGCATCATAAAATAATGGCTGTTTATGTATCCAATATTGTGATCGAACAAGGATTTGACTTTGATACATCATTTCAATTGGAAGACACTAGAACCAATTCGCCTTTAATTTTGACTGATGCATCAACAACTGCACAGATGAGAAAGCACTATGGTGCAACTACAGCAGTATCACTTGGATCTACAATAACTAGTCCAGAACTAGGAATTATTTCAATCTCCTTAACTGGTTCACAATCTGTTAGTTTAAAACCTGGCAGATATGTTTTTGATGTGAAGATTACAAATGCTGGCAGAGAATATAAAGCTGTAGAGGGCGCAGCACTAGTCCGAGGGGGAGTCACCAGGTAATGCCTAATATTAACGATAGAATTGGTTCTCAGAATGTAATCCGTGTATTATCCAATGCTTCTGCACCACCAACACGATTAGTTAATTTAACTGACGTAGATTCTACTCTAAAAACTAGAGATGGAATGATCCTAGTATGGGATCTTGCCACAGAATCTTTCTATATGACGGATACGATTGATTCGTCAACTCTGAATATTGCAGGTATTGTAACTTTTTCAAATACTACCAACTCCTCAGCACCCGCAAATGGTGCCTTAGTTATCAGTGGTGGTATTGGAATTGCAAAAGAAGTAAACATTGATGGTGGAATTTCTGTTGCAGGTATTGCAACATTTGCTTCTAATGTGGATATCAATGCAGCAGTTGATATTTTAAATAGTACAACTGCAAATTCATCATTTAAGTCTGTTGGTGTTACCACCTTAGCATCTGCTGGTGGAATTACAACTACTGGAGGAGATCTCTACGTTGGTGGTGATTTATATGTATTTGATGATTTAGTATTTGATGAATTTACTTCCAGAAATGGCAATATTACTGGTATTGCTTCAATAGGGACTGCATTAAATGTCAACGGAACATTAGATGTTGATGGTAGAACTGAATTAGATACAACTAACATTTCAGAGACACTTAATGTTGTTGGAATATCTACATTCGGATCTGATGTAGATATTAATGCAAGTATTGATGTAGATGGTCACACAGAGTTAGATGACCTCAATGTATCTGGTGTATCTACATTTGGATCCAATTTAGATGTAAATGCAGACATTATTCTTGATGACGGAAATGCTATAAGACTGGGTAATGCTGCACAGGGAGATCTTCAGATTTTCCATGATGGATCTCACAGTTATATCTTTGATGATGGGGACGGCAATCTCAGGTTAAAATCTAATAATATTATCGAACTTCTGTCGGATACCGACGAAGTTATGGCAAGACTCACCAAAGATGGTGGAGTTGAACTTTTCTTCAATGATTCTAGAAAGTTTGAAACTACTGGTGCTGGTATTACAGTAACTGGAACAATAGATACCGATCAGATAATTGTTTCCGGACTATCAACATTTACTGGAGCAATAGACGCAAATTCCAGTTTACATGTTCAAGGTATCTCAACATTTGTTGGTAACGTATCATTTGCAAATAATGTTTCTATTGCAGGAACACTTACATATGAAGACGTAACAAACGTTGATGCTATTGGATTGATCACTGCTAGAAGTGGTCTTGAGGCAGGTTTTCCCGGTGCTGCATCTACATTAACTGCTAGTGGTGACTTAACACTCTCTAGAGATTTGCACGTTGCAGGATTATCAACATTTGTTGGTATTGCAACATTTTCAAATGATGTGTTTGTTTTTGGAACACTTGACGCAGGACTGATTGATGGAGGTATTTACTGATGGCAAAACCAACTACCAGAGAAGAACTTAAAGAATATTGCCTTAGGCAACTTGGTGCTCCAGTTTTAGAAATCAACGTTGCCGATGAACAAGTTGAGGATTTACTTGATGATACACTTCAATATTTCAATGAAAGACACTTTGATGGTGTAGAAAAAACATATTTAAAGTATAAGATCTCTCAAGATGATATTGATCGTGGAAGAGGTGGAACCGCATCTGTTGGTGTCACAACGACTGGTGTTGGTATTGTTACCACAACAGGAACTTCAACCAATGTTGCTGGATTTGGAACAGTTACGTCCAATTTTTATGAAACTTCAAACTTTATTCAAGTTCCAGATTCTGTAATTGGTATTGAAAAAATATTTAAGTTTGATACTAGTTCGATTTCTGGAGGAATGTTTAGTATCAAATATCAGTTATTTTTAAATGACTTATATTTCTTTAACTCTGTAGACTTATTGACATATTCAATGACCAAATCTTATTTGGAAGATATTGATATGTTATTGACTACAGATAAGCAAATTAGATTCAATCAAAGACAAAATAGATTATATCTTGATATAGATTGGAATGCACAAGAAGCAGATAATTTCTTAGTTATTGAGTGCTACAGAGCATTAGATCCTGCAGACTATTCAAAGGTTTTCAATGATAGTTTTGTTAAAAAATATTTGACTGCTGCAATCAAAAAGCAGTGGGGACAAAACTTAATTAAATTCCAAGGAGTAAAACTTCCTGGTGGAGTAGAACTAAATGGTAGAGCTATATATGAAGATGGGCAAAGAGAGTTGGATGAAATAAGACAGAGAATGTCATCTGACTATGAACTGCCACCTATGGACATGATTGGGTAATAAGTATGCCACTAAATCCATTTTTTCTTCAAGGATCTTCTAATGAACAATTTCTTGTTCAGGATATTATTAATGAGCAGTTAAAAATTTATGGTGTAGATGTTTATTATCTACCGAGAAAGATTTTTAAAACTGATGATATCATAAGAGAAATACAATCATCAAAGTTTGATGATGTTTTTATGATTGAAGCATATATCAATAATTATGATGGATATGCTCCTGATAGTGATATTATGACCAAATTTGGTCTTAGATTGAAAAACGAAATAAGTTTGACTATATCTAGAGAAAGATATGAAGAATTTATTGCACCATTTTTGGAAGGTATTTCTTCTGGAATTAGAGAGGGTAGAATTACTGAGTATGATTTTGCTGATTTGATCACTAGACCAAAAGAAGGTGATTTGATTTATTTTCCTCTTGGAGAAAGATTATTTGAAATCAAAAGAGTTGAGCATGAAAAACCATTTTATCAATTGGGCACAAATTATGTTTATGAACTGAGTTGTGAACTCTATGAATGGGAGAATGAACTTATTGATACTGCAATTGAGGAAGTTGACAATACTGTAGAAGATGAAGGTTATATTACATCTCTTACGATCGTTGGAACCGCAAGAACTGCAATAATAACGGCAGGTATTTCATCAGGTGCAGTTAGTGAAATTTTCTTAAATAATGACGGTTCTGGATATCAAACAGCACCAACGGTCACATTTTCCGATCCACCAGATATTGCTGGAGGAGATATAAAAGCAACTGCGGTTGCAATAACGACAAGTGTGGGAAATGTACAATCCATATTGAGATTGGAAATTACAAATGGTGGTAGTGGATATACATCCCCACCAACAATAACATTCTCCGGGGGTGGAGGAACAGGAGCAGCTGCCACCTGCTCAATTGGTGGAACTCAATTTAGTGTCAGTACTATTAATATCACTGATACTGGTTTTGGATATGCATCTGCACCTATGATAACGATTGGTGGACCTGGAACTGGAGTAACTGCAACTGCAATTGCAACAATTAATGCAAATACTGAAATCGATTCAATTAAAATTCTCAATCCAGGAATTGGATATACTGAAGCACCAACAGTTTCTATTGCAGGATTCTCTACGATTGGTATTGGAACATATATTTACAATGAGATTGTTACTGGAGAGACTTCTGGAACTACCGCAAGAATTAGAGACTTTAGAACTACAACATCACCATTTCCAGGTATTCCTCCTGTTACTAACGTCAGAGTAGCACTAAATACAGGTAAGTTTAGTGTAGGTGAAATAATTGTCGGATCAATTTCCTCCGCTAGATATGTTGTTTCAGAATATGATGACGATAGTTATGATAACCCATACGATGTCAATGAAGAAATTGAAACAGAAGCAGACGATATATTAGATTTTACTGAATCAAATCCATTTGGAACTTACTAATGTTAGGAACTTATTTTTATCACGAAATTATAAGAAAGACTATTATTTCTTTTGGAACATTATTTAATAATGTTTCAATTCGTCACACTAAGAGTGATGGTAGTATAATAGATGAAACAAAGGTTGGTCTTTCTTATGGACCAATGCAAAAGTTCTTGACAAAGATTCAGGAGCAAGAGCAGTTATCAAAATCAATTGCAATTACTCTTCCAAGAATGTCATTTGAGATGACCAGGATTCAATATGATTCAACTAGAAAAACTGGAGTAACTCAAACATTCAAGGCTGTTGATAGTGGTGACGGCAAAATGAAAAAAGTGTTTATGCCGGTTCCTTATAATATCGAGTTTGAACTTAACATTTTTAGTAAGTTAAATGATGATGCACTTCAGATTATTGAGCAAATACTTCCATTCTTCCAACCATCATTTAATTTGACAGTTGATTTAGTTGAGTCTATTGGAGAAAAAAGAGATATACCTATTATACTTGATAGTATAGATTTCCAAGATGATTATGAGGGTTCATTCCAAACAAGAAGAGCACTAATTTATACTTTAAGATTTACTGCAAAGACATACCTGTTTGGACCAATTGCAGAATCTTCCGATGGTCTCATCCGTAAGGTTCAGGCAGATATTTATAGTGATACAAATATACAAACTGCAAGACGTGAAATGAGATATACAGCTACTCCAGATCCAATTACTGCAGAACCTGGAGATGATTTTGGATTTAATGAAAACTGGACTTTCTTACCAGATTCTAAAGAATACAGTCCTACTAGACAAGAAGATATTTGATTGTTATGAGTAATAATTATGATTCTATAGATGAAGCACTCAATACAACAAGTGAAATTGTTGAAGTAGAACCTGCTAAGAAAAAACCAGAGATTGTAAAATCTAAAGAAGTTGATATTGAAAAGGACTATGAATATAGTCGTGCTAATCTCTATTCCCTCATAGAGAAGGGTCAGGAGGCAATTAACGGTATTATGGAGGTAGCAGGTGAAGGGGGCAGTCCAAGGGCATATGAGGTCGCTGGACAGTTGATTAAGAGTGTTGCAGATACTACTGATAAATTGATTGATCTTCAGAAGAAACTTAAAGATGTCGAAGATGAGTCTAAGAAGACTACAAACAATGTTACTAACAACGCTGTTTTCGTAGGTTCTACTTCAGAACTTCAGAAAATGCTAAAGCAAGGTTTTCTAAATAATAAAGAGTAACTTACTTTTTTATTAATGAAAAAGTGTAAGCAGGGATACTATTACTGTTATACTGATGAGAAGTGCAAGCCCATTCCTCAGGGTTTGAAGATGACCGCCAGATTTTCTGGTGGAGGGAAAGAACCCGAAGAAACTGGAATAGACGCACCGACAAATGGAAATAACCAGAATGGCAATGGAAATGGGAATGGGTACTCTAATGGGGGTTCTAATGGCGGAGGCGTCAGTGAAGGCACCTTACACAAGTGGTTCAAAGGATCCAAATCTAAAGATGGCAAAGGAGGGTGGGTCAATGTCGTCACAGGTGGGACTTGCGCCAGTGATGAACCGGGAGAAGGAACACCAAAGTGCGTCTCTTCAGCAAAAAGAGCAAGTATGAGTAAGTCTGAGAGACTTTCTGCTGCTAGAAGAAAGAAAAAAGCAGACCCTGGACAACAACAAAAATCTGGTGCCGCAAAACCAACTTATGTTGCTACTGACAAAAAGAAAATGAAAAAAGAAGAAGTAGAAATTATTGAGGGATCTTCAATTCGTCAGGGTCAGACTAGTAATAAGAAAGTGTCCTATAGAGGTGCAACCTCAGACGTTAAACGTGATAAGGATGGGAATATTCCTGCTTCTCATTATAAAAAAGAAAAACCCAACATAGTTTCTATTAAGAGAAAGGATACAAGAACAGATGAACAAAAGAAAAAACATTCTGATGCTGTCAGAAAATATGATAACTATAAAAAATTACAAGCAAAAATTTTCGCAAAAGACGATGCTAGAAAAATGAAAAAAGAAGAAGTAGAAATTATCGAAGGAAAGGATAAAAAGGGCAAAGGTAGTGGCACTAAAGATGCCTGCTATCATAAGGTCAAGTCACGTTATTCTGTCTGGCCTTCTGCTTATGCTTCTGGTGCATTAGTCAAGTGTCGTAAGGTTGGTGCTGCCAACTGGGGCAACAGCACTAAGAAAGAGTCATATGAATTATTAAACTGGAGAGATGACTTTAAGGCAACTGAATATGAATTCATTGATCTCATCAAACCAGAACCAATTAAGGGTGGTCAAGAGCAGATTGATGAAGGACAGAAGTGTTGGAAGGGATATGAGAAAAAGGGAACTAAAAAAATGTTTGGTAAAACCTATAATAACTGTGTGAAGAAAGAGGAAAATGAAATTGATGAGGCAAAGCACACACCAACAAAATCTGATTTAGAATCAAAAATTGGTGGAGGTAACCTCAAAAAACTTTCAAAAAAAGCATCAACAAGAATTGATTATGATGTTGATGGTGATGTAGATCCCAATGACAAAGTTGAAAAGAAAACTGGAGAATATGGAGAACAACTTCCAACTCCATTTGGTAAGTTTAGAACTGGAGATTCTAAAAAAGTAAAAGTTAAAAAAGAAGAGTTTTCTGATTGGAGAGCAGAACTTGATGAGGATTGGCAAAAGGTCAATAAATCCGATAAGACTGATGGTATGAGTCCTGCAGCAGTTAAGGCATATCGTCGTGAGAATCCTGGTTCTAAGTTGAAGACTGCCGTAACAGGTGATCCAAAACCGGGAAGTAAGGATGCGAAGCGTAGAAAATCTTTCTGTGCTCGATCTAAGGGTCAACAAGACATGCACAACATCGATTGCTCTAAGACCCCCGATAAACCTGTTTGTAAAGCCCGTCGTCGCTGGAAGTGCTGATCAATGAAAAGTTTTCAACAATTTTTATCCGAAAGTATCACTATTAATGGTGATTTTAACGGAACTCTTAATGTAGGGAGTTCCCAACCAGAACAGGCATCAGAGTCATTCTTTGCAGATATTGTCTGGGAAGGAAAAATGTATCGTCTAGAAGTAGAAGGTGCAATGCTTTCCAAGAATGAACTCGCAGAACAAATTCAGGGAGAATATCCTGGTGCAATCGTTCATAACATTTATCCTGGTCAGGTAAATAACTCAAGAATCAAAAACGCACAAAGATACCAACCAGAAAGATTAAGTTGGAGTGATTAATGGCACAGTGGAATAAGAACATACAAGATTATTTAAATCAAGAACGAACACTTCATGAGGTTTATCTTCGTGCTGATGAATATGGAAATATTCTGAATGAAGGTGCTTGTTCAAAATCTGCTTTTGGGGAAAACGTTGCTATTCCCATCACTCCCAAAATTCAGGGAGATGCTGTATATGGATTAGACCCAAGAGAGTTTCAGACATTTAAATTTTCTAACAGTGGAATCGCAACTAACGGAAATTCACTTCTAAGAGTTGGTGCTGGAACAGATGCAAACTCTTATGGTGTAATTAGGTCTACAAACTTCCTAAGATATCGTCCAGGACAAGGTGCAGTATGTAGACTTACCGCAGCATTCTCAGAAAATCCAGTTGGTTTTACTCAAAGAGCAGGATTGTTTAATCAAGAGAATGCAATACAAATTGGTTATGCTCATACGAATGGTCAGTTTGGAGTTCTTCGTGCAAGTGGTGGAAAAACTGATATTCACAAATTCACATTCTCTACACTTGCAAATGGGGATGTAACCGTTACGCTTAACAATACGGGATTTACTGCGGTAACATTAAATACTGGTTCTCTTGCAGGAAATATTGCCCAACTTGTTAAGGGTCTTGAAGCACAGGCACTCTTTAATGCTTTATATATTGCAGAATATGACCAGACTTCAATAACAGTCTTAGCAACATCTCTTGGTCCCCAAACAGGAACATTTAATGTAACAAGCACAGCAACAATTACATTCACCAATCAAACTTTACAAACTGGTGTAGCACAAACAGAGAATTGGACTTTCCAAGAAGATTTTAATCTCGATAAACTTGATGGAACTGGAACATCGGGTGTAACGATAGACCCTTCAAAACTGAATGTGTATCAGATTAACTTCCGTTGGTTGGGTGCAGGTGAAATAAGATATGCGGTGGAAAATCCACTGAATGGGGATATGTTCTTCTTCCATCACGAACATTATTCAAATAGAAATACCATTCCGCACCTTGATAATCCATCAATGAAAGTTGGATATGTTGCTGCTAACTTGGGTGGTGCTACAAGTGGTGTTGTAACTTGCACTGGTGCATCATTCCTTGGAGCAATTGAAGGAATTGTTCAACCCACAAGACTTCCATATTCTGTGACTGCAACAAGAACTGATGCAATGAATACTACAGGAAGTTTGTATCATCTTCTTACAATTAAAAATAGAGTTATCTATCAGAACAAAATCAACACAAGAGATTTAATTCCGAGAAGACTTACAGGTTCTGTAAATACAACCGGAGATCCTGCAGTTATCTACTTATATTATAATGCTCAGTTTACTAACGCATTAAGATGGACAAGTCAAACTGTTTTTAATGCATCTTTATTTGCAAAACAAGATAGCACTGGACTATTTGTTTTGCCAGCACAATCTACACCACCTATTGCAGCATTCCATGTATCAAATGGTGATACAATTGATGTAGATTTAGTTAATATTGGCATTGATATTCCACCAGGAGGTTATATAACTACTGTTGTTAGTTCAACGAGCAATATGACTCAGGCAAGTGCATCGTTCATTTATGTAGAAGATTAAGAGGTTTTATTATGTCTGAGGTCTATTTGGGGAACCCAAACCTTAAGAAGGCGAATACACAAATTGAATTTACTGAAGACCAAATTATTGAGTTCCTCAAATGTAAAGAAGATCCAGTCTACTTTGCTAATAACTATATTAAGATCGTTTCTCTTGATGAGGGTCTGACACAGTTTCACCCATATGATTTCCAAGAGAAACTAATTCATAACTTTCATAATAACAGATTCAATATCTGTAAGATGCCTCGACAGACTGGCAAATCCACTACAGTCGTATCTTATCTTTTGCATTATGCTGTATTCAATGATAGCGTAAACATTGGTATTCTGGCAAACAAGGCAGCAACCGCTAGAGAACTTCTCAGTAGGTTACAAACTGCTTACGAAAACTTACCAAAATGGATGCAGCAGGGTATTATATCATGGAACAAAGGATCGATGGAGTTGGAAAATGGCAGTAAGATACTGGCAGCTAGTACGTCTGCAAGTGCTGTCAGAGGTATGTCGTTCAACATCCTCTTTCTCGACGAGTTCGCGTTCGTCCCAAATCACGTTGCTGACTCGTTCTTTGCATCTGTTTATCCTACTATTACTTCTGGTAAAAACACCAAAGTAATTATTGTATCCACGCCACACGGTATGAATCACTTCTACCGTATGTGGCACGATGCAGAGAGAAATAAAAATGAATATGTACCAACTGATGTTCACTGGTCTGAAGTGCCGGGAAGAGATGAAGTTTGGAAAGAACAGACAATTGCAAACACTTCGGAACAACAGTTTCGTGTTGAGTTTGAGTGTGAATTTCTAGGATCTGTTAATACATTAATCAATCCAACAATTCTAAAGAGTTTAGTATATGAAAATCCTATACAGAGAAATGCAGGTTTAGATGTCTACGAAGAATCGCAAAAGGACCACAACTACCTCCTTACTGTTGACGTTGCTCGTGGTTTGGGCAACGATTATTCTGCATTTATCGTGTTTGATATTACAGAATTTCCATACAAGTGTGTAGCAAAATATAGAAATAATGAAATCAAACCAATGCTATTTCCAAATATTATTTTGGATGTGGCAAAGGGATATAATAATGCTTGGTTACTAGTAGAAGTTAATGATATTGGAGATCAGGTAGCAAGTATTCTTCATTATGATTTGGAATATGAAAATATTCTTATGTCTTCAATGAGAGGTAGAAATGGACAGGTTGTTGGTCAAGGATTTTCTGGTAGCAAAACACAATTAGGTGTTAGAACAACATCTTCCGTTAAAAAACTTGGATGCTCTAATCTAAAAACTCTTATTGAAGAATTTAAGTTACTTACTCTCGATTATGAAATCATTTCAGAATTAACAACTTTTGCTCAAAGAAACAATTCTTTTGAGGCAGAAGAAGGATGTAATGATGATCTTGCAATGTGCCTTGTTCTTTTTGCTTGGTTAGTTGCACAAGACTATTTTAAAGAGATGACGGAAAATGATGTCCGTAAGAGAATTTATGAAGAGCAAAAAGATCAGATAGAACAAGATATGGCACCATTTGGATTTATTTCCGATGGATTCAATGATGAAACAACTTTTGTGGACAGTGACGGTGATAGGTGGTATGCTGATGAATACGGCGATCGTTCCTATATGTGGGATTATAGATAATGTCTTTTGATGATGAGATTGAATTAGAACATTTATTATTCTTAGAAAGAAAGTGTAGAGTATGTGGTAAAGTAAAGAACTTGCTAAACGATTTTTACAAAACCAGAAGAGATAGAACTCTGGCATCCTCATATTCATATGAGTGTAAAGATTGTACTAAAAAAAGAATAGTCGTCAGTAGGATGACCACCACAATATTTGATAGGTGGGAATATCCTGACTGGTAACTTTGTTCACGCATCATTTCCCCACTGAAAATGCCCATTTTCCTAAATATTTTTAGATAAATTTGGATTGCGAGGACAAACAAGATGCCAATAAATTTAGCATCTCCTGGGATTAAGGTAAGGGAGGTTGACCTTACATTAGGAAGAGTCGATCCATCATCCGAAAAAATTGGCGGTATTGTCGCACCTTTTGCACAAGGTCCCGTTGATCTTCCAACTCTCGTTGGTTCGGAGAAGGACTTACTAGAGAATTTTGGAAAACCATACGGAAATGATAAGCACTATGAGCACTGGCTCACTGCTTCATCATATTTGGCATATGGTGCACCAATGAGAATCGTCAGACAAGATGACGACAATCTCTACAATGCTGTTAGTTCTGGATCTTCAATTAAGATCAAGAGTGTTGAGCACTATGAGCAACTTCAATACGACGAAAATGTAATTGCCGGTAGACCAATTATTGCCAGGAATCCAGGATCTTGGGCAAATGGAATCAGAATCGGTATTATTGATGCAAAAGCAGACCAAGTTCTGACTGGTATTGATACAACAGGTATTACAGTTGGTGCAGGTATTACTCAATCGATGAGTGGTAGATATGATGTTGGTGCAGGAACAACCACAGCACTGACCGGACACCTGAAGGGTATTATCACTGAACTCGGAGCTGGGCAAGTAAGTGTCAAAGTTCTCTCTTATGTTGATGGTGCAACAGAAACTGTAAAAGATTATCAGCAAAATGGAACTTGGGCATTCACTGCTACTGGTAGTATTGGATTAACAACTGCAGGTCAATCGGTATCTTTTGCAACTACTTCATACACTGGAAGACAAGATTGGTTCTCACAACAAACCGTTGCGATTTCTACTTCAACTGTAGGTGGTACAACTACAGTTGAAACTCAGGCTTGGAACACTCTTGCAGATCGTCCAGGAACTTCGGAGTATGCTACAGAAAGAGGAGCACGATTTGATGAAGTTCACGTTGTAGTTATTGATGGTGAAGGTAAAGTTACCGGAAATGCAGGAACGATTCTTGAGAAGCATCTCAACCTTTCTAAGGCAAAAGATGCAACATTCTCCACAGGTTCTCCTTCTTATTGGAGATCTTATCTGAAGTCAAACTCAGTATACATTTATGGTGGTGATGAACCAGCTGGTGTTGTTACATCAATGGGATTCCAATCAGGAACATTTACCCATACAACTGGTGGTTCTTGGGATCAAGAAGCAGAAGGAGTTATCTTCAACTCTACTGGTGATATAAACTTAATTCTTTCGAGTGGTAAGAACTATGATGGAGGAACCGATATTAAGGCAGTAGGAGCACTTGCTTCAGATGTAAGTAAGTTATCAACCGGTTATGGGTTATTTGAAAATACCGAAACATATGCAATTGACTTCCTGATTATGGGATCTGCAAATTATTCATCAGATCTGGCAGCAGCACTTGCAAATAAACTGATTGCAGTTGCTGATGTAAGAAAGGATGCACTTGCATTCGTCTCACCATATAGAGAAGCATTCCTTAGTGATACCAATGCAGGAACTGTAACGGTCAATAATGATGAAACTATCACCGACAATATATTACAGTTCTACTCCAAAGTTTCATCATCTTCATATGGTGTACTTGATAGTGCTTACAAATATATGTTTGACAGATTTGCAAACACATTCCGTTATGTTCCTTTAAATGGAGATATTGCCGGACTTTGTGCTCGCAATGATATTGATAACTTCCCATGGTTCTCACCTGCCGGAACTACAAGAGGTGCAATCCTCAATGCAGTCAAACTGGCATATAATCCTTCCCTAATACAAAGAGATAGATTGTACTCTGCAAGAGTTAATCCAGTTATTGTTTCTCCTGGTGGTGGAATCATTCTTTTTGGTGATAAGACTGCACTTTCTAAGGCATCTGCATTTGATAGAATCAACGTTCGTCGTTTGTTCATCTATCTTGAAGATGCAATCTCTGCTGCTGCAAGAGATCAACTCTTTGAGTTCAACGATGAAATCACAAGAACCAATTTTGTGAACATTGTTGAACCATTCCTCCGTGATGTTCAAGCAAAACGAGGTATTCAAGATTATGTTATTATTTGTGATGAGACAAATAACACTGCCGCAATTATAGATAATAATGAGTTTGTGGCAGATATCTTTATTAAACCTGCAAGATCAATCAACTTCATTGGTCTTACATTTGTTGCCACCAGAACTGGTGTTTCATTTGAAGAAGTTATCGGTAACGTTTAATTTAGAGGTTTAAAGAAAAATGCCTAGTCGCCAACAACGTAATACCTCACCAGTAAGAACGATCAGTGATTTCAAAAGCAGATTATCTGGTGGTGGTGCAAGACCCAATCTATTTGAAGTTGAATTAGCATTCCCTGATGCTGTTTCTGTTGATAATGATGTTCTTCAAAAAGCAAGATTTCTCGTAAAGGCAGCAGCACTGCCTGCCTCTACGATTGCTAATATCGATATTCCTTTCAGAGGTCGTGTTCTGAAAGTTGCCGGAGATAGAACATTCGAAACTTGGACAATCACCGTCATCAATGACGTTGATTTCTCTATTCGTTCTGCTTTTGAAAAGTGGATGAATTCAATCAACAAAATGATTGATGCAACCGGACTTACAAATCCTGTTGATTATCAAAAGGATGCTATTGTTAAGCAACTGGATCGTGATGGTTCTGTACTTAGATCTTATAAGTTCTGGGATATCTTCCCGACAAATATTTCTACTATTGATCTGAGCTACGAAACGACTGATACTATTCAGGAGTTTACCGTAGAACTTCAGGTTCATTATTGGGAAGCATTTAGAGGAACATCTGCTCAGGCAGGTGGTGAGGACATCAGCTAAATAGTAAAATAACAGTATAGTCAGTTTATACTATGGCAAAACTTTTTGGTTTTTCTATTGAGGATACAGAGAAAAAATCCAAGACTATAGTTTCCCCCGTCCCCGAAAATAACGAGGACGGGGTTGATAACTATATTAGCAGTGGATTTTATGGTTC
>Ga0213866_10002063_pt1 | contig 14482 bp, 9 predicted proteins | sample PICome_11_FD_160079 | JGI IMG/M metagenome (GOLD analysis project Ga0213866, IMG submission 160079) | Coastal seawater microbial communities near Pivers Island, North Carolina, United States - PICO284 | ecosystem: Environmental > Aquatic > Marine > Coastal | place: USA: North Carolina...
AGTCCCGTGCATTGCCGACTCCGAAATAGGCGTATCGACAATCCGCTCTTCACCAAACTCATCAATGAGGTCTAGGGTGTGTGGATATACGCCACCACGGACATCCTGACCGACCACAAAAACCTTTTCATCGCGACGCATTTCCTGCTGAATGGCTTCGCGAATAGCATTTACATATGCAAGCTCTCTCATCAGACAAATACTCCGTCACGAGGCGCATAAAGGGTCGCCATTAACTCTTCCTCTGTGGGTGATTCGACAGGGCTGTCGTCCGCGAACTTCACTGCACGCGCCACCTCCAGCTCTGCATCCTCGTGTATTTTTTCGATCTCAACGTCGGTGAGTAACGACTCAGCCCGAGCGCGTTCAGTCGCAACTAGAACAGGATCGCGCTTTAACATCGCCTCATACTCTTCTTTCTCACGCGGCTTCCAGCCCCGGAGGTCGCGATTGCCAATATCATGCTCTTTAAAACGAAGGCACTTGGCCTCAACAAAGGTTGGACCACCACCGGTACGAGCGCGCTCTATCGCTGGGATGACTGCCTCGGCAATAGCAAATACGTCTTGCCCATCTTCGACGATGGTCGTTGGAATATTGAGACCTTCCGCGATCGTGGATAGATGCTCCGTGGGGTGCATCTCCTCAACTTCGGCAAAAATGGCAAAGCCATTGTTTTCGCAAAAGTGCACGATAGGTAACTGCCAATTTGAAGAGAGCAGCAGACCCTCGTGCGCTCGACCTGTTCCCATCGCGCCATCACCAAAGCAGTTCATGACAACCTGCCCCCGATTATTACGCTTAGCCGCCCAGCCGAAACCCGTGCATGGAACAAAGTTGTGCCCAATGTACGCGGTGGTACCAAACACATTATTTTCAGGGTAAGCGTAGTGCCATGCAGCGCGCCCTTCGCAACAGCCAGTGCTCTTGCCCGCATGCTCCGCAATGTAGGGCTCGATATCGATCCCTTTACTCAGCATGTGAGTGATACCGTGACCACGATGGTGCGGGAACAAAATATCATCGTTGGTGAGAAACGAACCCGCCGCGACACCCGGAGCGATAGCGCCCTCTGCAGGGTGATAAAAACCAATAAGCTTTCCCTGCATCATCCGGCTGTACATCATCTTGCCGAACTTGTCGGCTCTTACTAGATTCGTAAAAAGCTTGATGCGTTGCTCTTTACTGAGCACCTCTTTCTTCTTTGCCACAGTACACCCAACCCAATTCGTATTGTTTGAACAAAAAAACGCCGGCTTCTTTTCAGTTCAAATATCCTGAAGAAAAGCCGGCGTATCCGCGATCAATTAGAAATCGAAACGAAGTCTCGCTCCATATTGACGCGGCTCACTGATAAAGCCACCTACATCACTAAACGTATTGGTCCAGTAAATCTCATTACCAAGATTTCTTCCGTAGAGCGACAACTGCCAACCGCTTGATGACGTAATCGAATAATTCGCGTCTATGAGGGTGTAGCTTTGTGCGCCAAAATTGCCATTCGGCCCGTTTACGTCGGTGTAATGGTCTCCGGTGTGGTTGACCATCAGCTGAGCTGCGGTTTGCATATCGCCACCCATTGATGACTCGTAGCGAACAAAGCCACCGACAGCGGAGTCGGGAGCAAATGGCAAGTCATTTCCGTCAAATGCGCTAGCGTCTGAAATTTCGGTATCGAGCAGCGACGCATTTAAACCTAGCTGCAGACTTTCAGAGGCATTCCAAATAACCTCTAACTCGAAGCCTGTTACGTCAGCTGAATCCATGTTCGCCATAGTATTAAGCTCACCAAAGGGCTCAATAACGGTCGGAATCTTCTGCTGAACATCCTGATAGTCGTAAATGAATACCGCCGCATTCACACGAAGGTCGTCGGAGGGATCCCACTTCATACCGAACTCATGAGAGAACAACTCCTCGTCGTCGAACGATGAGAGCTCACCGTACGAGGTCAAGGCGTCAGATCGGTACCCGCCACTCTTCAAACCCTTCGAGTGAGAGTAGTAAAGCAACATCGTATCCGATGGTGTGTAATCGACACCAAGCTTGTAGCTAATTCCGTCGGTGGTGAATGTCTGTGGTGGCGCATCATCTTCCCGATTGTCCACGAGGAAGTCATCGAAACTGCCAAGTAGGTCCGGACCACTGTCAGAACCGGATCCATACCACAAGGCGTAGAACGGCTGTCGTCGCTCCTCATCATCGTATCGGAGACCACCTGTCAGCTTGATCGTGTCAGACATCTCGTACTCAACATGCGAGAAGATACCCAACGACTCGTTGTGGTGCTCATAACGATAGCCAAAGGGCGCAAAGAAATAACCGATCGAGTAGTGGTCGTCGTCATTCTGATTGATTTCGCTGTCTGAGTAGAATCCACCCACCAGCCAGAAAAGGCGATCGTCCGTAACCTCGTAGCGAACCTCTTGGGTCAGCTGGGTAAACTCTGTCAAGTACACCTGAGTGAAACCTGGCGCTGCTGGGGCCGCCCCACCGTTCGTATCTAGGCCGCCCGCACGGTCGAAATAGTCATAACCTGTGATGGACACTAACTGTGCGTTGTCGCCCATATCAAAGGTCATTTCCAAAGAGGCGCCCTTAAACTCAGAGTCGCGTGTAAAAACAAACTCGTTGGAAACATTCTCGTCAAAGACATCGGGGTCGCCCGTGTTTGATTCACTGTCATACAAACTTGTTGTGGGGTGGTTCTCACCGCGATCGCGTGCGTAATGCGCAATCGCCAAGATCTCTACATTCTCAAGGTCCCAGAGCAACTGGCCGCGCACAGCCATCGTGTCAACATCGCCCGGATCTTCATCTGCGATACCAAAAAACTGGGCGCGCTGATCCATCTCTGGATCGGTTGGAACCGAACCCGGCCTTGGCTGACCTGGGAAGGTAACATTGTCATAGGGGCCGTCTGCAGTAATGCTCTGCATGGAAATCCGCCCCGACAGCGTATCGGTAATTGCACCACCGACAGCGCCTTCCATTTCAAAGCGGTTATAGCTGCCAAATCCCGCCATTGCATAGCCTTCAGTTTCCTGAGTTGGCTTATTTGTAATCACACTCACGGCACCGCCCGTTGTGTTCTTACCCCAAAGCGTTCCCTGAGGGCCTTTAAGAATCTCTACACGCTCAAGGTCGAAAAGCTGTACGCCGCTGTTGATGTTTGAGGCTTTGTAGATACCGTCTACATAAACCGCAGCAGCGGGTGATGTACCAACACCGAAATCGTTTACGTTAACGCCACGAATGGTAAAAGTGGGCGCGTTGCCGTACTCCATGTTTATCTGGACGCCGGGCGTGATCGCAGCCAGCTCTTTGGCACCCGTAACACCTAACGCCGACAACTGCTCACCTGTGTAAGCCGATACGGAAATGGATATATCTTGTGCGTTTTGTTCCCGCTTCTGGGCGGTCACGACAACTTCTTCAAGCATGCTCGACTGAGCGTTAACCTCGGCGCCCAGCAATACGCCGAGGGCGGCGGCTACACCGACGACGCTTTTATTTTTCGTAAAGTTTCTGATTTTCATGGGTGGAGACTCCTTTTGATCATTTATTAGTAGGACCACACCCTTAAGGCTAACTCAAACCAAAAACTATTCGAGTTTTAATTTGTACCGCAATTGGGTTACCGAAAATGATCGAAGAAAACGCTCAGAAGGCAGCAATAAGAACTAATCACTGCGATGAAAAGAGAACGTTGCACAATGCAAACCGCTGCCACAGAACGCGTAAACCTCGTCGAACGGCACTGGTATCGGCTCGATACCTCTGGCATCGAGGTCTGACATGAACTGCGTAGCAGACTGAGTCACCATGTGAGCCGTTGGTGAAAGTGGTACTGAATTACCAGCGCCAGCACGGCACTCAGTGGTCGCTAATGGGATTTGCTCCCAAGATGCGAGATCGTAAGGGAGCGGGGTCAAAAGCACCTCAGGATGAACCGCCAGCAGGCCTTCTGAGACCAACGGCATTAAGGTATCAATGTGGTAACCGAAGTTAGCATCGAAGTAAACGACCTCAACCGACCAGCCCCACGGGGCAAGCATTCGCCTAAGCACCTCAACACCTAACTCGTTACCGGAACTTCTGGGCACTGATTGCTTGCCAATATCGGAACGATCGAAAACACCCAAACCAACAAGAACGCGCTTGCCTGGCAAAATTCTAATATCACCGGGTGAGAGTCCTACGCCCACGAAGGAGGGTAGCGGGAGCGGATCTGGCATCGTCAACCACACAGCCTCAGGGTCCGACTCAAATAAGCCCATAAAGGCTTCAAGATACTCAACACCGTTGTATCGGATGCTGGGCTGGGTTTCACGGAAACTAACCAAAAGATTCCCAAAAACCTCACCAAATGCTTGAGCATGGTAGGCCCAATGGCGCCCAAATTTCCCCAACCAACCGCTGGTGTAATTCACTACCGCATCGGGTGGGGGTTGAGTAGTTTGAATGACGGAAACGCCGCGAGACTCGAGAATATTGCGATACGTCGACAAACCCTCAGTCATTGCTTCCCAAAGTTTAGGGTCGGCGTCCCTGATGTGCATGCCGCGATGTTCTGCCATCCATGCCAATTCGTCTTTGGGGAGAGAGCGCATACTGGCATACCACGAGGGATGGAATGGGTCCGGTATGTAAACTGACTCAGGGTTTCCAAGTATGGCGCCTCGTAAGGTTGCAAACTCACTTTCTACGAGCACTTTCTGCCCTGAGGCTTGAGCTCTTAAACCTGGCACCATCTCCGTGTCAGGGGTCGCCAGCGCCTCATTAGCCAGCGTTTCGGTCCACTCTATCGGAGTGTTCATACTCTATCCTCACAAATAATTCGACGGAGTGCCGGAAGACAATGGTGCCTGTAACAGCTCAATGATGTTGCCATCACAATCCTTTCCGTAGACATAACGAGAACCATCACCAAAGTCTATCGGCTCGCTATGAAACTCCATGCCGCAGTCTTTCATTCGACGATACTCCTCATCGACGTTATCCACCTCGAAACATAAATGTGCGATGCCAATATCAACGCTGCGTCTTGCCGGCTTTAGCGGCGCCGGACTCTCAAACTCGAAAATTTCAATGAAGGCCTTCCCTACCTTAATGTGTGCAAAACGCGCCGCTGAATCGGCTACTTCAAGACTACGATCGGCGTGTTGTGTCCCCACCTCCCATCGCGCCTCAGGTACAGCGATCTCTGCACCAAACACACGACAATAAAAATCAATACAGCGATCTAGATCTGGTGTGGACAACGCGACATGGTGTAATCCATAGTTCATCGAACTTTCTCCTGGGAAATGAAAATGCAGCTATCTAAAACAATGACACTGGTTACCGGTGCCAATGGCGCTCTGGGGTTAGCTATTTGCCGGGCTATTCAGGCCGAGGGTGGCAATATTATCGCTACCGACGTACACGCCAGCCCGAATCAAAATCTCAAACTGGACGCCGATGATCAATATATTTCTGCTGATCTCACCAGCGCTGAGCATATAAAACAGCTTTGGCGTTCGTTTGAAGCTGGCAATGTTTGTGTGACGGGCATAGTCAACAATGCTGGCGCTGGTCTCACTAAGCCTGTTGGAGATATTCTCGAATCCGAGGTAGACCTCTTACTCTCGGTGAATGTGAAAGCACCATTTTTTATGTCGCAATACGCAATCAAACACTTTCGGAATACGCAGGCACAGGGAAATATCGTCAATATGGGATCCGTAGGTAGTTCGGTTGGCACCTCAAATTACTCGGTGTATACGATGAGCAAACATGCCATTGCCGGCATGACGCGAAGCCTAGCTGTCGAAGTAGCTGCCGAGGGCATTCGCGTTAACGCCGTCTGCCCCGGGCCAATATGGACACCTATGCTCGAGAAGGCAGCATTGGAGACCCTTGGCATCTCTTCGCCCGAACAAGTTGCCCAACATCAGGGGGTACCACGAGGCCAGCTCGGTGAGGCCGAAGACATCGCAAACGCTGTATGCTGGTTATTATCCGCAAAATCGGGTAACTGCGTTGGCTCATTGCTCTCATGTGACGGTGGCTACACGGCACATTAGCCACGCGTTGATCGCGCCGGTTACTTAAGGTCAGCACAAGACTCTCGTAAGAAAGGAGTGCAGCGAAGGCGACGTTTTTACGCAGGTCTAGCCGGGTAAAAAGATGCTTTGACCCCCATCAACGACAAGAACACTTCCGGTCATAAATCCCACTGATCTACTCGCAAGCATCACGATTAATTTATCGAGCTCTTCAGGGTGTCCGAACCTATTCAGAGGAATCTGATCAATAATGTTTTGCCTTTTTTCTCCGCGCACGTACTGGTCTGTCATTTCACTCGAGAAATAACCGGGGGCAATTGCGTTCACTAATATGCCGTGCGGCGCTAACTCCAATGCGAGCGAGCGCGTCAGTTGATTTAGACCCGCCTTACTGACGCTGTAATCCGCGTCCATATTTGCCCGAACACCCAATACCGAAGATATATTAATAATCGCGCCTTGACGCTCGTGTTCAATCAGTCGTCTAGCGACAATTTGACTCAATCGAAGTGGTGCTGCCAGATTAATTTCAAGCGTTCGACTCCAATCATCGGCGTCTAGCGCGACAGAGCCCACGCCCGCACCGCCCGATCCGGCGTTATTCACGAGGGTGGTGACCACTCCAATTTTAGATTCTAAGTCTAATAAGCCTTCATGAAACGCCTCTACGTCTCCGACATCCAATGCCCATGGCGTCGCTTTCCCGCCCGCTTGGACAATCTCGTCCGCCAATGACGCCAGACGATCAGCGCGACGGGCAAGGCAAATAACGTGCGCACCCGCCTTAGCAAGCGCTCGAGCAAATTGCGCACCTAAACCACTTGCGGCCCCCGTAACCAGACAAACTTCTGAGGAAAGATCACTATTGGTCATACAGTCTTGTCAACACGCGGTTAACCCTCCGTCGAGCACGATAGAAGCGCCATTCATAAAGCTGTTGTTATTCGATGAGACCCAAAGTAGGGCTTGAACAATCTCCTCTGGCGTTGCAATACGCCCCATGGGAATACGTGAGGTGGCCGCCGCGTCGAGACCACTGTCAGCCGAAGCTCGAATCTCTGACATCATGGGTGTTTCGCTAAAACCCGGACAAATGGCATTAACCCTTACGCCTTCTCTCGCATTTTCGACGGCAGCCGTTCGAGTGAGCCCAACAACACCGTGCTTTGCCGCACCATAAGCGCCTAACCCCGGTGCACCGAGCACACCCGCCACTGACGCAACATTCACGATAACGCCTCCGCCCTGTGCTCGCATACGCGTAAGTTGTTCTCTCATGGCGAAAAAGACGCCGGATAAATTAATCGCCAACATCTGTTGCCATTCATGGTCTGTCAGGCACTCGAGGTTCATGACAGCTTGTGCTTTGCCTGCGTTGTTAATGGCCACATCCAGCCTGCCCCATTTTGCGTCAATGTCGCAAAACGCAGCACTCAACTGATCAGAGGAGGTTACATCGCATTGCATGGCGATGGCGCGCTCCCCAAACCGATCGCATACCTCGGACAGCTTGGCTAAATCTACGTCAATCAAAGCCAGCCGCGCTCCGCACTCATAAAAACGTTCCGCTGCTAACCTGCCGAAGCCAGACGCCGCGCCCGAGATAAAAACGACCTGGTCATCAAAACTAACTTTCACTGCTCCCCCTTTTGATTTTGGCAGACGCAAACAAGCAGACCCGCTTACCTTTGGTAAGACTTACCACACCGACTGTTGCGTCGCACTGACACCACTCAAATGACTGGCGCTACGAGTGAGATTATCGTTCATGTATCACTATAAATACCGCTGGTATGCAAGGCGCTGGATGTCACTTTGCTAACACGTGCGCTCAAATAGTTGCTCAGCCTAATGGCACCTCAAGCACACACTTTTGCAAGTCAGTGCGGCCGCACAATACGCCAAAACGACAAACTGCCCAAACTAAAAGGTAAAAGGCGGGAATTGAGACCAGAGACCAGACCAGAGACCAGAGACCAGAGACCAGAGACCAGAGACCAGAGAGAATAGCACTAACGCGTTGGATCGAATGACCACCCTAAGGTTAATGTGCCGCTTTCACTCAACGTAATGAACAAGACGAGTGGTCAAGGGTTGATCGTCGCTCACAGGCCTTTTATCCAGATCTTAGAAAGTAATCACGCACACCAGTGAGTACCTCACCCAAGGCAAATCAACCAGCTACTACCCATCTGCCATCACCCGATCCTCGTTTCGCTCCCAGAAATTGCTCCAACAAGCGCCAGTCGTACAGATGACAACCATGCAGACCTGCCCCACCTTATGAAGATCGAAAAAAAAGGGGGCATATGCCCCCTTTTTATTTATGACCTTCGCTTTTTTAGAAGCGGTAGCTGAAATCAAGTCCATAGCTACGCAATGCTGACGGATGATTAAACGTGCCACCAAACTCTGGCGCTGGAATAATCTCTTGCAAGTACTGCTCATCAGTTAGATTCCGACCCCAGAGTGTCAGAGTCCAGTCAGCGCTCTCAATACCGACTCTCGCATCTACTGTGCTGTACGGATCACGAGAAGACTTAGAGAAATCGGTCGTTGTTGGACCGAAACCAAAGCTTCTCCATATGTTGGGTACCTGCTCTTCCTGTAATGTGTGGAAGAACGTCTCACCAACGTACTGATAATCGACTCTCGCAACCAAGTCCATGCCTGAGCTGATCGAACTCACCCACTGGACACCCAAATTACCGCTTCGATCGGGAGCCTGAGGCACGTCGTTACCTACCGACAAGGGGCGGTTGTCATTGCGCTTTATCTCAGAGCGAAGGATCCCCATACCGCCATACACTGTCAGATTTTCAGTTGCAGCATACGTTGCATCAAACTCAAAGCCTTTGATAGTGAGGTCTTCGATGGTCGTAACGGTCCTGAGTAGACCAAAGGGGCCGGCAAAGAATTCAAAGAACTGATTATCCTCGACATCGGTGCGGAAAGCCGCTGCGTTAAGGCGGAGACGCCCGTCCATCAAATCGGCCTTGAAGCCTACCTCAACCGCAGTCGATACCTCTTTGTCGTACTCATCCTCGATCTGCAGACCGGCAGCAACAGGGATACCCACTTCCTGATCCACCACGAAGTCGGAGTTAAACCAAAAATCCAATGTCGCTGATGTGCCTACGCTATTGAAACCACCGGAGCGGAAGCCCACACCATATGACGCATAGGCGTTGAGCGTATCGGTCGCAGCCCAGCTCAGAGTCACTTTAGGTTGGAACTGGTTGAAATCCTGACTTCTGTTTGGGATAGCGCCCGCCGCCAGGCCAGGATTAAGCGGGCCAGGGGTTCCCGACAGCGGAGGATTTTGCAAGTTACCGTTCAAGCCAGAGTTAGGCACATCAGGCACTTGATTGGCCACGCTTCGCTCTTCACGGTCATACCGACCAGCAAGTGCAAGCTCCACCGTATCCGTAATATCGAACTCTACCTGACCATAGAGCGCAGTCACTGTTGTATCAAACTGGTCCCAAAACAACAGATCGGTGGGGTTGGGTCCGGACGCGGGCACATAGGGCTGACGAAGGAAACCGTTGCCCGTATCCGCACCGTAAGCAACAACAACTTCTCGCTCAATGTCTGCCCAATAGGCACCAGCAATCCAACGCGGACCTGTTTCGTTATTTGAAACAAGGCGCACGTCGATGCTCATATCTTCTTGGTTACGCTCTTGATACTGATAACCGTCGCATGAAGTTGGCGTGTACGGGCCGTAAACCCCATCGATATCTGCAGGATCAAAAGGGTCTGCCGAGGGCGGTGGCAGGACAACAAATGGCGCCGCAATCTGTCCAAACAAATCAGGACGAGTTAATGAATTCAACGTTTCTCGGTCTTCCCTACAAGAGGGCGTTACCTGGTAGCCAAAGAAAGAAGCGGACGTTCCGTCCGATAATAGATATTCGTCCAGATCGTTGTAGGAAAAGCTCGCGATAAGATCCATCCCATCCATGGCGTATTCGGCTTTGACGGAGAAGTCAGTCGTCGTCTGCTCATTCTCTCCGGGCACGTTGAACGTAAAATTAAAATCGAGATCATTTGGGTCTGCGAAAAATGGAGGGCTGTCAAAAAAGGCTGCGAACGCCGGGATGGCGAACGCCGCATTGAAGTTAATCGCACCACCGCTGACGTCGGTATAACCTGCGCGGAAGTCCAGCTCTAAATCGTCACTGACATTCCAGACCAAACGCCCTCGGACACTTGTATCTTCGAGGTAATCAACCGAGCTGTCTGAACCTGTAAAGCTATTGCTATAAAACCCATCGAACTCGCGATTACTGACGGCCAATCGCCCCGACACGTTATCACTGATAGGGCCACTAATCATGGCACGTGACTTGATAGCGCGGTTGTTACCGATACCCGCACCAATCTCTACCTCTACCTCGTCCCCAGGCTTTTTCGTAGTCACAAGAATGGCACCAGACACAGCGTTGCGGCCATAAAGTGCGCCCTGTGGTCCTTTCAGCACTTCGATCTGCTCAACATCGAAAAGTTCTTCGTTGAAGCTATTAGGATTCGTACTCAGCACGCCGTCAACAACGTAGGCAAACGTTGACTCGGCATCACGTGTGGAGACGATGCCGCGAATACTGACCTGGGTATCACCAACGTTAGCCGTATCAACTAGCGTCACGTTAGGAATGAGACTAATGTAGTCACCCGCTCGCTCGATACCTGCACGCTCGATAGTTGCAGCATCAATGGCACTGATGGCAATAGGCACTTCTTGAAGGTTCTCAGCACGTTTACGCGCCGTTACAACTACCTCCTCAATGGCTAAACCGGACTCCTGAGAAAGCGCGGTAGGCGCTTGTATGGACGCTGTTGCTGCGAGAACTGCAACAAATAGCGATGACTTTTTGTTCAACATACGTTGACTCCTTTGCTACTGTGCCGCTTTTGCGGCTTATATAAGATATGTGGGCCTCTTTCAAAATCCGTGGCCGCGTTCGCTTCAGCGCGCGCGTCACTATAGGCAAACCCACGCCTACTACAACCCTTTTTATACGGTCAAAATCAGAAAGTGGGTGCAACCGGTGCCTGCATATGCGTTTCCGCCTCGCAGCGACTGCGCAACTCTTCGACGGTACCGCCGCGATTAAACAGCGCGATATCACTGCGATCCGCAACGAGTTGCTCACGTAGTGCGCTGGTCGCCTCCGCATTCACAGTACCATCCTCAATAACAACGCCGTAGCGTCGCGCGCCCTCTGCGGTGACCAAACCTCGGTCGACGTCAATCTTCACCAATTCAGGATCACGGGCAAAGGGATCACCCCAACCGCCGCCACCCCAGGTGTTAAAGTAAAGGACGTCACCCTCTTTGACCTTGATGCCTTCAACCTTCGCGGGCAACCACTCCTCGCTCCCGTCGGTTCGAACAAGGCGCTTCGTCGAGCGGCGTCCTGTCTCACCACCGAGCACGCCCCAAGGGTACGTTAACCAGCGCTCATCGTGGATGCCGATTTGTCCATCGGCCAAGAACCGGTAGGCTACAGACAACCCATTACCACCTCGATGCAGTCCCGCACCACCAGAGTCCGGAATCGTTTCGTAGCGCTCAATGCGCAAAGGGAAGTAAGACTCGATAAATTCATTCGGGACATTGGTAAAGCCTGGCCACAAGCTGTGCCCGTCGGGCCCATCACCCACTGGTCGCCCTGGAACTCCTCCAAAGCCGATCTGGAAAAGCTGGAACCACTCGCCTTTCTTGTCATAACCGCTGTAAAAGAGGTGCGGCGAGTCCGAGAAACCGGCGGCGTTGAGCATCATCTCGGGCGCACCCATACCAAGTAGCGCGCCCAAGATATCGAAGATCCGTCCGAGTGCGTGTGTCCGTCCTGACAGGGCGGCAGGGTACTTTGGCTTCAATAACGTGCCTTCAGGGATTCGAACATCCACGAGGTCATAGAATCCATCATTGAAAACAATTTGCGGATCGACCACGTTAATGGTGAACGAGCCAAAGAACATCTTGAACATGTCTTCGTTTAGGAAGAAATTCACCGAGCTCTGCGCTTGCGGATCAGTTCCTGCAAAATCGAAGATCGCCTTATCGCCCTCACGCCAGAGCGTGCATTTGATCTTGTAAGGACCCATGCCCATACCGTCATCGCAAATATAGTCCTCGAACTCGCGCGGCTCCTCAGGAATGAACATACCGATGATGTGCTTCATAGCGTCGTAGTTGCGCTGAAGCATCGTATCCATGGTTGAGTACAGCACGTCATCACCAAAACGCTCCGCCAACTCGACCACGCGCTTAGACGCCGTGTTACAGGCAGCAACCAGGGCGTTCAGGTCAAAGCGGTTCCATTGCGGCGTTCGCACATTGTGCAGAATAAGCTCAAGCAGATCTTCCTGAAGAACCCCTTTCTTGTAAAGCTTAGTGGGCGGAATGCGGATGCCCTCTTGGAAAATAGTTGTCGCCTCGATCGGGATCGAGCCGGGCACCATTCCGCCGTTATCGGACATGTGGCCAAACATCGCTGACCAGGCAATGTGACGGCCGTTCCTGAAGATAGGAACCAAAACCACCCAGTCCGGTAAGTGGGATACCGCTGCATTACACAGATAAGGGTCGTTGGTGAGGATAATGTCACCCTCCTCGATCTCAGCATCGTAGGCGCTCAAGAAGGGGCCGATAAACGAGCCGAACTGACCCACCACCATTTTGCCTTCGACGTTGGCGATCATGGGGAAGCAATCGCCCTGCTCACGGATGCCAGGTGACATGGCGGTGCGGAACAAAACGGCGTCCATTTCTTCACGCGCATTGCGAAGCGCATTTTCAATCAAATCAACCGTCACGCCATCAACATCAACGGATTGAAGAGGTTGGTTATTGGTCTGAATAATCGTTGCAGTCATCGTGAGTCCTCCCGATTACGCAGGCTGGATGAGCAAATTGCCCACCGCATCTACGGTTGCTGAATACCCTGGTAAAACGACCGTAGTCGAGTCCATCTCGGAGACAATCGCGGGCCCGACGACGACATCCTCAGCGCCGAGGCGTCCGCGGTCATAGATGCCCGCGTCGTGCCAATCACCCTCGTAGAAGAAACGGCTCTGGTGAATTAGCGCTCCGCTAACGTCACCCGACCCTTTCGGAATCGAAATATCGGCTTTTAAGGTAACCGAAGCACCCACAACTGCGCGGATCATCAGAATCTCGTGGCCATCGCCCAGCTTGAAGGTAAATAACTGCTCGTGCTCCGCGTCGAATTGATCCGTGAGCACCGCAACGCCCTTATCCCTGAGCTCTGCTTCGGTGAATTCGACGGTGATCTGAAACGCCTGACCGGCGTAACGAAGATCCGCCTGATAAGTAACCTCTAAGCGCTCTTCGTCAATGCCATCTTCAATAAGCGATTCGCTGGCGCGCGCTTTGAGCGAGAGCAAGTCTTCTGCCAGTTTGTCAGTCGTAAGATCCGAGGCCATTGTGATGTAAGTCCGGGCGGCTTCATCCTGCACGCGCGTCGTTGCGTCACCGTAAGCACAGAGAACCCCTGGGCCAGGAGGCACGATCACAGGCCATGCTTCGGTGAGAATACCCAAGGCGTTTGCATGCAAAGGCCCGGCACCGCCAAAACCCACCAGCGCAAAGTCGCGAGGATCGTAACCCTGCTCGACTGACACAAGTCTAAGCGCGCCGAACATTGACTCGTTAACGATCTTGATAATGCCTTCAGCAGCCACCATGAGGTCAACACCCATAGCGTCCGCGACACTCTGAACCGCTTTTACCGACGCATCCCGATTGATCTGCATGTCGCCACCGAGCTGCACATCCGAAGGTAGATAACCGAGCACCACGTTGGCATCACAAACGGTAGGCGCCTCACCACCCTTCATGTAACAGGCGGGACCCGGCACCGCACCCGCGGACTCAGGACCAACGCGCAAGGCTTTGGTTAATTCAGGTACAAAGGCGATCGAACCGCCGCCCGCGCCAACGGTTCGCACGTCAACGGACGGCGCTCTGACGCGCACATCACCCACAAAGGTCTCACGGCGCACACGAGCACGACTGTTTTGAATGAGCGCTACGTCGGTAGAAGTACCGCCCATGTCAAAGGTCAGAATATTGCTGAAACCGGCTTTGGTGCAGAAGAATAGTGCCCCTGTTACCCCGCCCGCGGGACCTGACATGAGCAAATTCACTGGAGACTCAGCCGCAGCGCGACTCGATGCGAGCCCACCATCAGAGCGCAAAATTGACAGCTGAGTATCTTCACCCAAGCGCTCGTTCAACGCGCCCTGAAGATTATTCACATATCTCGCAACCTCTGGGCGAACATAACTGTTCACCACGGTTGTCTCAGTGCGCTCGTACTCCTGCATTTCAGGTACGACTTCGCTCGAGATCGAGATTGGAATATTGGGGAAAAACTCCTGTGCAATGTCACGCGCGC
>Ga0213866_10002064_pt1 | contig 14479 bp, 14 predicted proteins | sample PICome_11_FD_160079 | JGI IMG/M metagenome (GOLD analysis project Ga0213866, IMG submission 160079) | Coastal seawater microbial communities near Pivers Island, North Carolina, United States - PICO284 | ecosystem: Environmental > Aquatic > Marine > Coastal | place: USA: North Carolina...
CCTATGATTTTGGAACTAATCCATGTAGCGAGATCATCCTACGGCCTTACCAATTCTGCAATCTATCAGAAGTTGTTGTCAGGGCATCCGATACGTTGTCAGACCTCAAACGAAAAGTACGTGTTGCAACTATCCTTGGGACTCTTCAGGCTACCCTAACGGACTTCCGCTACTTGCGTAAGGTATGGAAGAACAACACAGAGGAAGAGGCGCTGCTTGGTGTTAGCTTGACAGGAATCATGGATCATCCAACTTTATCAGGAAGGAGAGACAAAGGTGTTCTCAAAACTTGGCTTACTGAACTCAAGGAAGAAGCGATTAAAGCTAATGCAGAATGGGCGAAACGCCTTGGTATTAATGTTTCTACCGCTATTACTGCTGTTAAGCCTTCCGGCACTGTGTCTCAGCTTGTTGATTCTGCTTCTGGTATCCATCCTAGATACTCAGATCAGTACATTAGACGAGTAAGAGCAGACTCAAGAGACCCCCTGTGTCAAGTCCTAGAAGCCGCTGGAGTGCCTGTAGAGGACGACGTAATGTCACCCACTACTAAGGTATTCTCCTTCCCAATAAAGTCTCCTGACGGGGCTGTGGTGGCTTCTGAGATGGGTGCAATGGAGCAGTTAGAACTTTGGGAGATTTATCAGGACTACTGGTGTGAGCATAAGCCGTCCATGACATGCTACTACCGTGATAATGAATTCCTAGAGGTAGGACAGTGGTTGTACAACAAGTTCGACAAAATTAGTGGCATTAGTTTCCTGCCCTATTCCGAACATACGTACCAACAGGCTCCTTATGAACCTATTGATCTGGAAACCTACGAGAAGCTGAAGGAGGAATTCCCAGAGACGATTGACTGGAACATCTCTGAGAACTCTGATATGACAGAGGGGTCACAGCAGTTAGCCTGTACGGGTAATAACTGCGAGTTGTAAACTTAAGGGGACTTCGGTCCCCCTTTTTACTTAAGGTACATACATGAACATCAAACGTGACATCGAAGTACGCATCAAAGTACTTGAAAACAAGTTAACCAAGTCTATCCCCGCAGCCCGAAATAACGAGATACGGGGAGAGATCATGGGTCTGAAGTGGGTACTGGAGCGTCTCTAGTGTCTAAACTATAGCTTGCTTCTGGTACGCCGAAAACAAAATGTCGTAAGCTCCGGGGTTTTTTTCTTTTAACTCCTGATCTTTCCCTGTTTGTAACATCCTCTTGAATGTTCTTGCTTTAGTGTTTATGCTAGAGGTTTTTAAAGCTTCTTCTTCTTCTTTTTCAATATAACTATCCACTTTAATACCTAAAGCGGAGTCGTATTCGTTAATGCTTTCTTCTATAAAGACACCTAAAGCCCTTAAATTATCTTCTGTAGGAGTCGTCTTTGGCGGCATAACGTCCTTTAAACGTGCAGCCGACTGATTAGGGTCTAAGATAAACTGAATAAATTTTTTATCGTTGTTTTGGTGAAGAATGTTTATTAAACTGTACAATATTTCAGGTCTTAGTCCAGAACGTGCTTCTAAAACTTCAGGATCTAACTTTAATAGTTTTTCTAAGTAAGTGTTCATGGAACTTACTCTAGGAAGAAGCTCAAGAAGTAAATTAAACTTCGCCGTAGCCTCCTTTTGAGCCTTAGATGTGGGCAGGTTGTCAATAGCAAACTTAAGTTTTTCTTTTGCTTCTACGTTTTGAAAAGCGTTAACAAAAGCTGTAGCCCTGTCTTTCAAAGGAACCACCTCTTCTCCCTTAGTTTTTAAAGCTTTAACAACTTGTTCTGCAGTCTTTTCTCTTTGGGAAGTTGCTCTAGCTGCTTTATATGCAGGAGAGGCGTTGTCCGCAAAAGTTTCGAGTTGTTTCTTAGAAGATATTAAAATTTGTTTTGCGTCTCCCGTTGCATTATCTATTTGATCTTGTAAAGAATGCAAAACCATTCTTATTTGACCTATAGAATTAGGCTCGAAACTGTTGTACGCAGTACTGGTTATTCGGTTTTTTTTAATATCAGCTATAGTATTTTCTATTGCAGGAGAGTTTCTCAAAGTAATAAAATTCGGCAGCATCGCTTGAGGAATAATGTCTTTATCTGCTTTGTTGTATAGCTGTATTACCGCTTCAGCAACGCCTTCCTTCCCTTCAGGAATGACTGTAGATACTAAATCGTCAATTAAAGAGTCTAAATTTTTAGAGTTGCTGCCCATTACGTCTGAAACGTACCGTAAATTTTCATCAGACAGTCTTGCTGAAACTTTTAATTCTTGTGACAAAAGTGCAGGATTAGCCGTTGCTTGACCGGGAGTCAACACAAGTCCTTTTTCTGCTGCCTGTTCAATAGTTTCAGCACCTTCAAGCCTAACAGCTTCTTCAGGCCGTATGTCTATATTAGCTGGTTCAACTTTTCCTCGACCGCCATAAAAAATGGACGATACGGTCCTTCCTAAGCCTGTAGTTGCCGCCATCATCATGGGAGCAAAGGTTGCTCCTAAAGTTGTGTTTAAAAGTCGAGCAGAACTCAAAGCCCCTGCTTGCTCAGGGTCTTCTACAAAAGTAAATAAACCACCTCCTGCGCCTATTGCGGTAGTTCTTTTAAGTGCTTCTTTTAAAGACACTCCTCTTGTAGCGTAAACATCAGCGGCAATAATTAGACTGTCAGCAAGAGTGTCTCTAGCCAAGGTCTGGGCTGAAGACATATCCCCTGATTTTTCTGCAGCTAGTATGTCTTTAGTAAAATCAGCTGTTGTACCTTTAGGAACAGCCCCCGTTGTTTCTGCCATAGACAAAAATACTTGGGCAAACCCAGCATAAGACCTAAGTCCACCAGATTTTAAAACATCGTTCCATGTAGCTTTGTCTGCCTCTATGTCTTCTTTTTGTAGAGAATTAAAGATGTTTTGTAAATCTTCTTCAGAAGCTTCAGGAGCAGAAACAAGAGCCGACACTGCTTCCTGCCCCTCTTCAAACATTTCTAGGCTGTTTACGTAATTTTGTTCCTCCTCAGTTGGAGGATTCAAAAGGTAGTTTAAATCTTCATTCATTTTTAAACCCTTATTTAATTAGGCATTACAAAACGAGTATCTGCGCCTTCTTTTAAGTACAGTCTTCTCAATAAAAGCATAGCGGCTATAGGGTCTTCTTGAGATTTTGCCATGTCTTCTAGTTGCTTATAAGTTAGTGTTCTACGCTGACCTGTTGGGTTTCCTTCAGAGTCTATAATATTAGTAGAAAAAGACAAGTTTTTCTTATTGACTTTTCCTTCTTCATACATTCGCCAAAGTTTTTCTACGTCGTCTGGAGGGATAAACGAAGTAGCAGGAAAATCACGAGTAAAAGTAGACCATTTATCTTTAACAGCCTGTATTTTTTTTGAATCTGCTCCTGCTTTACTTAAAGCGGCTCCTCTTAATACTGTCCGTGTGTTTGATGCTTCCATAAAATTAAGAAGCTGTTGATAACCTTCAGGAGTGCTTAATAAATTAGGAACAGAGGCTATAAAAGTTTCAAATTCCCTGTTAGAAATTGCACCTTTAGTTGCTTCTAGTCTAGCCCTAACAAAATCTTGCGTAAAGGCGTTTACAACGTCAGCAGCTGAAGTTGCATTGGCAATTTTTCTGTAAGTAGCGTCTGTTTCAGGAACGCCTAAAAGCTGCATAACTCTTTGAGTTCCTCTTCTAGCACTGTTTATTTCGTTTGCTCCAGCACCAAAAATTTCAGGCCGCTCGTTAGCAACAATACGTGCTTCGGCAATTAAAGATAAATTATTTTCTGCTTCTCTAGCATCAGTACTTGCCTTTATCACTTCTTTTGCTAAACCACCACCTAAATCTTTTGCTAATTGACTTTCTTGGGCAGAAGTTACATTTACTACACTGCTGGGTTTGCTTCTTATTTTTAAAGACGCTAAATCTTGTGAACTTAATACGGTTCTGTCGCCCACTCTAAGAGTTTTTCCTTCTTCATCTTGCGTAGTTTTTTCAACAACATTACCAAAATCGTCTACCCATTCCGTGATGGTAAAACCTGTTTTTGGTTTTTTTACAGTTGGCTTTCCTAAATCAACTAAATTTTTAGTTTGCTTGTACTTTTGTATATTTTCGTTAGAGTAGCCTTTGTTTAAAAGATCAAATTCTTGTTCTTGAGTTAAAAAAGGCGGAGGTGTTAGTGCTTTTTTTACTTGCAAAGCACTAGATAAACCTTCAGCTGTTAAGCCTTCACCTAGTCTTTCCTGTATAACTTCTGGAGACAAAGGTTTTGTAGGGTCAGCTACAGCACTCATTAACATACCGCTTGTTGCTTGTTGTTGACGTGCTTGTGCTTCTGCTTGAGCTAATTTAGCAGCTTCTTGAGCAAAACCCGCTGCTTCTAGCTCACGACGCACACGACCAATGTTAGTTGCGTCTCCAGCTACCAAAGCTGCATTACCCCTTTGCATTATGTCAGCAAGTTGCTTTCTTTTCCCGGCGGCTTTAGCAGCAGCAGGGGCCTCACCAATAGCTGTCCCCAAACCAAAGAGGCTTTCTGCCATTTGAGGTCTGCCAAGATTAGCTAAAAACTGTTGTGAAAACTTAGCCATTATGTTTTCTCCTTAACCGAACAGGCCACCAAGGGCTGATGTTGCCATGCGTCCACCAATGCCGCCTAAAAGATTACCCTGAGCCATTGCTGACTGTAGTAATGCTTCTAAGGCTGCTGCGGACGTTTCGCCGTAAGCCCCTGCTGCTACATTTTGTTGGTCACGGCGTTGCTCTGCCGCTGTAATTCCGGGAGCTATTGCTGCCAAAAGTTGCTGCTGTGGTGTGTAAGCCGCAGAAAGCATACCTGCTCCAAGTTGCGCTTGTCTAGCTTGCTCTGCTCCAGCAAACTCCATAGCACTTAGCATGGCCTGATTACGTGCTTCTTCTTGTGCCTTAGCCAACGCCAGTCCTTCAGGAGTACCTCCAAACATGTTTGTAGTAACACCTAAGCGTCCCTGTGCTGCTAGACGCTGTTCTAACTCAAGTCTCTCACGTTCCTGAGCAGGAGACATAGCAGCCTGCATACGGTCAAACACGGCCTGCTCACGAGCCTCTGGACCTTCCATAGCACGTCCAAACATGCCTGCAGAACCGCCCATTAGAGTGCGATAAAAACCCATTTCTTCGGGAGACAACTGCGCTCCAAACTGAGCACCCTGAGGAGGCATCATTTCTCTAGGAAGTACCATTGACGATCTAAGTTCGTCTGTGGTAGGCATAGAAGGTCCTCCTAGTGTCTGGAAGATACCGCCTTTGGTGTCTGAACCGGGGAAAGGCTTAATGCCTCCTGTGCCTTCAGGACGTTGTAGACCTATCTGCATTTGTCCTTCTCCGGGAGGGGGTAAAAAACCACCTGAGCCGTACACAGGTCTATAACCGGGCTGAGCAGCAGGTGCCCCACCAGCATAAAACATACCGCCTGTAGGCGTAAATACGCTATACGGCTGAAACTGGTAGCGACTCTCAAGATCCCGCCCTAGTTGGCCCATTTCTCTGTAGGCCTGTTCTCCGATATCGCCTAGACGCTGGTAGCCTTGTTGAGCAAGAGCCGCACCCGCTCCAGTACCTACTACGCCTCCTAAGTTTTCTTCAAGCCATCCCATTTAATTTCTCCGCTTTAAATTGTTTTGCCAAGTAAGGCTAGTATATTGATTTCCTGTAGTGACAATGCGCTTCCGCTAATGTCAGCCTCAAGACCAACAACAACAGTAGAGCCACTTCCACCTGCGTTTAGTGCCTTACGCGTGGTAGAAGCACCTCCTGTAAACTCTTTAGATGAAGACACAGTTAATGTATCTATATCTACAAAAGCATTTGTAATGTAAACGTACGTTTTTTCGTCTGTTGTGTTAAAGTAACTATCGCCGTTTAACAAATCCCCACCACCAGATCCTGTTGTAGGGGCGGTAGCAAAGTCCCCTAAAAATTTATCAACAACGTAAATACCATTCGTTAAAGTAGACGTTATCGTAAACCCTGACAGCTCAGAAAAAGAAACGTACTCAGAAGCGCCAAACTCTGCCACAGGCGCACCTTGTACAGTGAAGGTTGTATTTCTGTAGCTAGTGTTAAAGTCATAAGCAAACTTGATAAAGATATCTGTGTTGCTAGACGTGATAATCGTAGGGTTAATCTTCTTGATAAACTTAAGACGAGAAGGGTCACCAAAGGTTAAGCTTGGACTGTAATACTTAAAGCGGAAAGGCGATCCGTTGTCTAAATAACCTTTGTATTCGCTAATGCCATTCTTAGAACCAATATATAACTTGCCGTTTTCTAGTCTTTCGTAAGCAGTAAAAACAGAGTTAGGCCAACGTGTTGCTCTTAGTGAGCCATCTTCTAAAGTCCCTCTTAAATCAAAACAGTAAGTTGTGTTTTGTCCTACAAAAGTAAGCAAATAGAAGCTTTCTTCTGGGCTGTAGACTGTTCTGTAAAAACTATTTTCATCCTGAATAAGCTCAATGATGTCTTTAGTAATAGTTTTAGACAACGTGCTAATCGGCATTGATTTTTCTTGTATTGTTCTACCAAAACTACGTAGTCCGGTATGTGACAAGAACAACACATCAGTGCCCGTATGTTGGATAGTGTCTCTATCTACACAACCAACGCCAGCTACAGTGTCAGCTAGGGACATTGTTGCAGGGGCTTCAGCGCCTTGGTACACAACAATGCTGTGCTGCCCAAAGATAATAAGGAGTCCGTTGTGTGCGGCTAAAGCAACAATTTCGTCATAGCCGTCAGGCCATACCTTAGAGATATTAATGCTACCACTAGTACCGCCAGACCAATCATTACCAATCAACAGGTCGGACCAGTAAACCGTAGACTTATCGTTAGTTGTGTCCGCAGTCCAAAGACGGCCATAAGCAGAAATAACTTCATTGCCGTATTGTGCTGAAGTAATTCCCGTTAACTGAGTAAGGGAAGAACCGTCATACACCAAAGGCTGTGTTCCACGTTGGAAAAAATAAGCTTTGTCGTTAAAGTTTACGATCTTCCAGTTGTTAGCACTAATGCTGATAGAAGACGAAATGTCTGTCAGGGTAGTTGTCCCTGTCATCACCTTATTGTTTCCTACAGACAAGATAACGCTGGCTCCGGTGCTTCTTCTGTACTCGTGAACGTCCTTAAGAGATTCAGAGCCTAACGCTGTTTTGTCTGTAGTAAGAACATTGTAACCCTTACGTGACGCAATACGCCCACGCTTGTCAATAACAGCGTTGTCTGCTACTTCTGCAAACGATGGATCTTGAGCAATAGGAGAGTCTTCTGTATTAATACCTTTGAAGGCTGGCGCTACAAGATTAATACTGCTTAGTTGTTGTGCCATATTAGATAGTCCTAAAGATCATCTCTTCTGGGTGTTTTGCTGCGTCAATAGCAACAGCGTCAGATAGGTACTTGTCAGCGATTTGGAAGTACTCAGCAGTAGAAGTACCGCCTGTCTCACCACGCTCACGAGAAAGCAGTGCTACAGCCAAGTGAATCACAGGCTTTTCTGGTACGAGTAAATTGTCAGTGTTAGCAGTCAACTCAGCTTGTCGCTTGATAACGTCAAACCTGAGTGTCTGAGCTTCAGTAGGACGAGGACTAACGAGTACCTGAGTATCTCCGTTAGCGTCTAGGCCGTCAAAAGTGTAGTACCTAGGCGCACCTTCGATGATAGGGTTGATGTACAGTTGCTCGTTGAACCAGTCTTTTGTTTGATAACCTAAGTAGCAGTTTTCAGTGTCATTTAAAGCTGACATTACTTTTACGTTGTCACCACAGTCAGTCAGAGAGTACTGATTGTCGGAAGCAGTAGTAGTAATACTAACGGTTTCACGTAGGGCTGACCAGTCTGCTGCTTCTTCTACTAAATTCTTAGCGTCGTTAATAAAGTCACCAACCATCTTTGCATACGTGTTTTCAGCTACGTTGGTGACTTCATCTTCACGCAAACGACGAAGTACGTTGTTCATTATGTTTAAATATGTCACTAAACACGTCCTCTATTTTTTGCCATACCTAAAAGCATTCCCTCAGACATTTGCATAGCATCGGTAGGCTGATTAGGTACGTAGTTAATCATTCTAGACTGTGGAAGCTGATAATCAAAGCCTCCCATGTAGCCTGTATAGTTCGAAAGGCCACCGCCACCGCCGCCACCTAAGTTTATGCCGGGCAGGTCAATATCTGGGCCATCAGGTAAATCTATGTCTGGACCTTCGGGTAGATCAATGTCCGGTGTTGTACCGTGCGGTAACACTTTCCTAATTCGTTGTATTACGTTTTCGTCAACCGCCCTACCACCTGCACGTACTACGTCTTCTGCAGCAGACCCTGCGGCTCTGGCATAGTCTTCAATTGCTTTAATTTCTGAAGGTGTCCGCATGTTTCCAAAGATGTCTAAATCAATATCTGGTAGGTCAAGGTCGGGATATAAGAAAGCAAAACTACCGCCATCTTGTGCATATTCATAAAAAGCCTTAATTACATCTTCGCCTTCTAGTTGTCCTTCAAAAGCGGCATCCACAGCAGTTTCTAAAAATGGATTAAAAGCCTCAATAGGAATAGTAGTTTCGCCTTCTCTAAACAAATTAGGAACGTCTATTGAGTCTCCAAAAGCAGACTGAACAACAGATTGAAGTTCTCCTGTTGTAAAGTTTTTAACTGCCCCTAAAGCCATGCTTTCTAAATCGCTACCAGTAATAGCGCCTGTAGCAATTCCTTCAACCAAATTAGTAACTTGGTCTGGAGACATGTTTAATGCCCCCGATAAGTCCCAAACAGCGTTATCTAACGCCGTACCAGCAAGATCACCCGCCCTAACAGCATCAGCAACCCCTCCGATACCTCCAGTAATAGCGGCGGCACCAAGACTAGAAATGTCTACAGAGCCTGTAGTAAGTCCTTGAGAAAGCGCACTGCCTAAAACATTGTTTACTGCTCCTTGAGCAAAACTACCAGCAGTAGTAGAACCGGCGGCTCCAATAGATCCGGTAGCTGCATTACCAAGAGCAGGACCAAGAAAAGCACCCATTGCGGCACCAATAGCTAACTTAGTGTAGTCAGCTATACCCGCTTGTTCTTTGACTGTTTTGACGTAAGCACTTCCGTTCCAGCTATATTCGTCACCGTCTTGATTGTAAATTTTACCACCAACGCCGTACTTATCTAACAACGCTTGGTTTTGTTCAGAATTAAGCCAGTTGTTGTAAGCAGAGTTTCTTTCTGCAAACCGTTGCTTTTCAAGGTCTTCAAAAGTTTCGTCGTCGCCGTAAAAAGTAAGGTCTTCTCCTCCTAGCAACATAAGTTCGTCTTCAGTCAAAGCACCTGAAGCTTCGTCCCAAGAACCTATGTCGTAGTCTCCAGACTGCAACAACTGTTCTCTTTCGGTCATGTAACCTAAGTAGTTGTCAAAGTCTCCAAACGACTGACGCAACATACTAGCTTCGTCGCTGTCAAAATAATCCCGTAGCTCTTGTTCAGTTAGCTGTGATGAGTCTCGTGTACCCATCAAGTATCCAGAGTTAGCGTCTCCTAGTTCATGACCTTTAAAGAAAGTAAAGGTTTGAGAAGCCTTAACGTCCTCTTTAGTAGTAGGAGCAGGTTTTGTCAACATTCCTTCTTCAGCCATCTTACTTCTTCCAGTTAGCTAGACCACGGAGGCCAAACGATGCTGCTACTGCCGCACCAAGGAAACCTTTGTACCACTCAGGCATAGCTTCTAAAGCAGCAAACCCATTCATAACAATAGGAACCATACTAGGGAAGAACGCTAGTACACACGGTATTGAAAACAACAGTGTGAACCATTCGTCTTTCCAAGAGTTGGCTGCGTTGTTAGCATGGATGTTTTCCCAGTTACCGTCCTGCTGTATAGCTACCATCTTAGCTTCATGAACAGCTTTCTTTTCTTCAGCTTTACGTTGGAAGTAACCACCAACAAGGTCTGCTACTGGGCCAATAAGGGTTTGAATCATCGGAAATACTCTGCAACAACAATGCTACCAATAATGAAAGGATAAATAGACAGAACCATTCGCTCTAACTTGTCAAACCTTTTAACACCTGAGTCAAGCTGACGTTGGATCATTTCGTAGCGAATAAGGCATTCTTTCTCGTGTCCTTCAAGCCTTGCTAATAATTCTTCTGTTCTGCTCATCCTTTAATTTCCCTTATTACCGCTGAAACTAAACCAAAAGTTATTATTGAAAACACTACACCAAACAAAGTTAACAACATGTTTTCCTTTAGCTCTTGTTGTCGATATACAGTGTCTTGCCTCTGCTTTACTATCTTTCTTTTTAACTCACGAAACTCACGTAGCCCGTCATCACCGTAGGCGTACCGAATCATTAACATGATTTCTCGTTGTTGCTCTTGTATTTTCTTCTTTCGTGCAAAAGCTTTTACTGCTTCTGCTTCTACACTCTTGCTAAAAACTACTTTTTTAAACGGTGATACTTTGGATGCTTTCTGTTCCTGATAGAGAACATCACTAGCATGTCCGTACCACGTAGCTATCTGCCCCATCGTATCTTCTACTGAGCGTCCAGCCTGAACCATCCCCTGCACCATAGCAAAGGCTTTGGTTGCCCCAGCGATGGCGGTTATAGGATCTATCATTAGACAGGTACTCGACCAACTATTAAGCCCTCAGCTATGTCTAAATCTATTTGGTCTTCCATCTCGTGTACTAACGCTACGGTTGCATCCATATCAATAACGCCATCAACACGAATAATAGGTACTCGAAACGGAACAGGCGCATCTTGCGTAATAGATTCAGACTCAATTGTGCCTTCAAGGTGTATAGCATCTACTGAAGGAGTGTTATATATAAGTGTTCTCATGGTCTAAACGTCACCTCCACATCTCCTGAGCCGTCCCATTCAGCGTCTATGTTGGCTATTTCAGTACTATCTAAACCGTAAGATGATGACCACGTCCATCTACGACCAAAACCTCCAGCTATTGTTGTAGTTGAAGCTTCTGATGTTGAAAGAGTTGTAAACGTACCATTTGCTGTAAATGAGAAACTTGTAAACTCGTCTGCGTCTATTTGATTAGAACTCGAAAAACTAACATCAATCGTAAAAAATGTTCCAGAACTTGAGGCTATTCGATAAACAGACTTTATATTCATGCCTGTTAGAGTGCTTCCATTTACAATAGTTGGGGATACTGAGCCTGTAGGCGTACCGTCTTCGTAACCATAATAGGTTGCTTGCGCTAAACTTTTAATGCCTTGAGTAACTGTTACAACAGTACCGGCACTAGCTCCATACCACTCGTTAAACGCCATAGAAGCGCCAGCAGTCTTGCCAATTAAACCTCTAATGTCAGAGTCATTGATAGACGCAAGCGTACCTGTAGTACCTCCTGCTTCTACATGGATATTATCAAGACTAATTGCACCACTACTTTGTAACGCCATTAGATAGTACCAAAGGCTGTAACATTATCAGCAGAGGTAACAGCACCGTTCGTGCCTACCTTAAATACTTCTGTACTGTCGTATTCAAACACCAACTCATTAGTGTCAACTTTGATTACCCAATTGCCGATAGACAGTGTAGTTGCCTTAACTTGACCAGCAGAGCTATACACTACAGCTTTATCGTTGACTACAGTTCCAGCACTAGAGCCATCAACAAGATTAAGCTCAGAAGCGGTTGAGGTAACTCCATCAAGAATATTAAGCTCAGCAGTAGTAGCAGTTACTCCATCAAGTAGATTCAGTTCTGCTGTAGATGCTGTAACCCCATCAAGAAGGTTTAGCTCAGTAGCAGTAGAAGTAACAGTTGTACCACCTAAGTTGATAGTAGGGATCGTTACTGTGCCTGTGAATGTTGGCCCTGCGGTATCAGCCTTTGTTCCAATCGCCGTAGCAATATCGTCAAACTCAGTTTCAAACTCAGAGCCACGAATTACCTTACCGGCATCGCCACTGTTTAACGTATCTTTAACAGCAAAGTCTGTCGACTTAGTGTAGTTGCTCATAGTAAAGATCCCTAAAAATTATTACCAAGGCATACCGTCGGCTGTTACAGGAGTCTTTTGCTCTGCAATGTTTGCCGTTAGTGCCGCCTCTGTTTCTGTTTGATTGACTTCAGCGTGTACCCATCCCAGTACAGTCGCCTCTGTTAGGCTGTCGTATGCGATGAATCCGTCAGCATCGGGGTCGGGTGTAAACCCACAAGTGCCATAAGCGGATGCAGTATAAGTGACTGCGTCGTCACCCGTACCAACTGTTTCTTCTTCAGTAACACGCCAGTGAGCGACAGTTACGCCGCCGTCTGATACGTTACGCTCAAGGTTTGCGATAGTCCATGTAGCCATTAGTTTTCTCCTAGTTAAATAGCTGAAATGATAAAGGCAAGTAGCTCAGAATAACGCACACCCATTCGTGAACGCTCTTCAACAGTTTCTTCATCAGTCCATGTTGAGTTAATAAACATTGCGTAGCGTCCAGCATCTAAGCCTTCTGCCTCAAATGCGGCTTGTAAGTCTTGAGCAATGATACCGAAGTGGATACGTGCCTCGTCGCCCTTGTCTGCTACTGAAGACTTCCAGCGGAACTTGCGTAGCAATCCTTTAGCCGCTACAGCAACACGTTGCTCTGCGTCAGACAGCGCCTCAATGTCCTGCTTTTCGTTACGGTCAGATGTTTGAATAGTGCCGTTTGTGGCGTAAATATCATCGAATCTGTTCGTCGATGCGCCTAAATCAAGTAAATCGTCATTTCCAGCATTTGTACTAACATTGAAAGGCAGTATACGGTCGTAAGCTGATTGAAAAAACAAACCAGTATCATTGGTTCCTACAGCTAATCCAGATAGATTCGCATTAATACTACCGACTGTGGTCGCGTCTTTACGGAACTCAATCAAACCACCGTCTGACGTTTGTCGATTGATATATAGAGCAGTGCCACCGTCAACCGTTGCGCCAAAATTACCTGCTTGAGCAACGTAAAAGCCGGGGTCGCTAGATGTTCCCGGCGCAGTCTTGCCCACCAAGAGATTGCCAGAGGCATCCAGCCTCATCTTCTCGCTACCCTGACGTTGCCAAATGTGAACATCGTTTACGTTGTAGTAGAGTTTAGCGCCGGAGTTTGTAGCGTTAATTTGACCGTTGCTATTTGTGTCACTCAGATTAAGGATGCCTGCGTTGGCAGTGCCTGACAGGTAGAGGTCTTTGAATTGTCTTGAGTCGGTTCCTAAGTCAACAGTTTCGGGACTTGTTGCTCCATTGAGCATAGGAATTACTGCTTGTGATAACCGCAAACCCACTTTAGCCGCGCCAGAACTGTACACATCTAAAGAACCGCCGCCCGTACCAATACTACCGACTGTTGAGCCGTCTTTGCGGAACCGTACTATTTCACCATCAGACGTAAGGCGACCAAAAAATGCCGCCGCCTCGCCATCACGATTTGCCGCTATGTCACCGTCTACATCTAGCTTAATACCTGCCGTTGTAGTAGTTAAACTAGTAGTCCCAACCAACAAGTTGCCGCTTGAGTCGATGCGCATGGCTTCTGAGCCGCCTTCTTTGAAGATAAAAGCACCACCGTTTGCGTCTAATGCAAGGTCTGCTGTACCTTCAGCACGAATTTTTAGAATGTCTGTGCCGTTCTTACCAACACGAATAACATCACCATTGGTGCCATTGTTGTCAAATAGTGCCGCTGTAGCGCCTCCAGTTGCGTCTACGTGCAAAGGTTGTGTTGGACTGCTAGTGCCAATACCAACCCGTCCGCTATAGTCGATGCGCATGCGTTCTAAGCCAGCAGTTCCAACAGTAAACCTGTCGTCAGAGTGTGAATACTGTACATAACCACGATACTGTTGATTTCCTGTAGTGCCGTCAGCAAACCCTATGGTGCCAATGCCAGTTGTTGAAGAGACAAAAGTCATCCCTGAATTAGCACCGCCATCAATCACGAGGTCATCCCAATTTCCGTTATAGGATGACATTGCAGATGTACCTATACCGACCCGACCGCTAGAGTCGATGCGCATGCGTTCTGTAGATGCTGTTGAAAACCCTAGATTGCTTCCAGAATCATAGAATATACGACCACCGTCTGGATCAGAAGCGTCACCAAGGTCTAACACTGCAGTATTACCATCTGCTGATGTAATCCTTGCTATGGTGTCGCCTGAAGATGAAACGTGAAGGTTTGCACTTGGCGAGCTAGTCCCGATGCCAACGTTGCCAGAGTTATGTATCGTCAATATTTCAGAAGCGGCGACATTAGCCGCACTGGTTACAACACCTAGATGTAGGTCTCCAGTAAAATTACCATTACCTACGTACTTAATAAATGCGGCGTCATTCTGGCGGGCTGGATTGCCAAATCCGTAGCTTCTAGTATCCGAATAACTACTAGACCTGATGGTGATATCGCCGTCGTCTACTTGTAGCTTTTGAGTAGGGTTACTGTTACCGATACCGACGTTGCCGCTAGACG
>Ga0213866_10002065_pt1 | contig 14478 bp, 7 predicted proteins | sample PICome_11_FD_160079 | JGI IMG/M metagenome (GOLD analysis project Ga0213866, IMG submission 160079) | Coastal seawater microbial communities near Pivers Island, North Carolina, United States - PICO284 | ecosystem: Environmental > Aquatic > Marine > Coastal | place: USA: North Carolina...
CCAGTTTGCCGGGTGTCTATGCCGCAGGTGATATTGTGCGTGGCGCATCGCTTGTTGTCTGGGCAATCCGAGATGGTCGCGATGCGGCTGAACAAATGCATAGGGCCATGAAAAGCATGGCCGGGGCCGGCAAAGTGGCGGCGGAGTAGAAATCATGACAGATACAATTGAAACATATCTCGAGCAACGTCAGCGTCTGATTGATAATCACGCCTATGATCCCGCCCATGAGCATGATGCGTGCGGGGTTGGTCTGGTCGTTGCGCTCGATGGTCGCCCACGTCGGGAAATCGTCGAAATGGGCATTAAGGCGCTTAAAAATGTCTGGCACCGGGGCGCGGTCGACGCCGACGGGAAAACCGGTGACGGCGCCGGAATTAGTATTGAAGTCCCGCAGGAATTTTTCCGGGAGCAAGTCTCGCGCACCGGTCATTCCCCGACCGACGATCCGATCTGCGTCGGCCAGATCTTCCTGCCAAGAACAGATCTTGGTCAGCAGGAAGCTGCCCGGGCAATCGTGGAAACCGAAATCCTGCATTTCGGCTTCTATATTTACGGCTGGCGACAACCGCCGGTTGATATTTCCGTGATCGGGCAGAAAGCCCAGGATACACGACCCGAAATCGAGCAGATTATGTTCCGTGATGGCCAGGGCCGCGATAGCGAAGCGCTCGACCGTGATCTTTATGTCTGTCGCCGCCGGATTGAACGGCGCGCGCGCGAAGCCAGCATTCCGGGTTTTTATGTTTGCTCGCTCAGCGACAAATCACTGATCTATAAGGGCATGTTTCTCGCAGAAGACATCGACAATTTCTATCTCGATTTGAAAGATGACCGGTTTGTCTCGAATATCGCGATCTACCATCAGCGATATTCGACCAATACATTCCCGCAATGGGCGCTGGCACAGCCGTTCCGGATGTTGGCTCATAATGGTGAGATAAACACAGTTCGCGGGAATCTGAACTGGATGAAAAGCCATGAAATCAAAATGGTTTCCGGTTCGTTCGGCGACCATGTTGAAGACGTCAAGCCGGTGGTGCCGCAAGGGCTGTCTGATTCCGGTGCGCTGGATGCGGTGTTTGAGATATTGTGTAAAGCCGGCCGGACGGCGCCGATGACAAAGGCCCTGTTAATCCCCGAGGCCTGGTCAAAACGGGCGTCGATCATCCCTGAAAAGCATCGGGCTTTGTATGCCTATTGCAATTCGGTGATGGAGCCATGGGATGGTCCGGCCGCGATTTGCGGATATGATGGCCGCTGGGCGGTTGCCGGGCTTGACCGGAATGGTCTGCGGCCGTTGCGTTATGCGTTAACCGATGATGGTATATTAGCGGTTGGTTCGGAGACCGGCATGTGCCCCTTGATCGGACATGAAGTTGTCCGGCGAGGTCATGTCGAAGCCGGTGGTATGGTTGCGGCGGATCTTAAAACCGGAAAATTTTATGAGCAGCAGGAGATCATTGATCAACTGGCCGCAGAACATCCATATGATAAATGGCTTGAAAATGTTCGCGATCTCGATGTCGAGCTGGCATCGGGGCCGGAACCGCAGCAGATCAATACCGAAGACTTGCTTCGCCGTCAGACGGTGTCCGGCTTCACGATGGAAACGCTGGAATTGATTCTGGCCCCGATGGCAGAAGACGGCAAAGAGGCGATCGGCTCGATGGGCGACGACAGCCCGGTTGCGGTACTGTCCGAAAATTACCGGCCTTTGAGCCATTTTTTCCGGCAGAATTTCAGCCAGGTGACAAATCCGCCGGTCGATCCCTTGCGCGAAGACCGGGTGATGAGTCTTAAAACGCGATTCAAGAATCTCGGAAATGTTCTGGCAACCGATAAAACCCAGCAGGATGTCTACGTTCTCGAGAGCCCTGTACTAACGACTGGTATGTATAACCGGTTGCTGGACCTGCTTGGCGACGGTGTCGAAATCATCGATTGCACGTTTCCGGCCGAGGATGGCAATGGGAGCGGTAACGCGCTCAAGCTGGCGCTGGCGCGAATTCGCCGGGAAGCCGAAGAAGCGGTGCGGGCAGGTCGGGAACATATTGTTCTAACTGATGAAAAACAGGGTGTAGACCGGGTCGCAATTCCGATGATTCTGGCGACCGGTGCTGTTCACAGCCATCTGGTTGGCGAGGGTTTGAGGTCTTTCTGCTCTTTGACCACTCGGTCAGGCGAGTGTGTTGATACGCATTATTTTGCCGTTCTGGTCGGGGTGGGTGCAACTTGCGTCAATGCATACCTGTCACAGGATGCGCTGGCCGACCGGCATGCTCGCGGCTTGCTGGGCGACATCTCCCTGAATCAGGCGGTTCAAAACTATAAAAAGGCGATTGAGGCTGGATTACTAAAAATCCTGTCCAAAATGGGCATTTCCGTGATTTCCTCTTATCGTGGCGGTTATAATTTTGAAGCCTTGGGATTATCGCGGGCGCTGATCGCCGATTACTTCCCGGGCATGACCAGCCGGATTTCCGGGATTGGTCTTGCCGGTCTCGAAGAGAATGCCATGAAACGTCACGAGCAGGCGTTTGATGAGGATATCGTTTCACTGCCAATTGGCGGTTTTTATCGGTTGCGGGCGCGCTCTGAGCCGCATGCGCTCGATGGCAATGTAATACATACCCTACAGGCGGCATGCGATCGCGGCGACTATGAATTGTATGATCGTTACCGGAAAACGGTCGACCATCGCGATCAGCCGATCCAGCTGCGGGATCTTATGGATTTCAAGGCTGCAGGACCGGCCGAACCGATTGAGCGTGTTCAGTCAGTGAATGAGATTCGCAAACGCTTTGTGACGCCGGGCATGTCGCTCGGCGCGCTCAGCCCCGAAGCGCATGGCACGCTGAATGTTGCAATGAACCGGATTGGTGCAAAGTCGGTTTCCGGCGAGGGCGGCGAAGTACGTGAGCGCTACAAGCCGCTGCCAAATGGCGATAATATGAATTCGGCGGTCAAGCAGGTTGCGTCCGGCCGGTTTGGTGTCACGGCGGAATATCTCAATCATTGCCGCGAGGTTGAAATCAAGATCGCCCAGGGTGCAAAACCCGGTGAAGGCGGACAGCTGCCCGGCTTTAAAGTGACGGAATTCATTGCTAAAAACCGGCATTCAACGCCCGGTGTGACGTTAATTAGTCCACCACCCCATCACGATATCTATTCCATCGAGGATCTGGCGCAGCTGATTTATGATCTCAAGCAGATCAACCCGGATGTCCGGGTTTGCGTCAAGCTTGTGGCCCAGTCGGGTGTTGGAACTGTGGCCGCCGGGGTGGCGAAAGCCAAGGCCGATATTATCCTGATCGCAGGCGGTGTCGGCGGGACCGGGGCAAGTCCGCAAACCAGTATCAAATATGCCGGTCTTCCATGGGAAATCGGATTGGCCGAGGCCCACCAGGTTCTGAGTTTGAACAATCTGCGGGACAAAGTAACATTGCGAACCGATGGCGGCCTGCGAACGGGGCGGGACATTGTGATCGCGGCGATGCTGGGGGCCGAAGAATACGGAATCGGTACGGCGTCATTGATCGCGATGGGCTGTATTATGGTCCGTCAGTGTCATTCGAATACCTGCCCTGTCGGGGTTTGTACCCAGGATGAATCCCTGCGCCATAAATTCACCGGAAACGCCGATAAGGTTGTCAATCTGATGAGCTTTATTGCCGAGGACATCCGCCGGGTTCTGGCGAGCATCGGACTGACATCTCTGGATGAAGCTATCGGTCGGACAGATCTCCTCGCACAGGTATCGCGTGGCGCGTCGCATCTTGATGATCTCGATCTCAACCCGTTGCTTGTACAGGTCGATACCGAGAAGATGAACGTATACCGACCGACCCATCGCGAGGAAGTTCCTGACACGCTCGATGCCCAGATATTACGGGATGGAGAGCCGTTCTTCGAGCGCGGTGAAAAGATGCAGCTGCAATATGAAGTGCATAATGTGCTGCGTTCGATCGGTGCGCGATCAAGCTCTCGGATCGTTCGCAAATTCGGTCAGTCGGAGCTGCCGGAAGGCCGCCTGCACGTTCGCCTGAACGGTAGTGCGGGACAATCACTCGGCGCCTTTAGTGTGCAGGGTCTTTTGCTGGATGTGGTTGGCGATGCCAATGATTATGTCGGCAAGGGGCTGTCGGGTGCGACCATCCAGTTGAAGCCGCCGAGTCATGCCTCCTATAATGCCGGTGATAATACGATTATCGGAAACACGTGTCTTTATGGTGCAACCTCCGGCAAACTGTTTGCCGCCGGCCGGGCCGGGGTTCGCTTCGGGGTTCGTAATTCCGGCGCGGATGCAGTGATTGAAGGCTGCGGTGCGAATGGCTGTGAGTATATGACAGGCGGCAACATCGCCATACTTGGTCCGATCGGGGATAATTTTGGCGCCGGCATGACCGGGGGAACAACCTATATCTGGGATCCCGAGCAACGGTTCGATGGTGTTGCCAATCCGGATGCGATCGACTGGTACCGCCTGATTGATCTCGATGTACGCCATGCCGAGGTGTTCCGTGAATTGCTTATCGAGCATCAGGCCAGAACCGCGAGCACCCGCGCCGAGGCTCTGCTGGACAGCTGGCAGGAGACTTTGGCCCAGACATTGATGGTTGTTCCGAAGGAAATTGCATCGCGCGTGTTCAGTGATGCAGACGGGAAAAAGGCAGTCTAGTCGGTGGTTGGCCCTTGCAACGCTGACTAGAACTCCCCACCTGCTATCGAAGTCCGAACAATTCACCGGCAAGGTAAAGTATGAGTAAACGCGACTATTACGATGTTCTTGGAGTTGCCAAGGATTGCGATGGCAAGGCCCTGAAAAGCGCCTATCGGAAACTGGCTATGAAGTATCACCCCGACCAGAATGCGGGGAATGCCGACGCTGAAGCCAAGTTCAAGGAAGTCGGTGAAGCCTACGCCGTTCTGTCTGACCCGGAAAAGAAAGCGGCATATGACCGGTTTGGTCATGCTGCGTTCGAGGGCGGCGGTGGCGGCGGGGGTGGTAGCCCGTTTAACGGCGATCCCGGTGATATTTTTCAGGATATTTTCAGCCAGGTCTTTGGCGGGTCGAGCCCGTTTGGCGGCCGCCAGTCGAACGGCGCACAGCGCGGCGCTGATTTGCGCTACGATATGGATGTGTCGCTCGAGGAAGCCTTTACCGGCAAAGAAGCCAAAATCAATGTGCCGACCGTGGTTGACTGCGAAGCGTGTGACGGGTCCGGTGCGGAAGCCGGTACGACCCCCGAAACCTGTCCGACCTGTCAGGGGTCAGGGCGGGTGCGTGCGCAGCAGGGATTTTTCACAATGGAGCGGACGTGCGGGCGGTGTTCCGGTCGCGGCTATGTGATTGCCAAGCCGTGTAAAGTCTGTCGCGGGGCTGGACAGGTTCAACAGGACCGCACCTTGTCGGTGAAAATACCCGCTGGCGTTGAGTCGGGAATGCGTATTCGGTTGTCTGGCGAGGGCGAGGCCGGTACACGCGGTGGTCCGCGTGGCGATTTATATATTTTCGTTGAAGTTCTTGAGCATGATCTGTTCGAGCGTGACGGCCCCAATCTGTATTGCCGGACACCGGTCTCGATGGTGACCGCGGCGCTTGGGGGTGATGTCGAGGTTCCGACGATAAATGGCAGCCGGGCCCGTGTTTCGATCCCCGAGGGAGCGCAGACCGGCCGGAAATTGCGATTGCGTGGCAAAGGGATGCCATCGCTGCGCGGTGCACCCCAAAGTGGTGATTTGTATATCGAAATCTTTGTCGAAACCCCCCGTAATCTATCATCCCATCAAAAGCAGTTGCTGCAGGAGTTCGGCGAGTGTTCGGCGGCTGATTGCAATCCTGAAAGCGCCGGCTTTATGGGGCGCGTTAAAAAATTCTGGGATGGCATCAATGGTGACGAGCCGGCCAGTCCCTAAGGGCTAGACCGGCTTGATGAAGGTCGAGATGACCTTCTTTGTGCCAGCTTTTTCAAATGCAACCGACAGTTTGGTGCCATTCGCATCAACCACTTTGCCATATCCAAACTTCTGATGGAAAACCCACTGGCCCAGCTTGAAGCCGGAATGACCGGTTTCCGCTGCTAGAAGCACGGCCTTGCCTTCCAGAATAGGATTTGAGGCCGGTTGGCTCGCATTCTCTTTCAGCCGTCGCCAACCCGGCGAGGCATAATTCGAGCGGGCACCAAGGTCCTCAATATCACCATGAAAACTGTCATCTTGATCGATAACGGAATTATAGCCAGTTTCCGACTGGGCATCGACATGCTCGGGTGGCAGCTCATCGATGAAACGGCTTGGTAAAACTGATTGCCAGCGGCCGAAAATCTGACGGTTGGCGACGAAGGAGATACGGGCCGCCTCGCGGGCCCGGGTCAGGCCGACATAGGCCAGTCGTCTTTCCTCTTCGAGGCCTTTTTGACCACTTTCATCGACCGACCGGCGGGACGGGAAGACCTCTTCTTCCCAGCCCGGCAGGAAGACCAGCGGCCATTCGAGGCCCTTGGCACCATGCAGGGTCAGGATTTGGACTTCTTCACCGACAGACTGGGTCGAGACGTCCATGACCAGTTCGACATGACTTAAGAAGCCTTCAAGACTGTCGAATTCGTCGATCGCATTGACCAGTTCCTTGAGATTGTCGAGCCGGGTCTGAGCTTGCGGACTGCGGTCTTTTTGTAAAAGATCGGTATAGCCGGATTCATCAAGAATGGTCTGGACCAGTTCCACATGCCCGAGGCCATTGGCATACTGGCTACGCCAGTGATTGATTTGGTCGATGAAACGCGTCAGGCCGCGTTTGGCCGGTCCTTTGACTTCGTCTGTTTGCAAGATCATCGGGACCAAAGTGAATAGCGACCGGCCATCATCACGCGCATATTGCTGCAGCTTCTGTAACGTTGTGGCACCGACGCCCCGCTTGGGCTGGTTGACGACCCGTTCAAAGGCGAGATCATCATCGGTTGAACGGATGAGGCGCAAATAGGCCATAGCATCGCGAATTTCGGCGCGTTCGAAAAAGCGCGGCCCGCCAATCACCTGATAGGGGATGCCGAGCATGATCAGCCGTTCTTCGAACTGGCGCATTTGCCATGAGGCTCTGACAAGTATCGCGCAATCGGCATAGGAACGCCCCTTTGCCGCCCATGCCTCAATGTCGTCGCATACCATGCGGGCTTCGGCGTCGCCGTCCCAAAGCCCCCGTACCTTCACCTTCTCGGCATCCGGATCGCCGGCCCAGTCCCCGCCGACGAACAGGGTTTTACCCAGGCGGCTTTTATTGAAGGAAATAATTGATGAGGCGGCGGCGAGAATTGGTTCTGTCGACCGGTAATTCCGCTCCAGGCGGATGACTTTTGCACCAGGAAAATCGCTTTCGAAGCGTAGAATATTGTCAACTTCCGCGCCCCGCCAGCCATAGATGGATTGATCATCGTCCCCGACACAACAAATATTTCCGGTTCCCTTAGCCAGCAATCGTAGCCACAGATACTGGGCGACATTGGTGTCCTGATACTCGTCAACAAGGATGTATCGGAACTTGCGGTGAAAGTCGGCCAGAACATCGGCATGGGTCTGGAAGATGGTGATTGTATGAAGCAGGAGATCACCAAAATCGCAGGCATTTAAGACTTTCAGTCGCGCCTGATAGAGGGTGTAACAGCTGATCGCCTTGCCATCAGCAAAATTATGGGCGTCTTCAACCGGCACTTTGTCAGGGCTCAGGGCCCGGTTTTTCCAGCCATCGATCAGCGCGGCAAGATGACGGGGGGTCCAGCGTTTGGGGTCGATATTCTCGGCTTCAATAATTTGTTTGCAGAGCCTGATCTGATCATCTGTATCGAGGATTGTGAATGATGGTTTCAGCCCTGCCAGCTCGGCATGGCGACGCAATATCTGCGCTGAAATAGAGTGGAATGTGCCCAGCCAGCGCAGTCCCTCGCCTTCGGCACCGATCAGCTCGAGGGCCCGTTCGCGCATTTCGCGGGCCGCCTTATTGGTGAATGTGACGGTGAGGGTCTGTCCTGGATAGGCCCGGCCGGATGCAATAATATTGGCAAGCCGGGTGGTCAGTACCCGTGTCTTTCCTGTGCCGGCGCCGGCAAGAACCAGAAGTGGTCCTTCCGTCGTTTCGATTGCCTCGCACTGTTCGGGGTTTAGGCCGGCCATCGAAACGGCTGGCTGACCGGCAGCCACTGGCGGCCGTGGCGCGGCCATTTCGCTGATGCGGCGGGTTTGATTCGGGTCTGACATGCTACCAGTATAGTTGACCTAATTATGATTGTGCAGGGGTTTGGGTCAGGCCTAATCGCCGCTGGCTGGATTAACTGCAATTGTGCAATGATCCGGTGTCGCGATTTGCTGTCGCAAAAGGTCGCGCGAATGTCGCTTTTCAGGCCGGACACCCTATATCACGGGTGAAGCCAAGGCAGGTCGGAGACAATAATGGCGGATGATCCCGAACGTAATCGGTTTGCAGCCCGGCTTGGCCGGACCGCCAAGGTGGGTGCCAATTTATCGGGCGCAGGCTTGAGTTTTGCGGCGAATTCCTTGTGGGGGGGTGAGGCCGGGGACGAACGGATTGCGCAGGCCTTAACGGCGGCGCTTGGCAAGTCCAAGGGACCGTTGATGAAAATCGCACAATTGGTCTCAACCATTCCGGATTTCCTGCCAAAGGAATATGCCGAGCACTTATCGCAGCTGCAATCGCATGCTCCGTCCATGGGCTGGCCATTTGTGCGTCGCCGGATGCGCGCCGAACTGGGAACTGACTGGCTTGACCGGTTTGCATGCTTCGAAAAAGAGGCTTCGCATGCCGCCTCTCTCGGACAAGTCCATAAGGCGACGCTGCATGACGGGCGTCAGGTGGCCTGTAAACTGCAATATCCAGACATGGCCAGTGCGGTTGAGAGTGATGTCAGTCAGTTGCGTGTCCTGTTAGGCTTGTTTCGCCGGATCGACGGATCGGTCGACCCAAGCGAGATGATTGACGAGATAACCGAACGTCTAAGGGAAGAGTTAGACTATGCCCGCGAGGCGAAACATATGGCGCTTTATGCCCATATTCTTGCGCCGTATGACTTCGTTTCGGTGCCCAAACCCGAAGCAGATTTGTGCACTGACCGGTTGCTTACAATGAGCTGGCAGGATGGGCAGTCATTGTCGGACTTTGAAACGGCGTCGCAAGATATTCGCAACACGATCGCGCAGAATCTCTTCTGGACCTGGTGGCTGCCGATGAACCGCTATGCTGTCATTCATGGCGATCCCCATTTGGGGAATTATCAGCTTACCAATGGTGGTGCCGGCCTGAACTTGCTTGATTTCGGATGCATTCGCGTGTTCCCGCCAGCTTTTGTTGCCGGGGTTGTCGATCTCTACCGGGCCATGTTGCACGATGATTTTGATGCCTCTTATGAGGCCTATAAAAAATGGGGGTTCAAGGGCTTAAACCGGGAGCTTGTCGAAATCCTGAACATCTGGGCCCGCTTCATTTACGGGCCGCTGCTGGAAGACCGGGTAAGAACTGTAGCCGACGGGATTAGCGCGGCTGATTATGGCCGTAAGGAAGCCTTTGAAGTACGTCGCCTGCTCAAGCAGAAGGGCCCGGTTACGATTCCGCGGGAGTTTGTCTTTATGGACCGGGCGGCTATCGGCCTGGGTGCGGCTTATCTCCGGCTCGGTGCTGAACTGAATTTCCACGCGCTTTTCGAAGAAAGTCTTGAAGGTTTCTCTGAGGAACGTCTGGCACAATCCCAGAAAGATGCTTTGATGGTTGTCGGTTTAAATTAATCTATCCGGCATTCTGCCAGCAAGCCGATACGGTCTTGGATATGGATGCAGGGCATGGTTCAGACACGACAAAATGAGGGAGTTTACGGGCGATGGATATGAAGCTTCAGGGAAAAAAGGCGATTGTTCTGGGGGGCACTCGCGGGATCGGACGTTCGATTGCGGAGACGCTGGCCGCAGAAGGCGTCAGCGTGGCGATTTGTGCGCGTCAGGCCGAACAGGTTGACGAGACCGTCGCCCACCTCAAAGGCTTCGGGGTGCAAGCCTATGGTGGCGTTGTCGATGTGACAGATGGTGATCGGCTGAAGACCTGGATTGGCGAGGCGGGGGCCGAATTCGGCGGCGTCGACATTGTCGTTTCGAATGCCGGCGCAATGGCGCAGGGACATGATCCTGAGTCGTGGAAGCAGAATTTCGAACTCGATGTGCTGGCCGCTGTTAATGCCTGGGACGCATCCGAGCCTTTACTCGCCGCGGCGGCCGAGGCCTCAGGAGATGCTGCTTTTATTATTATTACGTCAATATCAGCGGCCTATGCCGATCGTGCGAGCTCGTACGGGCCGGTTAAGGCCAGTCTCATTCATATGGCAAAAGGACTTGCCAGACAGCATGCCAGCCGCGGTATTCGTGTGAATACGGTCTCGCCGGGCATGGTTTATTTTGAAGGCGGGATCTGGCACATGGTCGAAAACAATATGCCGGATTTCTACAAACAGGCTCTGTCCCGGAACCCGACCGGGCGGTGCGCAACACCACAGGAGATTGCGACGGCAGCGGTCTTTCTGGCCAGTCCCTTATCGGCCTACACCAATGGCGTTAATCTGATTATCGATGGTGCGTCATCAAGCCGGGTCAATTTTTAGACCCTGCATCTGTGATCGCCAGACCCCGTTTCAAAGCTGCCAGAGCATCGCGCTGATACTGGCGGCTAATGTCGGCATCTGCCCACGCCATGAAGGCGTGCGGCGCGCCGGGGTAAAGGTGAAATTCGATTTGATTTCCCGCGCGCATAAGGCGATTGGCATAGTCTAGATTTTCTTCGGCGAACAGATCCAGAGCGCCTGTTGCAATGAATGCCTGCGGCAGGTTTGACAGGTCATTTGCGCGGGCTGGCGCGGCATAGGGGGAGACGTTCACAATACCCGGAGGATGACCGAGCAATGCGCTCCATCCAAAATAATTGGAGGCCGGGGTCCAGATGAATTCACCATAATGGTCGGGCATATCGGTGCGTGTTGATGTGCGGTCGTCAAGCATCGGAAAGATAAGCTGCTGATGGCAGATGTGGAACTCGCGCCGGTCCCTGACCAGAAGAGCAAGCGCTGCTGCTAGTCCGCCCCCCGCACTTTCCCCGGCAACGGCAATACGGGAGGTATCAATATTGAGCGTTTTGGCTTGCGCATGCAGCCAGCGCAGCGCGTCATAAGCGTCTTCGACATTCCCCGGGGCGGTTGTTTCTGGAGCTAGCCGGTAATCGACCGAGGCCACAACGACATTTAGCTGCTCCGCCCAGTTCACCGATTGTGGCTGTGTCATTTCCGGGCTGCCAAGAACGTAGCCGCCGCCATGCAAGTGCAAAATTACCGGCGCCGTATTACGTCGGTCTTTCAGTTGCGTGATCCGTACCCTGACAGTGGCCGCGCCGTTCTGGCTGGGGGCGAAATGATCTTCTATCCCGACAGTGTCCGGTGGTGCCGGCAAATTCCTAGCGGCTTGCTCACGCATCTGACGTATTGCCGGAAGCGTTTCGGCATTCACTTTTACGGTCGGCCATATCTCTAATAGGGGACGTAATTGAGGATCAATGAGGTGGCGTGATGTCATGTGATATCCTCTTATAAATTGCTGATCTGGCGAGATTAGCAGTTTGCAGTAGAGCTCAACTTATCGGCCAGGCCACTACCACGAATCGATTGAAGTGTTTATCATCGTATCATGTCCGACAGCGCCGACCTTAAGCAACGCCCGATTATCCGACAATTGCCGGCCGACGCCGTCAATCGTATCGCGGCTGGCGAAGTCGTGGAGCGTCCGGCCGCCGCAGTGAAAGAACTGGTTGAGAACTCACTGGATGCCGGGGCGCAAGAGATCCGCGTCCGGATCGAAGCAGGCGGATTATCCCGCATAACGGTCGAAGATGATGGGTGTGGCTTACGGCCAGACGAGATGACGCTTGCCTTACAGCGGCATGCAACATCGAAGCTTGCCGCCGATCCCGATGGTCGATTTGACCTTCTGAACATTCATACAATGGGCTTTCGCGGCGAGGCCCTGCCATCAATTGCCAGTGTCAGCCGGATGGTGATTTCCTCCAAGACCGACGATCTCCCGGCCGCCGAGGTCTCTATTTCAGCTGGCGAGATATCCGGCCCCCGCCCGGCCGCCTTTACCGGGCGCGGCGTTTGCGGGACCCGTATCGATGTCCGCGACCTGTTCTATGCAACACCGGCGAGGCTGAAATTCATGAAGTCCGAACGGGCTGAAACCATGGCTGTCAGTGATGTGATGAAGCGCCTGGCGATGGCCCGGCCGGATGTCGGTTTCTTCCTTGAAAGTAATGACCGCTCATTGCTGAAATTGCCGGCACTCGGCCATGATGCCGAGCATCAGTTGAAACGCCTTGCCGCGATTATGGGACGACAGTTTAGCGAGAATGCGATTGCCATAGATGGCGAGCGGGATGGTGTATCCCTGTCGGGGTTTGCAGGACTGCCAACGCTGAATCGCGGCAATGCCCAATTGCAGTATTTGTTCGTCAATGGCCGACCGGTCAAGGACCGGATGCTAAACGGTGTTATCCGGGCCGCCTATCAGGATTTTCTGGCCCGTGACCGCCATCCAATGGCGGCGCTGTTCGTCGATCTCGATCCGGAATTTGTCGATGTGAATGTGCATCCGGCCAAGACCGAAGTTCGTTTCAGGGATGGCGGCAATGTGCGTGGCCTGTTGATCGGGGCCCTCAGACACAGTCTGGCCGCGGCGGGACACAGAGCCAGCACGACCGTGTCCCAGCAGGCGCTTGGCAGTGTGCAGACACACCCTCAGCAAGCCTCCGTTTACGACCGTTCAAGTCTGTGGGCGACCCAAGGGGCGAGCCAGCCTTCGGCGACATTTGCAGCGCCTCACGCTTATCCGGCGGTGTCCGGGGCTTGGCGATCAGATGCGGCGCCGAGTGCGCGGGTCGAAGATGTTGACGGATCGCCGGGCCCGACGCCGGCAGAATTTCCATTGGGGGTCGCGCGGGCCCAGCTGCATGAAACCTATATTGTTGCCCAGACCTCTGATGGCATTGTTATTGTCGACCAGCATGCCGCGCATGAAAGACTGGTTTATGAAAACATGAAGCAGCAGGCCGGACAATCGGGCGTCCGGCGGCAGGCTTTACTGATACCGGATATTGTCGAACTGAGTGAAGATGAAGCCAATCGCATTCTGGCCCGGGCCGGAGAATTGCTGGAAATGGGGCTGGAAATCGAACCTTTCGGGACTGATGCAGTTTGCGTTCGCGCCACGCCGGCCCTGTTTGGCGAAATGGATGTGGGTGGTCTGATCCGTGATCTTGCCGATGATTTTGCCGAATATGAAGCCGGGCTGGCGCTTAAGGAACGGTTCGAGGAGATTATGGGCAATATGGCATGCCGGGGGTCGGTGCGGGCCGGCCGGCGTTTGAATGCGGACGAGATGAACGCATTGCTCCGGCAAATGGAGGCAACGCCGCATTCCGGTCAATGCAACCATGGCCGCCCAACCTATGTCGAACTGAAACTGGCTGATATTGAACGCCTGTTTGGCCGCCGCTAGGCCACGGCGCGATGCGATTTGACCTTGATGGGATCCGGTGTTTCCGGGACCTCGGAACCAGATCGGATAAAGAGATCTATTTCAGGCTCGCGCAGAAAGCCTGGATCCGTGCCATGGCGGTTTTAAGGGCGTCGGTTGAAGTCGCATACGAAATACGAAATGCTGGTGACATGCCGAAGGCAGTTCCCATCACAACCGCGACTTTTTCCTGGACCAGAAGCTCTGATGCGAAGTCACTGTCTGTTTCAAGACGTTTTCCCGACAGGGTGGTTTTACCCAAGGCACCGGCACATGAGGGATAGACATAGAATGCACCTTCAGGTGTTTCACAGCTCAAGCCTTCCGCCTTGTTCAGCTCGGCAACGACAAGGTCGCGGCGCTCGCGAAACACCGCATTACGTTCTTTCAAAAACGTGTGATCCCCTTGCAGGGCCGCGATAGCCGCATATTGCGAAATCGAACAGGGATTGGATGTCGTCTGGCTGATCACCTTGCGCATCTGCTTGATCAGTTCGGCTGGTCCGGCAGCGTAGCCGATGCGCCAGCCGGTCATGGCATAGGCTTTCGAAACGCCGTTCATGGTCAGGGTCCTGTCATACAGCTTTGGCGCGACCTGAGCGATCGTTGAATATTCGAAATCATCGTAGACGAGATGTTCATACATATCGTCGGTCAGAATCATGACCTGGGGATGCCGCAACAGGACGTCACCGAGTGCGGCCAGTTCGGCTCTGGTATAAGCGGCTCCGGTCGGGTTTGAGGGTGAGTTTAAAATCAGCCATTTTGTGTTTGGTGTGATCGCCTGTTCGAGCGCTTCCGGGCTCAATTTATAGGCCGCATTCTGTCCGCATTTGACGATAACAGGCGTGCCGCCGCAAAGTTTGA
>Ga0213866_10002066_pt1 | contig 14477 bp, 10 predicted proteins | sample PICome_11_FD_160079 | JGI IMG/M metagenome (GOLD analysis project Ga0213866, IMG submission 160079) | Coastal seawater microbial communities near Pivers Island, North Carolina, United States - PICO284 | ecosystem: Environmental > Aquatic > Marine > Coastal | place: USA: North Carolina...
ATTGCACAGCTTCCTGCCCAACAAAGCGACCCGATTTGCCGATTTGCACTTTCGCACCGGCAGCTGCCTTGCGCCTTTCGCTTTCCGCCTCGGCCAGTTTCATATTGACCATATAGGTCATGGAAACGGACTGCTCATATTCCATGAACATGTCCACCATGCGGTGTTGCAGCACTTGGAAAGAGCCGATTGGCACACCGAATTGCTTGCGGGTTTTGCAATACTCAACTGTCGCATCATTGAGCATTTTCATATGCCCAATGGCCTCGGCACAGACCGCGCCAATGCCGAAATCAATCGCTTCTTCCAGCACAGCAAAGCCATTGCCGGCTTCGCCAATCAGCGCATCGGCACTGACCGCCACATTTTCCAGCGTGATTTCGCTGGCGCGGCTGCCATCCACGGTTTGATAATCCTGCGTGCTGACACCGGCGGCGGCTTTATCGACAATAAACAGACCCAGCCCGTCGCGGTCGAACTGGTCGCCGGAAAGTCGCGCCGAGACAATCAACTTGTTCGCCCAAGGCGCGCCCATCACAACAGCTTTGGCGCCATTCAGCACATAGCCATCGCCATCCGCCTTGGCGGAGGTTCGAACATCGGCCAGATTGAAACGGCTTTGGGATTCGCTGTAAGCCAACGCCCATATATCCTCACCAGCAATCAAACCGGGCAAATGACCCTGCTGTTGCGCCGCCGAGCCATGACGGCTCAAAGTACCACCGCACAACACAACGGTTGGCAGATAGGGTTCAACAACAAGGCCGCGACCCAATTCTTCCATAATCACCATTGTTTCAATCGGGCCACCATCCAAGCCGCCCAAATCTTCCGAAAAAGGCGCGGCCAAAAGGCCAAGCTCGGCAAATTGCTGCCAAATCTCGCGGCTCATGCCTTCATCGCTGCGGACAATCTTCATCCGCGCATCAAAGTCATAATTGTCCTGAACAAAGCTCTGCACCATATTGCGTAGCAATGTCTGTTCTTCGGTAAAACTGAAATCCACTGTTATCTCCCTATATGCTGGATATGTCGGACGAGCCTAGAGCCCCAAAACCATTTTGGCAATAATGTTACGCTGGATCTCGTTTGACCCGCCGTAAATTGAGGTTTTGCGCGTGTTGAAATAGGTTTGCGACGCGCCTTCGGCCCAATCTGCACCAATCGCCATATAATTGTCGCCACGCTCAAGCTGCGGCACCCAAGGGGCGGCATAATTGCCAACCGCTTCAACCGTCAATTCGGTAATGCGCTGCTGGATTTCCGTTCCCTTGATTTTCAAAATCGAGCTTTCCGGCCCCGGCCCCTGACCTTTGCTTTCAGACGCCAGTGTCCGCAATTCGGTATATTCCAGCGCCGTGAGGTCAACTTCCAACTCGGCTATTTTGCGCGAGAAAGCCGGCGATTCCATCAAAGGCGAGCCGTCTTCCAATTCACCACGGGCAATTTCGCGCAAGCGTTCAATCGCCTTTTTCGAGCGCGCCACACCGGCAATACCGGAGCGTTCATTGCCAAGCAGGAATTTGGCAATCGTCCAGCCCTTATTTTCTTCACCCACCAAATGCTTGGCCGGCACACGCACATCTTCAAGAAAGACTTCGTTCACTTCATGGCCGCCATCAATGGTGATAATCGGGCGCACAGTGATGCCCGGCGTTTTCATGTCAATCAGTAAAAAGGAAATGCCTTCCTGACGCTTTTCGCTGTCGCCGGTGCGGACAAGGCAGAACATCCAATCCGCATATTGCGCCAGCGTTGTCCAAATCTTGTGACCATTGACGATATAGTCATCGCCATCGCGCACGGCGCGGGTTTTCAGTGCCGCCAAATCAGACCCGGCACCTGGCTCAGAATAGCCCTGACACCACCATGTTTCACCGGACAGAATACCCGGCAACACCCAGTCTTTTTGCTCCTGATTGCCGAATGTGTAAATCACCGGCCCAAGCATGGCCACACCAAAAGGCAGAGGTGCAATCGTGCCGGCAGCCGCATTTTCTTCATTCCAGATATATTTCTGCGTGACCGACCAGCCCGTGCCGCCATATTCTTCCGGCCAAAACGGGGCGGCCCAGCCTTTTTTGTGAAGCGTTTTGTGCCAAGCCAGAAAATCTTCCTTGGTCAAGTCGCCGCGCTCTATACCGTCGAGATGTGCCGGTTTGTTTTCGGCGATAAAGCTACGCACTTCCTCGCGGAAGGCGTTGTCTTCGGGGGTAAATTCTACGTCCATGTTAGACTCCTATAAAAAGATTGCCCTAAAGTTAAACGAAACACCGACTAAATCAATGGTCAGCAGGGGATAAAGTGACGCAGAGGTCATAAAGGGACGCGACCGGCGGATTGCCATTTGCGGCGGTTTTCGCTAGCTTCTCACCATGGCCGTGCAACAGACAGCCAATCAATCTCCGAAATCACCCTGTATCGGTGTGTGTGCGGTTTCCGCGCGCGCCGGGTTTTGTATTGGCTGCGGGCGCAAGCTGGCAGAAATCGGGGGCTGGCGCGGCCTGTCTGATGATGAAAAGCGCGCCGTGCTGGATGCGCTGCCGGCGCGGTTGGCATCGCTGCCGCAAGATGTTCAGCTCGGTTGAAACCAGCCCAGCGTGGCATGTAAATCGGCCACTGCCCCAATCACAATAATTGAAGGCGGCTCCAAACCCTGCTGTTTAACCGCCTGTGCCGCTTCGGCCAATGTGGTGGTAACCACACATTGATGCGGCGTGGTGGCATGGGTGACAATCGCGACCGGTTCATCAACCGCGCGACCTGCCGCCAATAATTGACTGGCAATCGCTTCAATGCGGCTCATCGCCATATAAATGACAATTACCGGCGAGGCTTTGGCAATCGCCGCCCAATCGAGCAATTCCGGCGCGCCCTTACCAGCCAAATGGCCGGTCACGAATGTCACCGCATGATTGACTTCCCTATGGGTGACCGGGATACCGGCATAGGCCAGACCGCCAATACCGGCAGAAATGCCCGGAATAATGCGAAATGGCACATTTTGGGCAACCAGCGCCTGCGCTTCCTCGCCGCCGCGCCCGAAAACAAACGGGTCGCCGCCCTTCAGGCGCAGCACGCGGTGACCGTCACGCGCCAGCTCAATCAGCCGGTCGGTAATATCTTTTTGCTGCCAAGAGGGTTTGCCACCGCGCTTGCCGGCATAAAATGTCTCCGCCTCCGGCCTGACCAGCGACAAAATATCTTCTGACACAAGCGCATCATAGACCACTTTATCGGCCTGTTTCAGCGCATTGACCGCATGCAGGGTTAACAGGCCGGGATCCCCCGGCCCGGCGCCGACCAGCCATACCCAGCCGGGCTGAAATACCGGCAGGCCGGAAAGCTCAAGCTCCGGCAGCGGCGCATTGGCGGCGGCAAGCCTGATAATTTCCTGCTTTAATGGTTCATCTTCCATGCCGCCTTATAGGCGAGGAAATGATTTGAGACAAATGGACTGCACAGGCGGCTATTTTTTGCTATGACAGCGTCACTTCGTTAATCAAGGAGCCTCCCCCCATGTTTGTGAAACCTCTCCCCGAAATCGCCGAAAATTCAGCCGAATTTGAGAATATGCCATTGGTCAAACCGACCGGATTTCGCGAATATGACGCAAGATGGCTGTTCGGCTCGGAGATTAACTTGTTGGGAGTGCAGGCGCTTGGTTTCGGGCTTGGCACAATTTTACACGAATTGCTGGGCAGCGAAACACAGCCGAAAATTATTGTCGGCCATGATTTCCGCGCCTATTCGCAATCTATCAAGCTGGCCTTAATCAATGGGCTGATGAGCGCCGGTGTGGCGGTGCATGATATTGGCCTTGCCTTGTCACCAACCGCCTATTTTGCCCAATTTGCCGAAGATATTCCCGCCGTCGCTATGGTCACAGCCAGCCATAATGAAAATGGCTGGACGGGCGTTAAAATGGGGGCGGCCAAGCCTTTAACTTTCGGCCCTGATGAAATGAGCCGTTTGCGCGAGATTGTGCTGGAAAATCAGGGTGTCGCGCGCGCTGGCGGCAGCTATACGCATATTGCCGACATGGCCGAACGCTATAAGGCCGATTTGACCGACCGCGCGCCTTTTGCCCGCAAGTTGAAAGCGGTTGTCGCCTGCGGTAATGGCACGGCCGGGGCGTTTGCGCCGGATGTGTTGCGGGCTTTGGGGGTTGAGGTGGTTGACCTGCATTGCGAACTTGACCACAGCTTTCCCCATCACAATCCCAATCCGGAAGATATGGAAATGCTTCACGCGCTGCGTGATAAAATCCTCGAAACCGGCGCTGATATCGGTTTTGCCTTTGATGGCGACGGCGACCGCTGCGGCGTGGTTGATAATGAGGGCGAGGAGATTTTCGCCGATAAAATGGGCGTGCTGGTGGCGCGTGATTTGGCCGGACAGCATGACAAGCCGGTTTTTGTGGTCGATGTGAAATCAACCGGCCTGTTCATGACTGACCCGCAATTGCTGGAAGCTGGCGCGACCACGCAATACTGGAAAACCGGTCATTCATATATGAAACGCCATACGCATGAGCTTGGCGCGCTGGCCGGTTTTGAAAAAAGCGGGCATTATTTTTTCAACGCCCCGATTGGTCGCGGCTATGATGACGGGCTGGTGACAGCGATTGCCATTTGCGACATGCTGACCCGCGCCGGTGATGCCTCAATGGCCGATTTGCGCCGTTCCCTGCCGGTCGCCTATGGCTCGCCGACCATGTCGCCCTATTGCGATGACACCAAAAAATATGAGGTGGTTGACCGCGCCATTGCCCATTTTGAAAAACTGGCGGCAGAAGGCGGCACGCTTATCGGTCAGAATATCCGCGATTTGGTGACGGTTAACGGGGTGCGTATTACAGTGGAAGACGGCAGCTGGGGGCTGGTGCGTGCCTCCTCCAATAAGCCGGGGCTGGTTGTTGTGGTTGAAAGTCCGGTATCTGAGGAAAATATGCGCGCCATGTTCGCCGCTATTGACGCGCTGTTGAGCAGCTATCCCGAAGTCGGCGCGTATGACCAGAAAATCTGACCTCAGAAAAACAGCGCCAGCGCCATGCGTCCGCCACTGAGCAGCAGAAAGCCGGCAAATATTAAATGCAGCGTTGTTTCGCTGAGCCGATGCGCCAATCTTACGCCCAATGGCGCGCCGAGCATGCTTGCCGGTATCATCAATAACAGCGCCAGCATATTAACATAGCCGACAGAGAGCGCCGGCAACTCCGGCAAACCCTGTCCGGCCAGCATAAAGCCAAGCGTTGCCGGTATCGCCACAAACACGCCAAGCGCGGCAGATGTGCCGACCGCTTTGTGAATATCAAGACCGGCGCGCCCCAATAGCGGCACTGAGAATGTGCCGCCGCCAATGCCCATCAGCGCCGAGAAAAAACCGATATTCAGCGCGCCGCTTTTTTGCCAAAACACCGGCAAAGGCGATAATTTCGCCGCTTCGGTATTTTGCCCGCGCGCCAGCATCCGCACGCCCAACCCCAAGGACAGGGCTGCAAAAACCAGTTTCAAACCCGATGGCGCAATAAAGCGGCTGGCGATAGCGCCGACCAACGCACCGGCAATGATGAAACCGCCCCAGCTTTTCAATTTGGCCGGTTCCACCGCGTCGCGCTTGAAATGGCTGCGCGCCGATTGCGCGCCAGTGAAACAAATAATCGCCAGCGATGTGCCGACCGCCATATGCATTTGCAGATAGGCTGGCAGGTCGAAAAACACAAATGTCTGATAAAGCGCCGGCACCAGCACAATGCCACCCCCGACGCCGAGCAGACCGGCAATCAGACCGGACAGAAAACCCACCCCGGCCAGTGCCGCAACCAGCAAGACCATGTCAGGGGAAAGCGCCACTAGGCCGCCCTCTCGGCCAGATAATCTTGCATCAGCTTTTGCGCCGCAACCAAAACCGACGCATCGGCTCCGGCGCGTGGCGCATTTTCGCTCAAATGCCGCCGCCAGTGCCGCCCGCCCGGACAGCTCTGATACAGCCCCAAAATATGCCGCGTCACACCATGCAAGGGCGTGCCTTCGGCCAGCACGGTTTCCACATAAGGTATTAGCCGGTCAATAATCTCCTCGCGCGAGGGCGGCGCTTGCGTGTCGCCAAACAAAGCCTGGTCAATAGCCGCCAGCATATAAGGGTTTTTATAGGCCGCCCTGCCCAGCATGACGCCGTCAAATTGCGCCAAATGCGCCTGCGCCTCGGCCAAACTCTCAATGCCGCCATTTAATATAATGCTCAATTCGGGGCGCGCCTGCTTCAGCCGCGCGACCAGCCCGTAATCAAGCGGCGGGATATCGCGGTTCTCTTTCGGGCTGAGACCTTGCAACCAAGCCTTGCGCGCATGGACAATAAAATGGCGCACACCGGCCTTGGCGCATAAATCAACCAGCGTAAACAGCGCTTCCTCCGGCTCTTGGTCGTCAACGCCGATACGGCATTTGACGGTGACCGGCACGGCTTTGCTGACCTGCATGGCTGCCACGCAATCGGCCACCAAATCCGGCTCGCGCATCAGACAAGCGCCAAAACGACCTGATTGCACACGGTCGGACGGGCAGCCGACATTGAGGTTTATCTCATCATAGCCGTAATCAATGCCGATACGCGCCGCCTCGCCCAAAGCGTCCGGTTCGCTGCCGCCCAATTGCAAGGCGACAGGGTGTTCGGCATGAGAAAACCCCAGCAGCCGGTCGCGGTCGCCAAAACGAATGGCATCGGCGGTGACCATTTCGGTGTAAAGCCGCGCGCGTTTGGAAATCAGCCGCAGAAAATAGCGGTCATGGCGGTCTGTCCAATCCATCATCGGCGCGACGCAAAATGTGAAATCGGGTTCCATGTCGCCGTTTTCGCCTGTTTTCAGCATTTCGGCAAGCCTGAAAGCAAACCGCCCGCCAAGCCGGAGCCTGCGGGCGGTGCTATATTCACAGTGCCGGACAAGCTATTTTTTCTGACCTGACAATTCGTTGAACGGCACGGTTTTATCAACCCGCACATCTTGTGGCAGGCCAAGCACCTGCTCGGAAACGATATTGCGTAAAATCTCATCCGTGCCACCGGCGATGCGATAACCGGCACCGCCAATCCATTGGTTTTGGAAAGCGGCGTTTAATTCGCTGTCCTCCAGCGATTGCATAACGCCGCCCTGGCCTTGCAAATCCATGGCGAAAGATGCCAAGTCCTGCATTTTCGGGCCGGAGACGATTTTGCCGATAGAGCTTTCCGGCCCCGGTGTCTGACCTTTTGACAGCGCAGTCAAAGTGCGGAATTTGGTGTATTTCAGACCTTGCGTCTGGACATACCAATCGGCCAATTTTTCACGCACTGAGGCGTCTTTAATGGCCGGGCCGGTTTCCAATTCGGTCTTGCGCGCCAATTGCAGCAATTCCTCATAATCAACGCCAGCGCCCTGACCAATCGCCAGACGCTCATTCATCAATGTTGTCAAAGCCACTTTCCAGCCTTCGCCAACCGCGCCGAGGCGCTGGCTGTCCGGCACGCGGACATCGGTGAAAAACACTTCATTGAAATTGGCATCGCCCGAAATCTGCTTAATCGGACGCACTTCAATGCCAGGCGATTTCATGTCGAGGAAGAAGAAAGTCAGACCTTTATGCTTCGGCACATTCGGGTCGGAACGGGTGACAATAATGCCGTAATCGCAATAATGCGCGCCAGATGTCCAGACTTTCTGGCCGTTAATCACCCAATCATCGCCATCACGCTCGCAGCGCGTCCGCAGGCCGGCAACATCCGAACCGGCAGCCGGCTCGGAGAAAAGCTGACACCAGACTTCCTCGCCATAAAGCGCCGGTTTGGTGAAACGCTCCTTTTGCTCCTCGGTTGCCCAAGCCAGCAAAGTCGGGATGCACATGCCGAGGCCAATTTCAAAAAAGCCGCGCGGCACATCAAAATTAGCTTCTTCCTGCGAATAAATCACCGATTGAATCGGCGTGCCGCCAAGCCCGCCCAATTCTTTCGGCCAGGTAATCGCAGCATAACCGGCTTCGGCTTTTTTGGCCTGCCAGGCTTTCGCCTGCACCAGACGCTCGGCTTCCGATTTTTCAACCCGCCCGGCGCGCGAGCGCATCGGGTCACGGGGGCGTGCATTGGCTTCCAGCCAGCTCCGCACTTCGCTGCGGAATTGAGCCTCTTCCTGTGTGTCGTTAAAATCCATTTTAACTCTCCTTCAGTTTTATCTTATGCCAGCTCAGCAAAAAGGCCGCTTAAGCTACGTTGCTCTTTTCAAGTTCGGTGACCAGACGGTCTTTCCAGCGTCCGGCACTGCCAAGCGCCAGCGCCAGCAATTTCGACCGGCGGAAATGAAATTGCGGATTGGCTTCCCAAGTAAAGCCAATGCCGCCATGCACTTGAATGTTTTCCTGCCCGGCAAAGCGATAGGCTTCGGTGGCCGCAATGCGCGAGGCGGCGGCAGCAATTTCCAAATCCGCCGCATTATCGGCCAGCGCCATCGCACCATAATAGCAATTGGAGCGCGCCAATTCGAGCTTCACATACATGTCAGCGATTTTGTGTTTTATCGCCTGATAGGAGCCGATTTGCCGCCCGAAAGCATGGCGCTCCAGCGCATAATCCTTGGCCATATTCATTGCCGCTTCAGCACCGCCAACCTGCTCAAATGCCATCAAAACAGCCGCGCCCGCTTCCACGCGCTTATAGAGCTGCCAGCCATCACCGGCATCGCCAAGCAATGAGGCCTCGGCATTGTCAAAACCCAGCTCACCATGACCGCGCGTCGGGTCAATCGTTGTCACCTCGCGCCGTGACACGCCGGGCTGGTCAAGCGCCACCGCAACCAGTGACAAAGCCTTGTCGCCCGCGCCGCCCGTATCGGCCAGCACAATCGCCACATCAGCCGTCATCGCATCGGCAATTGGCAATTTAGTGCCGGATAATTTGCCATTGGCGAATTGCGCCTTCACCGTGCCGGGCATGGGCATTTGCGTGCCTTCGGCGGCGGCCATTGTGCCAATCGCTTCACCGCTGGCCAGCTTGGGCAACCAAGCCTGTTTCTGCTCTTCCGAACCAGCCAGTTTCAACGCTTCGGCGGCCAAATATATTGACGAGGAAAATGGCACGGGCGCGCAGGCGCGACCCAATTCTTCGGCAATCACGCAAAGCTCAAGCGCGCCAAGCCCCAATCCGCCATATTCTTCAGGAATGGCCGCCCCGGCAAAACCCAGCTCGCACAGCCCATTCCAAACTGCATCATCATGGCTGTCCGTCCCGTCCAGAATTTTCCGCACGGCATCAAGGCTGCATTTATCCTCAAGGAATTTACGCGCCTGATCCTTCAACATTTTCTGATCATCCGAAAAATCAAAATTCATCTCCACCCTCCCGGTCAGTGGTGCGGCAAATCAAAACCGCAAAACAGACTAAAAGCGTATCGCCATATATAGGGCGCGTCAATTGGCTGGGCGGTCGGCCAAATCGGTCAAAACGCGCTGAAATACGCCCTCGACTTCCTGCCGGTGCTGCGTCAGACGGTCGCGCAAACGCGCCATATCCGGTTCATTCAGCGTTTTCAGCAGCAAATGTTCGCGCGCCGCGCCCAATTCGGCTTCATGGTCTTCAATCGCCAGACTGGCAATCTGGCGCAGGCGGCCATAAGTATCCGCCGCCGCTGCCAAAGGGGCATGGGCGGCAACATCCAGCACGCGGCTATCGCGCAGCAGGGTCAGCAAGTCAGGCAAGGGCATGGGGGCGGCCAGTTCCGCATGATGCGCGCCGTGCGCCAATTGCAATGTCTGGCAGACAAACTCTATATCGACCAGACCACCAGCGCCGCGACGAATATCAAACGGCCCGGCCGGTTTTTGATGGTCGATTATTTTTGCCCGCATGTCGGTCACATCGGCGCATAATTGGCGCAGGTCGCGCGGGCGGGTCAGTATTTCGGCAATTTGCGCTTTCACCTTATCGGCCAGCTCCGACGGCCCGGCCAGACAACGCGCCCGTGTCAGCGCCATATGCTCCCATGTCCATGCATCGGCCTTTTGATATGCAACAAAGCTGGGCAGTTTGGTGACCATTGGCCCGGCATTGCCCGACGGGCGCAGGCGCATATCAACCTCATAAAGCAGGCCTTCCGCCGTCGGCGCGGTCAGGCCGCTAATCAGCCGTCGCGCGGCGCGGGCAAACCAGACATCGGCGGCTATTGACTTTGCACCCGTGCTTTGCGCTGCAAAATCAGCGCAGTCGCACATAATGATAATATCCAAATCCGACTGTAACGCCATTTCACCACTGCCCAGCTTGCCCAGCCCCAGCACCAGCAATTGCGCTTCGTCTATCCGACCATATTGGCGTTCAATATCGGCCAGTGCCGCCGGATGCAGCGCATTAAGGCATTGCTCGGCAAGCGCGGTGAAACGAGCGCCAGCCAGTGGCGCACAAGCCGGGTCAGCCAAAAGCTGAACGCCGAGCCGGAAATGCTGCTCATGGACAAAGACGCGCGCCTTGTCCATCACCGCATCAAAGCCGGTTTCAGCCGACACCAAATCGGCCAGCGCACCCGCATCGGCGTCCTGTCCGGACATCACCATATCGACAAATTGCGGATTGCGCCCCAACCATGAAGACAGACGCGGTGCCACGCTGACCACATCAACCAGCAAATCCAGCAATTGCGGATTGGACTGGAACATGGCGAAAAGCTGCACACCGGCGGGCAAAGCCTGAAGAAAATTGTCAAAACGCACAAAGCTTTCATCCGGGTCGGCGGCACGTGCCAAGGCGCGGAGCAAAAGCGGTTGCAGGCGGGTCAACCCTTCCCGCGCCCGGCTTGAGCGTGTCGCCCGCAAGCGCCCGCTATGCCATGCGCGTATTTGGGCGGAAATCAATTCAGGCCGCGCAAAGCCCATTTGCGACAGGGTTTCAAGCGTTTCCGGATCATCTTCGCCGCCGGTGAAAACCAGATTGCCAGTGCTGTCGGCAAGGCTTTCGGAGCTTTCAAACAACAGCGCATATTCGCCGGTCACATAAGCCAGTGTTTTGTGCAAGGCCTGTTCAAAATCGGCCAGCCCGTCATATCCGGCAAAGCGCGCGAAACCGGTGAGACTGTCTTCCTCCACCGGCAAAGTCTGGGTCTGCTCATCAAGGCGCATTTGCAGGCGGTGTTCGAGCCGCCGCAGAAAATAATAGGCCTCAGTCATGCCTTGCGCGGTTTCTTGCGACACCCATTGGGCTGATGCCAATGCCTGCAACATATCGACCGTTCGATGCCCGCGTAAATCTTGATTGCGGCCGCCGGCAATCAATTGCTGGGTCTGGACAAAAAACTCAATCTCACGAATCCCGCCGCGGCCAAGTTTCAGATTATGCCCGCGTGTCGCCAGCGCACCATGACCGCGCACGGCATGAATCTGGCGCTTCATGGAATGAACATCCTCAATGGCAGCAAAATCATAATAGCGCCGCCAGATATAGGGGGTCAGCTCGTCCAGAAAAGCAGCACCCGCCGCCATGTCACCGGCTATCGGGCGCGCCTTGATGTAAACGGCGCGCTCCCAATTCTGCCCCATGGATTCATAATAGGTGAGCGCGGCCGGCACAGATATGCACACTTGCGTCGCGCCGGGGTCTGGACGCAGGCGCAAATCAACGCGAAAGACATGGCCGTCAGCCGTCGGGTTTTGCAGCATGGCAGCAAGGTCACGCACCAGCGAAATGTAAAATTTGCGCTCATCCTGCCCATCCGCCAAGGGCATAGCATCGGGCGTGTAATAAACGACAAAATCAATATCGGAGGAGTAATTGAGTTCCTGCCCGCCATGTTTGCCGAGCGCCAAAACCACCAAACCGTCGCGGCCAAAATCAGACAAGCGGCCAGCCGTCACCGCCTCGCGCAGCAAAAAATCCAATGCCAGCGACACCGCCTTGTCGGCAAAGCGGCTTAGCGCGCTTGTCACTGCCTCGACATCCCAAAAATTGGCGCAATCGGCCAGCGCAATGGCCAGTGCCAGCCGGTTGCGGGCGCGACGCAATATCGCCATTGCCGCATCGCGCCCAGTGGCAGTTTCCATCGCCGCGATTGCATCGGCAATTTGCCGGTCAAGATAGATATCCGGCGTTTGCGAAGCCAGCGCGTCCAGCACATCGGGATAGTTTTTCAGCAGGCGGCACAAAAACGGACTGCCCTCGACCAGCCAAGCAAAAAACAACCAATGCTCTGATAAAAGCGCGACCGCTTGGTCACAATTTTCAGCCTGCGCCACAGACAGGCAATCATCCAATAACGGGCGCGCCGTCGCTTCCTCCAAAGGCGCCACATCCGGCAAGCGGCCAAACAGGGCGGTCATTATTTTGGCTCCGCAAGCGGCAGAATAATTTCAGCCAACAGGCCGGTGGGCGCATCGCCAGCGCCGTGCAATGCCGACGCATCGCCAAGCGCAAGCCGACCATGATGGGCGCGGGCAATCGCTTCAACCAATGCCAGCCCCAGACCATTGCCTTGGGTGGCGCGACTGGCTTCAAGACGCATAAAGCGTTTGCGCGCCATATCGCGCAAATCCGGCGCAATGCCAGTGCCGCCATCGGCAACGCCAAACCGCGCTTGCCGGTCTTGCCGGTTTTCACAAAGCGACAGCGCAACCGCACCTGCGCCATGCGCCAGCGCATTTTCCAGCAAATTGCTCAGCGCGCGTGCCAATAAATTGCGGTCGCCCAATGCGGTGATGGGATGGGCGGCATTATGCGGCGTGACCAATAATGTGCGCGATGCGGCCTCAAATACCGGCGCATAAAGCGCCGCTACATCTTCCAGCAAATCGGCCAAATCAACCGGTGCGCGGTCAATATCGGCCGCCCCGCTTTCCAGCCGCGACAGGGTGAGCAGGGCGGCAAAACTGTTCAGCACTTCGTCAATATCCGACAGCGCCTCTGCAATTTCATTGGCAATTTCATTGGTAAAATCAGCCGCCGTCCCGGCTTGCAATTTTTCATGCATGGTTTCCAGCCGCACCCGCACACGGGTCAGCGGGCGACGCAAATCATGCGCCAGATTATCAGTGACTTGCCGCATTTCCTCAACCAGCGTCTCCACCTTGTGCAGCATGGTGTTGATTTGCGCGGTCAAATCATCCCATGCGTCACCGCTGCCCGACAGTTTAAGCCTTGTTTGCAAATCACCGGCGGCGACGCGGCGCAATTCTTGGTCAAATTGGGCAACACGCCGCACGGTTTGTGACGCCATGACCAGCCCGCCCAATAGGCCGAGAAAGGCAAGGCTGATATAGGTGACCAAAAACTGCCTTTGCAAATTGGTGGCTTGGGTTTTTATATCGCTGCTGTCATAGCCGACCAGCAAAACATCGTCTTGGGAAAACTTGAACAGGCGGGCGCGTATGGGCAGACCTTCGCCAGTGCTGAAAATCAGCCAGTCTTGCGCGTTGCGGCGTGTCGTGTCGGGCGCGGGAAAAGCGCTCAAATTACCGCCGAGAAACTGCCCCAGATTTGACGACAAACGAAACACCGGCGCATCGGGCGCGGCAAGGCGCGTGTCCAGATGCACCATCAGCGCAACCCGCCCGCCTTTGTCAAAAGCCATTTCCGCCATTGCCGCCTCGCGCCAGACGGTTTTGTCCGCCGCCTCGACAATCAGCCTTGTGCTGCGCTCAAACAGGCCAGCCAGACCAATGCCGGTCAGCACCAGAAACAGCAGCAGAAAGACAATCGCGGCTCGAAACCGCGCCGTGCGGAGTATCGTGCCGAGGCGTGTCATTATTTTTGACCCTGCCATTTCATCACAAAGCCGACACCGCGAAGCGTGTGCAGCAGGGGCGTGTCGAAGTCTTTGTCAATTTTGCCGCGCAGGCGCGATATATGCACGTCAATCACATTGGTCTGGGCAGCAAAGTCAAAACCCCACACATGCTCCAGCAACATGTTGCGGGTCACTGTCTGCCCCTGATGTTGCAGCAGGAAATCCAGCAGCTCAAATTCACGCTTTTGCAGGTCAATTTCCTGTCCGGCGCGGGTGACCCGCCGTTCCAGCCGGTCGAGCGTCAAATCGCCCAGCGTGACTTTCGTCTCACTGTCGCCGCCGCGCCGCGTCAAGGCTTCAAGGCGGGCATGCAATTCTTCAAAGACATAAGGTTTGATGAGATAATCATCACCGCCAGCCTTCAAGCCGGCAATGCGGTCTTCTACCTCGCCAAGCGCAGAAAGAAACAATACCGGCACTTGATGGCCGGTTTCGCGCAAATGCCGGACAAGGCTCAACCCGTCCATTTCCGGCAGCATCCGGTCAACCACCAGCACATCATAATTTTGCGCTTGTGCCAGCCGCAAACCCTCCGCGCCATTGTCAGCATGGCTCAGGCGGTGGCCGCGTGCCGCAAAACTCTCTTTCAACAAGTCCGCTGCCGCGAGGTCGTCTTCCACAAGCAGGATATCCATCACAGCTACAGACTAATACGCTTTGGCGTCGGGATGAAGCGGAACCTGTC
>Ga0213866_10002071_pt1 | contig 14450 bp, 26 predicted proteins | sample PICome_11_FD_160079 | JGI IMG/M metagenome (GOLD analysis project Ga0213866, IMG submission 160079) | Coastal seawater microbial communities near Pivers Island, North Carolina, United States - PICO284 | ecosystem: Environmental > Aquatic > Marine > Coastal | place: USA: North Carolina...
TTGTACTGGCACTTACAAGTTTTCCGGTAGTATCAATTGTTTGTCCTGAACCTAATCTTACAGTAAACCAATCTTCTGTTGTAGGATCTATTGCAAGCGTTCCCTGCAATTCTATATTGCCTAAAAAACCATTTAGGTCAACTTGGACTGTGTGCAAACCGTCTGCACGGCCATAATAACCGTCACCCTTATACTTTTCACCTGTGTGAGATTCTATTGTACTATCACCTGGATGTGATTGATTTGATAATATTGTTTCGCTCTGTGCCATATAAGTATTTATCTAAAATACTACATAGCTACAATTTTGTCGATCCGGCGAATATTACTTACAAATAGATTAATTAATGCAAGACTTTTCTCATCTCTAACAAAAAAATAATATCCGTCTACATAACTGCTTTCTTCACACTTTCTAATTAGAGTAGGACCTGCTTTAATTAAATTAGGGTTATTATGTACAAATTTAGCAAATTCAGGAGTACCTTTAGCTCTGCCTAAAGTAACTTTATAATCAAAGTCAGGATACGAGTCAGTTATAATAACATTAGGTTTAAGTGTATATGCCGAGCTAGGCTCCCAAAACTCTCTAAAACACTCAGGAGTTAGTGTATTCTTAATAGATGTAAGCCATTCTTTTGAGTTAGAATATATACTCATATGAGATAATTCAATACGTAATGTATAGTCGTCAAAGTTATACAAGAATCGAATTAACTTTTTTGCGTCATTAAAGTGAGCTGTTGTTACAGGAATCTCTCTACGCATACGTTGTACAACTAACGGTTCACCGTCTTGCTCGGCACTATCTAACCTGTCAAGTACCATTCTTGCATGAGTTAGATTTTTATTCCGAAATATATCGGCTAAACCGTTATTGATTACTAGTTTGTATACGTATTGATCGTAAAAAAGTTTAGTTGTATCATGTGTTTTCAACTGTCGATTCCTCTAATACATTTAGAGAGACCTCACCGTTTACAATGTCGATTGTTAGTGTTCCACCAGTTTTTAATTTACCGAATAACAATTCTCTTGATAAAGGTCTTTTAATTTCTTTATCAATAACACGTTGTAATGGCCTTGCCCCCATCTTTGGATCGAAGCCTTTATCCACTAAGTAGTCTAGTGCTTCATCTGTAATGTTAATAACAACTCCTTTGTCCTTAACCATATTTTTAAGTTCAACAAGAAACTTGCCAACAATTTTCATCATTACAGGTTTACCAAGTTTGTTAAATGTAATTACACCGTCAAGTCTATTTCTAAACTCTGGAGCAAAGAACTTTTTCAATTCAGTATCTTCGTAAACTTCTTCTTGTTCGTCACCAAATCCGATTGAATTCTTTTCTGCTTGTTTAGCACCTAAGTTAGTTGTAAGGATAATAATGCTATTACGGGCGTCTGCCTCTTTACCATTTGAACCAGTAACTTTACCATTGTCCATAATTTGTAACAACAGTTGTGAAACATCAGGGTGTGCTTTTTCAATCTCGTCTAGTAGTAATACACAGTTAGGATTTTCTTGAAGTTTTGTAATTAACAAACCTGCATTTTCTTCGTGTCCTACATAACCTGGAGGAGAACCAATTAGTTTTGCTACAGCATGTTTTTCTTGATATTCACTCATATCAAATCTAACAAGTTTAACACCTAATTCGTTTGATAGTGCTTTTGCTGTTTCTGTTTTACCAGTACCAGTTGGTCCCATAAACACAAATGAACCCACAGGCTTATCTTCTGGCTTTAGTCCTGCTTGACTAACAAGTATCTTATCAACAACTTCGTCTATAGCAGTGTCTTGCCCATATACAACTTTCTTAATATTTTTATCAAGATTAACTAAGTTTCCAGATTCTCTTTCAGCAACTTGTTCAGTTGGAAGGTTAATCATTTTACTAAGTTCAAATTGTACTTCTTCTTCGCTAACTGTACGCTCTCCTTCAGGAGTATTAGACAGTTTAAATCTTGAACATGCTACATCAAGCAAGTCAATTGCTTTATCAGGTAATTTCTTATCTGATTGATACTTTACACTTAATTTTACAGCCGCATCAATTGCTGAGTCTGTAATAGTAGTTGCATGATAGTCCTCATAGTATTTCTTAATACCACGCAAAATATCTTTAGTGACTTCATTACTAGGCTCGTCAATTGTTACACGTTGGAACCTACGCATTAATGCACGGTCCTTTTCAAAATATTTACGATATTCTTCCCACGTAGTTGACGCAACAACTTTAATGTTGCCTTTAGCAAGAGCAGGCTTTAGCATGTTTGCTAAGTCGTTTGCACTATTGCTACCTGCAGCTCCTGCTCCACTCATCATATGAGCTTCGTCAATAAACATAATAGTTTTGCCTTTGCTTTTTAAGCCTGTCAATACAAGTTTAAAACGCTCTTCGAAGTCGCCTCGATATTTACTACCAGCAAGCATACTACCAATGTCAAGATTGTACACACTAAATTCTTTTAAGAAATCAGGTACATTATCATTAACGATGTTATATGCAAGGCCTTCGGCGATTGCTGTTTTACCTACACCAGGATCACCTACCATAAGAACATTGTTTTTACTTCTACGACCTAGTGCCAATGCAAGCGATTCTAGTTCTTCAGCTCGCCCAATAACAGGATCAACTTTGTTCTTTTTAACATCGTCATTTAAGTTTGTAGTAAATGCACGTAAAGCCTTTTGTGCAGCTCCGCTTATTTCTTCGTCTTCGTATTCAGCTTCGAACTCTGAATTAATATATTCAGCAAATTTTTCTTTTGTAATACCTACTTCTTCAAGATAGTAAGTGGCCATTGATTTCTTTTCACTAAGCAAACTTAACATAACGTCAGGAAGTGTAATTTCAGGACGGCCACTAAATAACACTTGTGTAAATGCTCTATTAAGAACACGTTCTACAGATGATGTTTTCTTTGGCTTATATTTTGTTTCTTCAGTTTTAATATCACCAAGTTTTTCTTTAAGGTAATGTTCTAAGTTTGATTTTACAAAATCAGGATCTGCTCCGTAACCTTGAACTATATTGTAAAAGTTCTCAGAACAAAGCATGGCAAACATGATATGCTCCAGTGTAACATACTCATGCTGAAGCGACTTAGCATCACTTATTGCTTTATCAAAAACTAACTGTAGTTCCTTACTTGGTTCAACCATACTGTTTTTTCCTCTGTTTTCTCATTTTTTTCTTAGCTAAATCTAATTTTAATCTCGATACTCTATCTACAAATTCAATCCCTTGTAAGTGATCGTATTCATGTAAAAAACATCTAGCATCTAAATCGTATAGTTCTATTATACACTCTTTAGCGTCTGTGTCAAGATATTTGACTATGATTCCTCTAGGACGTTTTACCGATAATATTAACCCAGGCCAACTTAAACATCCTTCTGGCATATTTTCCATATTAACTGTTACACTTTCAATTGTAGGATTGATCATTGCAAACGGTTCTTTATTTTCTAACAGGTGCGGTTTCATTACTAAAATTTGAGCATCTAATGCAACTTGGTTAGCACTAAGTCCAATTCCGCCTTCTGCAGTCATAAGTGTAATCATTTCTTCTGCAATAGACTTAGCATCTAATACATTAAAATCAAACTCTTTTACTGTTTTTTCTAACCACGGATCTGGGCTTTTAACTAATTTCATTTCTTTTCTCATTTATCTCTCTAATCAATTTTAGTAGTTCTTCACTGTCAGTTTTAAATATTTCTGCTTCTATAGTTATATATAAGTTTCCACGTCTACCTGTGTTTATATTAGGCATGCCGTTATCTGTAATATTGAATGTCGTTTGATTCTGTGTGCCTTTAGGTATCTTTAGTTCTAACTTACGACCGTCTATTGTTTGTACTATAGTTTTACATCCAGCAATCATGCCTAGTGCATCTACTTTGTGTATAGTATACAAGTTGTCACCGTCACGTCTATAAAGTCTATGCGGTTGTATTTGTACCCTACAGTTTAAATTGCCTCTACCTCGTCCAGGAAACTCATTACCAAGTCCTTGATATCTAATTGTATCGCCGTCCTTTGCACCTTTAGGAATATCAATAGTAACTGTTTCTTGTTTGCCTGTGTTTAATTGGTAATTAGCAATTAAACTTTTACCTCTAAAAGATTCTTCTAGTGTTAACTTAATGCCTAAGGTTACGTCCATGTTTCCTCTAGGCTGAAATCCTCCACTAAACATATTATTGAAAACATCATTAATATTTTCAAAACCGGCAAACCCTTGTCCGCCATTAAATCCTTGTTGTCCACCTTGTCCAAACGGACTTGGATTATCGTACTCAGATCTCTTTTTAGGGTCTTTAAGTGTTGCGTATGCTTCGTTAACTTTTTTGAACTGTTCTTCGTCACCACCTCTATCAGGGTGATGTTTCATACTTTGTTTCTTGTATGCTTTTTTAAGTTCTTGGGCAGAAGCGCCTTTAGGAACGCCTAGTACGTCATAATAGTCCATACTAGTACTTATTTGTTAGTGAGCTACTTCTTGCTAGTTCCGGTGTATAGTCCAAACCATGCTGCACCTGCACCAACAACAATACTAATTAAACCTGATTGTTCCATAGTAGGAGCCGCTAAGTCCATATACCAAATTACACATTTGTAAAGTAAAATAATATAAACTGTTAAGAATAATCTTGGGAATATTCTCCAAGCATCTACTGCCTTTGCTAAATCAATAAGCCCTTGATATCTGTTTTTAGAACTGTCTACAGTGCTAGTATCTACTTCTAGCTCAATATTAACTTTCTTAGTTTGTGTGTCTTCACTCATTTTTTCTTTCCCTCAAGTTTAGATAAGCGAGCATCGATCTCTTCGATCTTGTTTGCTATGCTAGGATTGATCGTCTTCCATGCATCAGGATCTTGATCTAACCAAGTCCATCCATACCTGTCTCTAAGAGAATCAAGTAACCAGTCCCATTTACTGTATGCCCATAATGCCATTTTAGTATCACGCATGTATGCAATGAACAATGCACCAAATATACTACCGGCTATTGCTGTATAAATCCATAGACGGTCGTCCGCCATTCTCTCAATCATTTCCCACATAAAGTGCCCTCGTGTTTATTATATTGTACTATTATTTAGCTGATTTTATCTATAATAAAGAAGGCTAGAAGCATGAACCCAAACACAGATAGTTGAATAATTGAAGCCCAAAAGACTTGCTTCATTGGGTGAATTTCTGTTAGTTTTTCTATTATAGATTCACTTGGCGCTAGGTTTGCGTATTGGAGTACTTTTTCTTTTTTCATTTCTTATCCCTGCCCTGTAGGCATCAATCTTTTTTCCTTGTTCACGAATTGCTTTACTTTCAGGACTAATTGGTTTAAGCCACCAATCATATTCTTTCTTCATTATGAGGTCCTATTATCATTTCGTATGACTGAAATTTATCACTGTTAATATAATCAATAATTTTCTGTTTACCTTTATCAACGTATTGTACTACTTCAAGGTCATAAGGTATTTCAACTTCAACAGTCATTCTTATAGTGTTAGGTTTTGTTGGGTTCGGATTTGGGTAAGACACTATACTATATGGTTTTGTCTAGATTTTCTCGCTGTGCGAATCTTTCCTGATTTAGATCTATAAGGCTTTGTTTCAATTCCTTTTGTACCAAGGCCTTTACCGTGTATTAGTTCTGCCATAAACCAAGATAGTATTACTAATACAGTTGCTACTATTACAAATAAAAAACTAAATCCTATTATTTCTTGTATACTCATAACTTAATAATTAATGCTGTTAAAATGGCTATTAGTAATACGTTTGTCATAAAAATACCTATTGCTAGTATTGTATGGTACCATATCCATCTTGTTTTGTATGCGTTCTCTATTGTAACTTCGTTTGGATCGACATCATCTGCCATCACGTCGATAACTTGTTTTTCTTGTTGTCCTTCTTCAAATTGCCTGTTGGCTTCTCTCTGCCAACTCCATTCAACGAATCTATCAAACCAATTCATTTTACTCCTCTACGAATAAGTTCTCTTTTAACTTTTTGAACCATTTTTGGTTGGGCACTACTTTTTTCTAAGTATTCATTTAATTCACTAAGTGGTGTAGACTTCATATAGAAGTGTTGTGTTTTCTTTTTACCAGAGGCCTTATCTCTAATAACTTGTGATGGTTTAAATTTTTCTGGCATTATTTAGGTCCTCCGTTGTGTTGTCTTATTTCTCTCTTTTTATCCCAATCGTCAATAGCTTTTTTAATTGAATCTTCTGCTAGTACAGAACAATGTATTTTGATCGGTGGCAAATCTAATGCTTCTGCAATATCTTTATCTTTAATCTGTCTTGCTTCGTCTACTGTTTTACCTTTAAGCATTTCAACAAACATTGTTGAACTTGCTATAGCACTTCCACAACCATATGTTTTAAAAACTACATCTTCAATTTTATCATCTTCGTCTAATTTAAGTTGTAGACGCATTACATCACCACAAGCCGGTGCACCGGACATTCCTGTTGCTACTTTAGGATCTTTCGGATCAAACTTTCCTACATTAAATCCTTCAGGATTTGATAATACACCTTTAAACCTTTTTGTTACTTCTTCTGAATATGCCATAATAATTCCTTAATGCATGTACTCATCCCAGTCGAACGCTTCCATATCAACGCCGTCTTGGTACATGTCCCATAGTGGAGATAATTGTCTTAATTTTTCAACTACGTCTAATAATGTGTCTGCTGTTTGGTCAATATCTTCGATTGTAGTTTGTCTCCCAAAACTAAATCGTATACTACTGTGTGCTAGTTCGTCTGCTCTGCCTAATGCACGTAATACATAACTTGGTTCAAGTGTTGCACTTGTACATGCACTACCGCTACTAACAGCAACATTTTCTAAAGCCATAATCAAACTTTCGCCTTCAATAAAATTAAAACTAACATTTAAAATGTTTTTAACTTTGTGATCAAGACTTCCGTTTAAATACACTTCGTCAACTTGGTTAACTTTTTCTAACAAGCGATCATGCAACATATTTACATGAGCCTTGTCTTGTTCAAATCTTTCTTTAGCAATTCTGTATGCTTCGCCCATTCCTACTATTTGATGTGTAGGTAATGTTCCACTTCTATTGCCTCTTTCGTGACCACCACCGTGCATTTGTGCTCTTATTCTTGCACGTGGTTTACGTCGAATATATAATGCTCCTATACCCTTTGGACCATATGTTTTGTGTGCGGACAAACTCATTAAATTTACAGGAAGTTCTGCTAAGTTAATTTCAACCTTGCCTGTAGCCTGAGCTGCATCTACATGAAATGTAATTTTCTTATCGAAGCATAGTTTACCAATGCCTTCTATATCGTTAAGAGTACCAAGTTCATTATTAATAAACATAATACTTACAAGTATAGTATCTTCTCTGATTGCATTAGCAACCATATCTGCTGTAATTATACCGTCATCATTTGGCTCAAGATATGTAACTTTAAATCCGTCACGTTCAAGTTCTCTGCAAGGATCAAGTACTGCCTTGTGTTCGATTTTACTTGTGATAATGTGCTTGCCATTTGTTTCGTAGAATTGTGCTGTGCCTTTGATAGCAAGGTTATCTGCTTCAGTAGCACCACTTGTGAATACAATTTCTCTTGGATCAGCACCAATAAGGTCTGCTACTTGTTGTCTTGCTGTGTCAATTGCTTGATCAGCCTCCCAACCAAAACTATGACTTCTACTTGCAGGATTACCAAACTCTCCTTCAAAGGTGAGGTATTTTGCCATTAAGTTAGCAACTTTTGGATCGCATGGAGTGGTCGATGCGTAGTCTAGGTATATCCTTTTCATAAATTTTTAGTTAAAAATGTATTATAACAAAACTATTGGTTGTTGTCAACCTCTTGGTCATCTTGCTCACCTTCATAGTACTCTTTGTAAGCGTCAATGATTGAGTTTTGTTTTATCATATATGCACGGATCTGTGCATAATTTTTTCTGAAGTTCTCGTAATCTTCATCTGTTAATCCTATTATAACAGGATCAATATTTTTCTTTTCTAAATCTGCAAATACTTCTTCAGCATTTTCTCGATTAATTATTATCCAACGGACTTGTTCAAGTTCTGCTGGTGCAGGTAAAGGCAAATTAAGAGGACGTCGTTCTACTTCTGTCTTAAAAACTTCTAATGGCTGAATCGTACTACAACTAGTAAGGAATGTAGTTAGGATTAGCAAGCTCAGGACATACAGTATTGATCTTTGACTTTTTTGTAGCATTTAGTTCCTCTTCAGTTAACTCCGAACCTTGTATGATTTCAAAACAACGTCTTTCGTTAACTTCGTCTTTATTTAAAATTCTTTCTATTGACTTTGGTCTTGATGTTGATAACGCACCAATGTCACGTCTTTCACCGGATGCATTTAACTTATTAAACTTTTCATTTAAGTTTTTATTAGCAGTCTCCAGCATTCTATTTACATCTTCAAGATCATTTCTAACCTTAATAATGGCTTCGAAGTCTGCTTCTTGTTGTGCAATTACAGCCTTTTGTTCGTTGATACCATCTTCAAGTTTTATAATATTAGCTTTTGCTGTATCAAGGTCGCCTTGTAATTTTTTAACATACAAATAGCCGCCACCGGCAGATGCAAGTAGCACTAATACAAGTGCTATACGAATAGAGCTAAACAACGTGTTTCTCCACTACATCAAGTAATTCTTGTACAGTTCCTATATCAAATGTTTCTTCTTCAGGTATATTGATATCTAACTTTTCACATATCTGAACTGTTACATCAACTATATCAATCTCGTCACCGTCTAGGTCATCTAAAAAATGACTTGTTTCAGTGATCTCTTTTTTAGTACCGAAATGACCTTCCAGTACTTGCATAACTTGTTCTTTCCACATAATTGTTACCCCAAAAGTTCTCCGAGTGTTGCAGGGCCTGCAATGCCGTCTACTACTAAGCCTTTGCTAGACTGCCACTCTTTTAATGCCCGTTCTGTTCCTGGGCCAAAGATTCCATCTGCTCCAATGCCTAATGCTTCCTGCATTAATTTAACACCTTCGCCTTTGCAACCTTTACGTAGTACGCCGATATCATCTACATCAAAATCATCATCTCCATGATCGTCTGCTAATGATACAGGGTTACCAAATACTTCCATTGCTTTTATATAACGCTTCTGACGTGACTCAAGACCAATGTTACCACCGTTAATCTTTTTAGTCATTTTTACAACATCATCAGTGTCTGCAATTGAGTTTAAATTATTTGCGTCCCAAAACCAACATGCTGACTCAACAGCACCTTTAGGTGTTGCAACGTATTCAGCAGCTTCTTCTGCTGTCATATTTACAGTTTTACCAAAACGTGTATAGTTTTCGCGTCCTGTTAATTGTTTTAAGCCACGGCCTCTAAATAACCAACCGTCGCCTTCATTGACGTTACCCATTTTGTACTTACGGAATTCATCCATGTATACATAGTTTGCAATTTTTTCTGGGTTGCGAGCATACTCAGCTGCATTACGTCTTGTGTGTCCTGCTGGATGAACGCCAGTACCAAAGTACCTGCCAAATACAGCATTAAGTGATTTTTCACTATAGTTTAAGTTTTCTTGCAATGAACGAAAGTTGTTACTTTCATGAGCACACTGACTTATAAAGTGTGCCGCACGTCTTACAGTATTAATACCATACTTGGGCATAATAGCAACTAGTGCTTCGTGCCACGAATCGACATCGTTGTTACCTGGTATTAGTTGTGCTAACTGTTCTTTTTGTAATTCAAAACTCATTTTTAGATCCTTTTTAAAACGAGAGCCTTATCTTTATTTTCAAAGACAAGTTTGTCTCCATACTTACTTATATTATAGTCACCTAAGTACTTTGTCAAATAGAGTACTTCAGGATACGATTCCATAATGTCTAATGTTTCTTTAATATTTGAATACACTTCAGTTCTTTCGCCAAAGTCAATAAGTTCAAATTTAATCGGGTCTGCAAATGCTTTTTTAATTGTTAATTTGTTTTCTAATAAATTGACACTTTCAACAAAACTATTACTAAAGAAGTTTTTATAATTGTCTAAATTTGTTTCATCTACTCTAAGTCCATAGTTTGCTGGATCATTAGGTATAGTTGCTGTTAATTCTTCTTCTGTTACTGGCTTTGATTTAAATCCTTTATAGTAACGGAATTTAAAATCATCTATGTTTGAAAGTTCTTTTACGCCGTCAACGATTTCTAAAATGTTATTGTGGACATCCTTGTCTCTTTCCATTTCAACAAACACTTTATAAGTTCCGTCACTTTGCTCACCCGGTGTTGCATCTGCATCTAACACAAATGAATAACCTTTTTCTAAAAAGTTCATTAAGTCATCTGCCGCTGCCTTTTCCATTACACTAAAACTTAGTGTAACAATATTTTTATCATCGCCCATTTTAGACGCATACGAATCAACTTCGAAGATATCATACATCATGTTTTTTAAATCTCCTGCTTGTAATCCCATTATACTGTTTCTCCTTCTGGAGCCGTAGGTACAGCTTCGTCAGCCGCTTGCGGCACTGGTGCAACATCTGGTGCTACAGCAGGTTCTTCTTGATATTCTTCTGTAGCAAACTTACCACCGTAAATATCTATTATAAGTTTCTTAGGCATCTGTATTTCTACTACCCAAATATCTTTTCTATCTAATTTACCCTTCTTAGTGCCAGGACGAATATCGTCTGGTACTTTAATTTTACGTGGTTGAATAAGATAGTCTTTACCGTAGGATACTTTGCAATCATAATCAAGTAAACGTTTGCCGCCCATTGGATCTGGCATGTTATCTTTATCCCACATAAATGAGCATGTAACCCAATGACGATCTATAATAGGACCAGCACATAATTCGCCATCCTTCCAGTTTTTATACACATATAGATCTAATTCATCTAAAACACGTTCAAAATCCTTTAAAATATTAAACGATGTATTGCTGTTGTAGATGTTGTCAATGTTCTTTACAATGTTCATTATGTCTTGCATGATGGTATCCTTGATATCTTTGTATACTTATTTATCGGTTTTAAGCAGTTAACAATGTATTTTTACCTTGCGTTAGATTGCTAAATATTTTTGTAGGGCGGTGTCCCGACACAGGCCTTACTTAATAAATCCATAGGGAGGACTTAATGGGTGCAAAAAAGAAGTCTCGTCAGAGACAAAGCGTAAACAACTACAGTAACAATGTAGTAGACATAAACATTTATCAAAAGAAAACTTCAGTAAACATACTTCCAAGAAATTTAAACCAAGAATCCTACGTGTTAAGACTGTTAGATCAAAAGAAAGACATAGTCTTTGGTATTGGTCCAGCAGGAACAGGCAAAACCATTTTGGCTGTGCAAGTAGCGGTAAAACTTTTTAAAGAAGGTGCTATTGATAAAATTATCGTAACAAGACCAGCGGTATCGGTCGACGAAGATTTAGGTTTTCTACCAGGCACATTAGAACAAAAAATGGCTCCTTGGACAAGACCAATATTTGATGTTCTTAGAGAATACTTTAATGCAAAAGAAATTGAAGGCATGATCGAAGAAGGCATAATTGAGATTGCTCCGTTAGCATTTATGCGTGGGCGAACATTTAAAAATTCTTATATACTGGCAGATGAAATGCAAAATGCTACGCCAAATCAGATGAAAATGTTACTTACACGTTTAGGAGAAGGATCTAGAATGGCAGTCACAGGCGACTTAGCTCAGGCTGATAGACTACTAGATAACGGCTTACTAGACTTTGTGAAACTACTAGAAGCCTCTAAGGCGAATCATTTGGACATAGTCCGCTTTGAACAAGGAGATATTGAAAGACATAATGCAGTCAAAGAAATATTACAACTATATGGAGATGAATAATATAGAATAGACATCCTTAATTTGTGCCCTGTAACTTTTTTAAGTGCAGGGCATTTTTAATTAAATTTCTTTCATTAAAGGAAAGATGTCTGCGATGACTTTGGCGCAAGCATGTGCAATATCCATATGCTCTTGTTGAGTTCCATTAGCGCCTCTTAGATCGATATAATGTATCCAGCTTCTAAGTGTACCATTCATATAAAGTCTTGTTTTTGTATTTCCTTCTGGTAATACACTTCGGGCTTGTTCTTTTGCAATACCTGCGTCAATAGCCCAATTATATGCTTGTTGAGCTCTCCATATTACATCTTGCTGTTCTTGTACCCATCTATCGGCAATAGCAGCCTGTGCAGGATCTTCTAAATCAAGTGCAATACTGTTTTGCCTATTTTTAGTGTCTTGTAAACGTGCTTCACGTATTACAAATTGTTCGCCCATTTCTTCTGGATTAGCATAACGTTGACTAAACTCTTGAAATGCAAAACTACGATGACGTACAACTTGATGTGCAATGTCACGTGTGGTATCAATTTGCAAACAAGCATTGACCATTTCCAGTGGTGACCAGTGGGCATGTTTAATCAAATACTTGATAAGTTTTTCACTAGTTTCACTGTTCATTTGGTTTGCAGGATTACTGACTCTAGCACAATACGCAACAAGACCTTGTAAGTCACGTAGGCTACTATCTGCATCAAACATTTCTTTTGATACCATACTGTATGATATTAGTTTTACTTCTGTCATTACTTTTCCTTTTTTAAATCTTCGCCGTAGCGTCCACGTTCTCTGTTACCGTCACTGTTTAATTCAGTTAGGTCTTGTTGTTTATGTTTGTAATCTTTTTTGGTAAAAATTGCATCATAATTATCTCTAAACTTTTTAGAGTTACTTTTTGATTGTATACTGTCTCCAGTAATATCGTTTCGGGTAGCCATTTTAATTATTCTCTCTTGTTTTTTCAGCAACTTTGAGCTCGTACATCTCCTCCCAATACTCAAAGTCTTGTCTTGGTAAACGGTTTGCACAGTTTTCCAAAATTTGTTTTTGTCGAGCTATATCTGCTCCGCCTTTCCATTCAAACTTTTCTTCCATTGTTCTTCCACAAGCAGGACAAAACTCTCCGTTATTGTCGCACTCGGAAATACACGGTGAAATTAATTTAGTCTCCAAGTCCTGGTTCCTCCGAAAACAGATCCATTTTATTTTCTACACCAGCCCAGTCTTCTGCATCTTCTGGAGGCGTTCTAGCCTCAGTAATATTTGGCCATCTTTGTGCATATTTTTCATTATGTATTTCTAATGCCTTTATTCTATTTGGATCCCATCCGGGTTCTTGATCACCAATGATTGCATCTACTGGACATTCTGGTACACAAACACCACAGTCGATACACTCGTTTGGGTCAATTACTAACATGTTCTTACCTTCGTAAAAACAATCCACAGGACATACTTCTACGCATGTCATATGCTTACAATTAATACAATCTTCTGTAACTAAGTAACTCATTATTTTTCAAATTTTACAACATAATTAGCAGCCACACGTTTCTTTAGTTGTGTCGGTGTACTTGCATGATATAGTTCACTTGGAAATATAACAACTCGACCTTTACGTGGTTCTACTTTGTTAACAATATTATACGATGATTCTTCGTGTTCTAGATTAGGATATTTTACATCTGTAAACACTGTAGGATTGTCACCGTCTGTAACATAATATATAATAGAATGCCAACCTGGCTCGTGTCTATCTGCATGTACAGGATGATTCAACCCGTCTTCGTATAGTGGAGTATACATTAATGTATTTACTTTACATCGCTGTATACTAATAATTTTTCGGCTAAGTTCTTTTTCAATAAAGTACAAAGGAACATTTAGCAACGGCCAAAGATATGTTCCGTCACCTTCATAAAATGCGGCATGTACTAGTTGAGGTTCTTCAACTTCGCCTTTTCTAAGTTGTTTTCCTCTACCGTATGTATGATCAGAATATTGCCATGGAGTATCTACATGCAACATTGCCTTTTCAATTTCATCTACTAGCCTTGTAGGAAATATATCATCAAGGATCTGCATTAAAGAGAAGCCAATCTAATAAGTGTTGCCGCTAAATTAATCTCTGGATCTGCAACTAGTGTATGATCTACTAGTCCTTGTTTAATTACAAGTACAGCTCTATCCTGTTGCGGATTGTCGCCAAACAGTTCAATGTTGTCATACAACCAGCGATAAATTTCTTCCATCTCTTCAGGACGTACAGCACCACATAACAACTTACGTGCCTCTTGAATTTTACCTGCCTTAAACAATTCAACCATGTCAAGTTTCCAGTCAGCTTCGCCTGTATCGCCTTCATTGGGCTTTAGCAAACTGTTGTCTTGTACATTCATTTGTACTGTGTTAATGCATTTACGCAAGTCTGGATATGTTGCTTTTACATATGTATCTAGCGTATCCAAATCAGGAGTAACACCTTCAGTGATAAGTATTTCAGCGACTCGAGCTGTGAACTCAGTTTGGTCAATTTTAGCAATGT
>Ga0213866_10002072_pt1 | contig 14449 bp, 12 predicted proteins | sample PICome_11_FD_160079 | JGI IMG/M metagenome (GOLD analysis project Ga0213866, IMG submission 160079) | Coastal seawater microbial communities near Pivers Island, North Carolina, United States - PICO284 | ecosystem: Environmental > Aquatic > Marine > Coastal | place: USA: North Carolina...
GTCGCGCGGCGACTGCATCCGCTTCAGCAACTGCAACGCGTTGCCCATGGGACCGGCGAAAAACGTCCGCTCGGAGATACCCCATATCGTGCGGCCACGCTCGTAGAACTCGCGCCACTGTGCGCCAGCGCCCTCACTGAACGCTTCGACTGCCGCTTCGGTCGCATCGGCGCTGTCGGGCATGGTGAGTGTGCCACCACCACGTCGATCGCCGTCGCGCCAGTGGTAGCGGAACTGGGGGTCGAGGCGAACGAGTTCAAGCTCGTCGTTGAGGCTGGTGCCAGCAGAGCAGAAGGTTTCGTCAAGCAGGTGAGGCAGCGTGATGAGCGACGGGCCGATGTCGAACTTGTACCGCTCGCGTTCGTACGTCGCGAGCTTGCCGCCGACCACGTCGTTACGCTCGACCACCGTCACTTGGTGGCCGGCAGCCTGCAAGCGGATCGCGGTCGACAGCCCTCCGACTCCGCCACCGATGATGACGGCAGGCGGGCGTCGGATCATGCTCGCCCCCTGAGCTTGTTCGCGACTGCGACTGCTGACATCGGGATCATCGCAGCACCGCCGACGGTGGCGACGAGCGGGTCGCGGAAGAAGCGGACGAAGCCGAGGGTCTGCATCACCGACATGAATCCATACTCGCTGACGAGACGAGTGTCGATTGGTACCTGCCCACCGTCGGGAGCGTTGCTGTGCTTGGGCGGGAGCAGTGCCTCAAAGATCGCCATGATGCCGAGGCCGGTGACGAACCAGCCGAGGTAGTTCGACAGCGGGATGCCTCGGTACACGCCCTTCTTCACCCAAGTCCAGTAGCCCTCGCCGGTCATCTGAGGGTCGAGGAAAAGGTCCCATGCGGTCATCGCTGCTGAGCCGAGCGCGATGCGAGTGATGGCTGTCGACCTGGGGCCGAGCGCAGCCGACGCGACCTCGCGTGACGGCAAGCCCATCCCAAACCAAGCGAGTGGAACGATCACGGGGACGCGGGCGATTTGGGGTTTGAGGACGTCGGTGTAGCCGTACTGACCGAATGGGAGGCCGGTGCGGGTACCGGTCCGCTCAACGACGCCAGTCGCGACGGCGGTGATGGCTGCGGCGAAACTAGCCCTGCCGATGCCCCATCGGCGTGCGGCGTTAGCGGTAGATGTGACGAACATTCCGCTCACTACGACCGACGACAGAAGCCGTCGGCCCCCCCCCCGCTGTGGAAGCAGCGGCGTTGCAATCATCCCTGTAACCGCGACGGCCGAGGAAACAGCAGCGACCCGATCCCAGATCTCCGGAGAGCGATGAGGTGACCCCGCCACAGCAACTGCCACGGGAGGTTGAAGCTCCTCCGAGAAGACGTCGCTACGCCGACTGAAGATGGATCTCATCGGAGAAGGCGGGCGACGAGACGGGCCTTTTCGAAGGTGGACACAGAGGCTCGTCTGCTGAACACGTCGTATTGCTGTTCTTCGATCTCATCCAGGATGCGGCCATAGAGCGTGTGGGCGGCGCCCACGCACTTGGCCGAGCGCTCGGGGAGCATGGCGATACCGATCTCGGCTGACCGGTACAGCTCGCGACACCGTTCGATCTCGAACTTCATCAACTCGACGAATTCCGGGATGACCGCCCGGGCCGACAAGTCAGCACCAAATCGGCGGATGTCCTCCTGCGGCAAGTACTGCCGACCTCGATCGAGATCTTCGTTGATGTCACGCAGAAAGTTAGTGAGCTGGAACGCGTTGCCTAGGTCGCGGGCGTGCGGCAGTGCCTCGTCGTACGACGTCGGCTCGAGAATCGGGAGCATCATCTCGCCGATGACTGCTGCTGAGCCATCCATGTAATTGAGGAGGTCATGCCACGTGTCGTACGACTCGACCGTGAGGTCCATCGTCATTGATCTAAGGAAGCGACGGAAAGCATCGGTATCGATGTCAAAGGCGCGCACCGTGTGAACCAACGCCTTCAAGACGGGGTCATCGGATCGGCCTGCGGCGAGATCGGTGAAGAAGCGATCGCCGAAGTCGGCTAGGGCGGCGGCACGCACCTCGGTCGGCACGTCACGACCGCCTTGGCTTGGAATCTCGTCGACGATGTCATCGGCGTATCTGGCGAACGCGTAAAGGGCATGCACATGATGCTGCTTCGTCTTCGGCAGCACCTTGGTCGACCAGTAGTACGTTGTTCCGTGGCGCTTGTTGAACTCGCGGCACAGTTCGTACGACTCGTCAAGCGTCATCGGCTGGTCAGGGAACAACTGCGTCGTCGGCGTCGGCGGCTTTCCCCGAAGTCGGCTGATCATGGCGGGCGCTGGCACGACTCGCAGGCTAGGCCGATCTCCGCGTGTGTCTGACACCCTTCCGACCGTGTCAGAACGGACCCCTACGCGCAGCTGACACGGAGAGAGTTCGAGGCTCAGAGAGCGGTGACGCGTTCAGCGGCGAGCTTGCCGGAAACAAGCACCATCGGGACGCCGACGCCGGGGAGCGTCGACGAGCCGGTGAACACGAGGCCGGGCACGCGCCTGTTGACGTTGTTCGGGCGGAACGGCCCGGTCTGAAAGAACGTGTGGGCGAGGGCGAACGGCGTTCCCTGCTCCATGCCCATCCGCTCCCAGTCGGTCGGGTCATAGACCTCTTCGACCACCACGTCGGTCGGGTAGCCGAGCGACGAGGTCTTTGCCCGCAGCGAATCCGTAATGCGGTCGCCTTCGCGTGACCAGTCGATCCTGCCCGACAGGTTCGGAGTCGGTTCGAGCACGTAGATCGACGAATGTCCCTCGGGAGCAAGCGTCGGGTCATCGAGGCTATGGAGCGTGACGAGGATTGAGGGGTCGGGCATGCGAACGCCATCGTCGATGAGCGCTTTGAATGCGGAGTCCCAGCCCTCCCCGAAGTGGATGTTATGGTGCGCAGCGTCTGCGGGCGGCAGCCCTTTCACGCCTGCAACCCACAGCAGGCACGACGGAGAGTACTTGCCGTTGCGCGCTACTCGCGGTGCCTTCACCTCGCCGCCGAGCAATTCTCGGTAGGCGACGGGGAGGTCGGGGTTGCAGACCACGGCGTCAGCTTCGATCAGCTCAACGTGGTCCGCCTCGTCGCCGACATGGACGCCCATGACCGACCCGTCGGCGCGGCGAGCAATGCGCTTCACTGGGTGCGAGTAGCGGATGTCGACGCCCGCCTTCTCGATGGCGTTGGCGAGTCCGGCCGCCATCTGATGCATGCCGCCCTCAGGGACGTAGACGCCCCGGATGGAGTCCATGTAGGTAATAACGGCGTAGATAGCGAGCGCTTCGTATGGGGCGAGGCCGGCGTACATCGACTGGAACGAAAAGATGCGCTGGAGGCGCTCGTCGTCGAAGAACGAAGCGACCTTCTTGCCGAGCTTGCCGAAGCCGCCGAGCTGGAGCAGCTTGAGGCCGTCGCGCCAGGGCTTCACGAGGTCGAGCGGCGAGTCGAGGTTGGTGTCGATGAACGAGCGCATCTCTGCCTCGTATAGGTCGGCGAGCCAGTTGCTGAAGCGGCCAAACGCCTCGGCCTCCTTGGGTCCAGAGAATCGACGGATCTCCTCCGCCATCGCTTCTCTGCCGTGTTTCACGAGCAGCTCGGAGCCGTCGGCGTAGCATGCTCGGTACATCGGGTCGACCGGCTTGATAGTGACGAAGTCCGCCATGTCAGCGCCGACCGCTGCGAATGTCTGTTCAAGCAGGTCGGGCATGGTGAGTACGGTCGGGCCGTTGTCGAGGGTGAACCCGTCGGCACGGATGACGCCCGCCCGACCACCGGGGATGGGTTCGCGCTCGACAATGGTCACATCGTGCCCAGCGCCGCGCAGGTGGGCAGCCGCCGACAGGCCTCCGAGACCCGCTCCGATGACAACGACGTTCATGTGGTGCTCCTATGTGGGATGCCTGTCGTCGCTTCTCGGTGGAGGCGCCGGTAGGCCCGTTCGTTCAGACGGTTCGCTGACTCACGTACTCGGCCAGTTCTTCTAGTTCAGTCTTGGCGACCGAGTCGATCGGTGCTGCGCTGAGCGAGGTGACGGCCGTCTCGGTGAGTTCGAATATGTGCCGTTCAAGTTCGTCGAGAGCGCCGGTGTCGACTATCACCTGTTGGACCCTCGCCACGGTGTCGGAGGACATGGCGGGATCGCCCACGAGGTCGAGCACAGCTCGCTGCTCGTCGGTGGCCGAGCGAACGGCGCGGGCCAGGAGCGGTGTCGGCTTGCCCTCAATGAGGTCGCCGCCGACCGGTTTGCCGGTGACTGCTTCATCACCGAATGCACCCATCACGTCGTCACGCATTTGGAAGGCGTCGCCGAGCGGCAGGCCGTAGTTGGAGAGGTGGGGAAGGAGCTCGTTCACTCGTGTCGGCGCGGCGAGCGCAGCGCCGAGGTGCAGCGGTCGCTCGATCGTGTACTTGCCCGACTTGTAGCGACATATGCGCTCGGCGTCGACGACGTCGCGGGTGCGTGACACGCCGCCAAGGATGTCGAGGTACTGGCCGATGTTGAGTTCGATGCGCAGCTCGTTCCAGATGTGGGCCGCCTCGGCCGTGGCCTCCTCAAGGAGTTGGTCGGCGTAGACGAAGGCAAGGTCACCGACGAGGATCGCCACTCCCTCACCGAACCGACGCGACTCACCATCCCAGCCTTTCTTTGCGTGCTCCTTGGCGGCAATGACGTGGGTGGTGGCCTGGCCGCGACGGCTGTCTGCGTCGTCCATCACGTCGTCGTGGAATAGCGCGAAGGCGTGCATCAGCTCAAAGGCGCATCCAGCGTCGATGTTGACTTGGTCGGTGCCGTTACCGCCGGCGCCAACGTAACCCCAGTGGGTAAAGGCCGGGCGGAGGCGCTTACCGCCGGACAGAACGAGGCGGCGGATCTCGTCGATCGGCTGCGCGAGACGGGGCTCGAAGGCATTCCAGCGGTCGCGCTCGGCGGCGAGGAACTCATCAAGACGCGCAGTCGATCGCTCTGCAATCGAGAGAAGAGACGACGGGACACCGGGCATCAAGGACAGGCTACGGCGCGCCTTGTCGCAGGCGACGCGATGTGCTCCTGATGCTGATGTCCTACCCGTTCGCCTCGCCGTAACGCACGCCTATCCTGCTCTCTGGGTTTCTGGTTTGTGGCACCCCCGCTCCGGGCGGTTGTCCCGGTAGGTGTCAGCTTTCGGACGTCCGGAGTCGGGTAACGGTTCGGGCCGTATCGAGAATTACTTCCGCGACGTGCGACCATCGGCGCATGGGAAACGAGAACGAGCACGCAGTAGAGTGGTGGTCGGCTACCGAGATGGCGGCGGCGATCGCTACGAAACAGGTGTCGAGTCGCGAGGTGCTCGAGCATCTGGTTTCTCGGATTCAGCGGCTCGACGGGCCGATCAACTCGGTAGTGCAGTGGGATCTTGATCGGGCTCGAGCTGCAGCAAGTGCAGCCGACGAGGAAGTTGTGGCGGGTGGTGACGTCGGTCCGTTGCACGGGGTGCCGATCACGATCAAGGATTCGTTCCAGACTGAGGGTTGCACCACCACGTCGGGTGCGCCGGAATTGGCCGATTACGTGCCGACCGAAGATGCGGCGCCCGTAGCCCGGTTCCGTGAGGCCGGCGCCATTCCATTCGCCAAGACCAACCTGCCGATCTACGCCGGTGACATCCAGTCATATAACGATGTGTATGGCACGACCAACAACCCTTACGACGTCGAGCGCACGTGTGGTGGGTCGTCGGGTGGGTCGGCGGCTGCGTTAGCGATGGGGTTCACGGCGCTTGAACTCGGCAGTGACATCGGAGGTTCCATCCGCACGCCTGCGCACTACTCAGGAGTGGCGGGCCACAAGCCGACGTTCGGCATCGTGCCGGCTCACGGCCAGATCCCGGGGCCTCCCGGCACGCTGTCACAGGCCGACCTTGCGGTGGCAGGGCCGATGGCACGCACGACCGACGACCTCGCATTGGCGCTCAACGTACTGGCTGGGCCCGACCGGTGGAACGCCCCCGCGTGGCGCCTCGACCTGCCGCGCTCGTCGGCCGAGTCGCTTGGCTCGGTGCGGATCGCTGCGTGGCTCGATGACGAGGCGTGTTCGGTGGACGCCGACACGTCACGCGTGCTGGCCGGAGTGGTCGGGTCGATCGAGCAGGCGGGTGGGCGGGTCGACACCGACGCACGGCCCGGCTTCACGTTGGCAAAAGCGTGGGAGGTCTTCTCGTTGCTTTTGTTCGCAGCACTGTCTGGCGGTCATCCGAAGGACAAGATCGCGCACCTCGCTGGCGATACGTCGGACACTCCGCTGGGTCGAGTGAAGCGGGGAACAGCTGCCCGTCATCGTGATTGGCTGAGCCAACATGAACGACGGTTGCAGATGCGGCTGAGGTTCGAGGAGTTCTTCGACGACTACGACGTCTTGCTGCTACCAGCGGGGCCGCGCCCGGCGATCGGCCACGATCACTCGTCACAATGGGAGCGCATGGTTGACATCGGCGGCGAAACCCGCAGCTATCTCGATCTGTTCACCTGGATCGCACCCGCTGGCCTGGCATATCTGCCCGCGACGGTCGTACCCACTGGCATGTCAGCCGACGGCCTGCCGATCGGTGTTCAGGTGGTAGCACCGCACCTGAACGACCATACGGCTATCGCGGTGGCCGGGATGATCGTCGACGCAGTCGGCGCCATCCCCCGCCCCACGCTGGCAACCTAAGGAAGAGGCCTGACAGCTGGTGTCTGGAACCATCTGTCACGGTCAATCGGAGGTGTCGGCGGCGGCGTTGAGGTCAGTAGTGACGCGTTCGATCTCGACCTCGGCGGCTGCGATCCGCTCGCGGCAGAGTGCGATGAGCGCAGAGGCGCGTGACACGCGATCGGCAAGGCGATCGACGTCGACGTCGGAGCTCTCGAGCTCGCGCAAGATTTGGTCGAGCTCGCCAACGGCGTCGGCGTACCCGAGGTCTGTGTTGTCGGTGTCTTTGGACATGGCTACTCCGGGTTTGAGGTGGTCGGCGCCTCGTCGGCGCAGTCGGCATCGTGTACGTCGGGGCTGACGCTGGCGCCGGTGACGATGCCGATGATCGATCCGTCGAGCACGGCGGTGATGATGGTGTCGCCGGGCGCCACGTCGGCGGCCGAGCGAACGATCGCACCCGACGAGGTGTGGGTGATCGACCAGCCACGCGCCAACTGTACGGCCGGGTCGACGGCGCCGGCGCGTGCGGCGAGCACGTCAAGTCGATCGGCTGCGCGGCAGGCGGCGGTCGTGGATCGCTCGACGAGACGCTGCCCAGCGCGGTCGAGCCAGTCGGATTCGCGCTCAAGGGCTGCCGGTGCGACCGAGGCAAGCACGTTGGCGCGCATGTCGAGTCGCTCAGTAGCTCGATCGACCGCAGCCTCAGTGCGTGCGGCAATGCGGTGCGCGACCTCGCTGACGCGCTGATCTGCTCGGTCAAGTCGCAGGCGTGCGTTGCGTTCGATGGCGGTCCACGCCTGCTCGGCGTTGGACATGTACGAACCGACCCGGTCGATGAGTGCAACGGCGACGGCCGTCGGTGTTTTCACCGCCGTGTGGGCGGCCTCGTCGGCGATCGACCGATCGATCTCGTGACCCAGACCCGTGATGACCGGAACGGGGCACAGGGCGATGGTGCGGGCGATGATCTCAGAATCGAATACCGCCAACTCGTTGCGCGCACCACCGCCGCGAACGACAACGATTGCGTCAAGCAATCCGGCGCGGGCGCGCCGGGCGAGGGTTCCGATGGCGCCAGCGACCATACGGTCGGCGCCGTCGCCCTGAACGCGGGTGTCAGCGACGGAGAGACGGAACCCGAATCCGCTCAGCTCGAGCTGGCCGCGTAGGTCGGCCCACGCGGCGGAGTCGATGCTGGCGGCGACGCCTATACGGAGGGGGATGGTCGAGAGCGACGTGCGCTTGTTGCGGTCAATGAGCCCGTTGGCGGCAAGTCGGCGGAGCACCTCGTCACGTGACTGGGCGAGTTCGCCCAGGGTGTAGCGGGGGTCGAGCCCGGCCATCTTCAGTCCGAGACGGCCACCCTGACCCCAGAAGTCGAGGTGGCCCTGGATGCGTACCTTCATCCCGTTGCGCAGTTCGAGACGATGCTTACGTAGTAGCGGGCTCAGGCGCTTTTTGGCGGGGGCGAACAGCTGGACCTGAATGACAGCGCGCCCGTCGTCGCCGTCTTCGACGAGAGAGAAGTAGGAGTGAGGTCCGCGATTGCTCAGCCCGTCGATCTCACCGCGAACCCACACGCCGTCGCCGAAGCCGCGACGGAGATGATCGTTGATTGCGTCGGCCAACTCACAAACCGAGTAAGTCGGATCAGCCGGATCGCCGAGGGGCTCGTCGCTGAAATTGAACTCAGGCTGGCTCACACCATCGTCCTACCGGGAATGCGGAGACCGATGACGTGTTTGCGCTGCGGCTTGCGGGCGGGTACGTCGATCCCCATCGGGAAAGTGTGGCACTTTGGATGGAGTGCCGCATCAGCGTCGTCGGGCCAGATGATGCATTCGATCAGGGTGCCGAGGTGCCGAGGTGGCGGACGCTGCCGTCGGGTGGGGTCTCGTCGTTGACCGATTCTTTGAGGGAGAATGACTCACCGTCGAGTGCGAGATCGCGCTCCTGGCGGATCGCCTCAAGCTGACTGAGCGGCCGCACGAGTGCACGGCGGCGCGTCGTGGTGAGCGCCTCGAAGTCCTTGTCTAGGCCCTCGAACCGACGCTTGGTCTTCTCGACCTGCTCGGTGTACTTGCCCCACTGTTGGCCGAACTTACCGATGAGGCCGAGGATTTCGTCGCTCGTCTGTTCGATCATGAAATTCTCGTGGGCCTGACGGATGACGCCGAGGAACGCAAACAGCGTGAGCGGTGAGCAGATCACGACCTTCTCGCGCATCGCATCGTCGAGCAGCGCAGGATCGTGCTCGTGGATGAAGCCGGTGAGTTGCTCGTTGGGTATAAACAAGAGAACGTTGTCGACAGTGGTCGCCGACGTCGACTCGGCGTACTCACGCTTCGACAGCTCGCGCACCCGAGCGCGGACGTCGCGCAGGAAGTTCTTGAGGTGGACCTCACGCTCGGCGTCGGTAACAGCCTCGAGGTAGCGGAGGTACGACGCCATTGGGAACTTGACGTCCATGTAGAGCTGCTGGCCCTTCGGTAGCAGGAAGGTGTAGTCGGGTCGGCCGGTGCCGCCCTCAAGCTGAACCTGCTTGCGGTACTGGACGTTTTCGATGAAACCGGCGAGGTGCAGTACGTCTTCTGCCATCCGCTCGCCCCATTGGCCGCGGGCTTGGGGGTTGGCGAGCGCAGCGCGAAGCGACTGGGTGGATGCAGACAGGGTGCTGGTGACCTCAGCGTGGGCCTGCAACTGGTTCTCGACTGCCCCGAACTTTTGCGCGCTCGACTCGGTGAGCGCCGACACCATCTCGGATAGCTTGCCGAGCTCGGTGCGCATCTCGCCGTGAACTTGGTCGAGTCGGGCATCGATCACGTCTTTTTTCGCTCCGAGCTCAGCTGAGGTCTGCTCCTTCACCTGGTTGGAGGCCGTCGCGAGACGTTCTTGTTGCAGCTTCATGGTGGCGGTGAGCCGCTCGCCATGCTGGGTGAGGGTTGCCGCCAACTGCTCACGTTGGAGCACAGCCGACTGCTCAAGGGCCGCTTGCACGGCTGCGTCGCGTTCGGCCACCGCTTGGTTGCGAGCCTGGCCGACCGCACGCTCGACAGCGGCGTCGATAGCGAGTTGCAGCGCCTCGGTGCTGGTGGTGCGAGCATCCGACCGCGGGGCGCGGCGGGTTGCCAAGAGGTACCCGGCCGTAGCAGCCCCAAGGGCCACGACAACAGCGACGAGGACCACCGGAACGGACATGTTCCCATGATGCGCACAGCGGTGTCACAGCCCCGCGGATGCCGGGTTAGCGAGGGGCTATATGCATATGGAACGCGACATGGGCGGGCTACTTCGTCTCGTTCGGGTGGGCTGTTACGCATTGGATGAACACGACAGGTCTTCGTTCGTTGCCGGACACCCGCGAGACCCGAGGACTGCTACCGAGTTCGTACTGTCACTGCGGAAACTCCACGCCGCCGACATTGGCAAATCGTGGGCGACTCTTCAGGCGAGGCTGATTGACGTGGCTTAAGCAGAAGGCGAACTGTTTGCTGTTCGCAACCTGCCACACTGCCGTTGTGACACCGATTGTCGCAACCAGCGGCCTCACCATGGAGTTCCCGTCGACTCGGGCACTCGCCGGGCTTGATCTCGCTGTGCCGCCGGGTGTGACTGGTCTCGTTGGAGCGAACGGCGCCGGCAAGACCACGCTTATCTCACTGATGCTCGGTCTGCTCCGTCCGACCGGCGGCGCCATCTCGGTTCTGGGCCTCGACCCCACCAAGAACGGCCCTGAACTTCGTGCTCGAATCGGGTACGGCCCCGAACGCAATGTCCTCCCAGAAGATTTACGGGCCTACGACTTTGTCCGCCACCTCGCCGAGGTCAAGGGCCTCCCGCGTGACGAGGCCCGCACCCGCGCCAGCGACTCGCTTTACCTCGTCGGCCTCGGAGAAGAACGCTTTCGTGCGCTCGGTACCATGTCGACCGGGCAACGCCAGCGCGTGAAGCTCGCTCAGGCGATCGCTGCTGATCCCGCCCTCGTTGTGCTCGACGAACCAACCGACGGCCTCGATCCCGTCCAGCGCGACGAGATGCTCAACACCATTGTTGACATCAACCGCACCTTCGGGATCGACGTCTTGCTCTCCTCGCATGTGCTCGAAGAGGTTGAGCGCATCTGCGATCATGTCGTTGCGCTCGAGGCAGGCCGCCTCGTGGCGCAGGGCACGATGACCGAACTCGCCGGCGCGACCGGAGGAGTCACGGTCGAACTGGTCGACATCAGCGACGTCCCTGGCTCGATCGACCAGGTCGAAGAACGGCTCGTTGCGACTGGCGCGTCGGTTCGACGTATCGGGCCGATCCTCGAACTTGCCGGCCCAAGTGACGACGAACTCTTTGACGCGGTCACCGTCGCCGTCGCCGATGTTGGCGGCCGCATCCGCAAGCTCGGCGCGCGCCGCCGCACTCTCGACGACGTATTCGCCGCTGACGTGGTGAGTGTCGAGTACGCAGGTCGAGCGCCGAGTACCAATGATGAGAGAGATCGATGAGCGACGTGCCCCTTTCGCCGCCCGGCCCGAGCGGAATTAATCCGGGCGGTGCCGAGATCGTCGCCCGCGGCTTCCAGCGCTACGACGGTCCGCGCTCGGGTGTAACTGGCGCGATTAGCAGCGTCATCTGGCAGTCGATGCGCTCGACGCTCGGTATCGGCCGTCCGGCACGTCACAAAGTCTTCCCGGTGATCGCCGTCGTCATCGCGTACGTCCCGGCGATCGCGTTTGTTGGGCTTGCCGTCCTCGTCGGTGACTTACTCGACCCGACCGAGGTCGCCGACTACCCCGGCTACTACGCCTTCATCACCGCCGCAATCGTGCTCTTCGCCGGGCTTGTCGCTCCCGAGGTACTCGTCGGTGACCGTCGCAACGGCATGCTTGCGCTTTACCTCTCGACACCGCTTCGCCGCGGTACCTATCTCGTCGCCAAGACGGCTGCAGTTGGTGCCGCGCTTATGCTTGTCACGCTTGGGCCACCCCTACTCATGTTGGTCGGGTACACGTTCGAGTCTGTCGGCCCCAGCGGTTTCGGTGCGTGGATCGCTGTGGTCGGTCGGATCATCCTGTCGGCCTTCGCTGTGTCCGCGGCGCTTACCTCCATCTCGATGGCGGCGGCTTCCATCACTGACCGTCGGGCTTTCGCTTCGATCGGCGTCGTGCTCATCGCGCTTGCATCACCTGCCGTCGCGGGTGCGCTGGTTGATGGCGCTGGCCTTTCGCAGAACTGGCGGCTAGTAGACGTTTTCTCGATGCCGTTCGAACTCGTCTACCGCGTGTACGGCGAGCCCGGGAATTTCCCTGAGTTGTCGACGTTTAACGTCGTCGTCGTCAATCTCGCCTGGACGCTGGGAGGCCTGGCGGTCATCGTGTGGCGGTACTCCCGGCTGGTGATCTCCCGATGAGCACCGTGCCGCTGCCGTCAGGTCGGCCCACCCAGCCACCACCCCCGTCGGCGGACCAGATCCCGTCACCCGGCCCGCCGCCGACGGGTGCGCCGTTCACTCCGCCGACCCCAGCTCAGGTAGCCGTCCCTCTTGACGGGAAGATCATTGTCGACCAGGTGTCGAAGTTCTTCGGCTCGGTCGTGGCGGTGAGCGATGTGTCGTTCGCTGTCGACGCCGGTGTCACTGCGCTGCTCGGCCCGAACGGAGCCGGCAAGTCGACGCTGTTCCGGATGATGTGCGGTCTCACGCCGACCTCCCGGGGCACCGTCAGCGTTCTTGGGGCCGACCCTCGCACCGACTGTGCTGCCCGCAGTCGGCTCGGCCTGGTCCCGCAGCAAGACGCACTCTTTGAGTATCTCTCTGCCTACGACATGACTGTGGTTGCCGCCCGCTCTCACGGCTTAAGCGGATCCGACGCCGACGCGGCGGCAAGATGGGCGCTCGAACAGGTCGACCTCGCCGACGGAGATGACAAACCGGTCGGGCAGTTCTCGAAGGGCATGCGACAGCGAGTGAAAGTGGCTGTCGGCTTGGTCAACGACCCTGAGGTGCTGATCCTTGACGAGCCGCTCACCGGGCTTGATCCGGTTCAACGCCGTCGGATGATTGCCCTCTTTCACCGCCTCGGTGACGATGGTCGGTGTGTGCTCGTGTCGAGCCATGTGCTCGACGAGGTCGCTCGTCTTGGTTCGAACGTGCTCGTTGTCGCGCAGGGCCGGCTGATCGCACGCGGCGACTATCACGACCTGCGCGGCCTCATGGACGACCGCGCCCACCGCATCCGCATCGGCGTGTCCGACCCGCGAACGCTGGCATCGGCACTCGTCGAGCGTGGGCTCGTCACTGCCCTTAATCTTGAGGTCGGCACCCGTAGCGACGAACTCGTCATCGACACTGCCGACGTTGACGGCCTTGGTCGGCAGATTGCGCCACTCGCTCGCGAGCTCGGCATCCGGCTTACTGAGATGCAGCCCCTTGATGACGACCTCGAATCCGTCTTCCGCTACCTCGTGGAGGGCCGATGACCACCGACGAAGGACTCAGTCCGTATCCGTTCGTTGCCCAGTCGACTACGGTCGGCGCAGGTGCCACCATCGGGCTCGTCTACGGAGTGGTGTTGCGCCAACTAGTGAGCGTCGGTCGCATCGTCGCTCTTGTGCTTCTCGCCCTCACGACCACCGTCGCCGGGTTTGCGATCGGCACCTCCGACACTGCGACGATCACCGATGCAGCCGGCATAATCGGCAACCTTGGCCTCGCCGTGGTTGTACCCGTCGTGGCGCTCGTGTTCGGCGGTGCCGCGCTCGGCGACCTCCGAGAAGACAAGACGCTTGTCTACCTGTGGCTGCGTCCGATGCGGCGGTTTCCGGTCGTCTTCGGCGCCGCGCTCGCCGCACTCACGCTCGTGGTGCCGGTGGCGATCCCACCAGTCGTGCTCGGCTCGGCCCTAACCGGAGTGAAAGAGGGAATTGTCATCGCTACTGTGCTCGCAACGTTCGTGGCGTCGCTGGCCTACGTAGCGATCTTCACATTCTTCGGTGTGTGGCTTCGGCGATACATCGTGTGGGGTCTTGCTTATATTCTGATATGGGAGGGCTTTATCGCCCTGGGCAGTGCTGGTGTCGCACAGTTCGCGATCCGCAAATACACGAGGTCGATCCTCGCTGACATCACCGGCGCCGATCTCCAGCTCGCCGACTTCAGCGCTGCTGCGGGCATCGGGATTCCGTTGGCTGCGTCGATTGCGGCCTTGGCCTTGGCGTCGTTGTGCCTCGCCCGCCAAGATGTGGATTGACCCGCAACCCGCCCTTCTCTCACGAGACCGAGCCGCAGATGAGTCACCGGGAGGCGAGGGCGTAGTCGAGGCCAGCCCGAAGGGCGGCGACTTGGGCGTCGATACACACCTCTGGCGTCGCTGACGGACTGTCCGGATACACCTCGGTTGTCGTGGTGAACCTTGCATCGGTCAGACCGGCGCACAGGCCCAACTCGACAAACGGGTACTCGATCACTCCCATTTGAGTGGCGTCGCTCCCGATGATCTGCCCAGCCTTGTCGGCTTGCGCGATGTGGGTCACCCGCTTGACCTGAGAGATAATCGCTGCCTGGAACCCGGGCTGCGGATTGAGCGAGTCGCCCACCGTGTAAAAACCGTCGGGGATCAATGTCAGCTCGTGAGCAGCGCCGTCACGGGCAGCGAGGGCGGGTCGGAACTCACTCTCGTCGGTATCGGTCGTCTCATGCAGATCCATATGCACGAGAAACCCGTGCCCACGGCTGCGCAGCAGCTGTGTGAGCTCCGCAGCTTCCTTCGACGGGCTATCGGCGACGAAGGATCGG